>Ga0209362_1000687_pt1 | contig 29610 bp, 55 predicted proteins | sample SaaInlV_165m_DNA_FD_184680 | JGI IMG/M metagenome (GOLD analysis project Ga0209362, IMG submission 184680) | Marine microbial communities from expanding oxygen minimum zones in the Saanich Inlet - Saanich Inlet SI037_S3LV_110m_DNA (SPAdes)... | ecosystem: Environmental > Aquatic > Marine >... | reverse complement strand
CACCCTCACACGCAACCCACAATTCTCCTAAACGTCCTGCTATTCCTGACATTTTTTCCTCCTACAACGTGTCAAGTAATGTTCCGCTGAGTCTCAGCGTCACGTCAAAAGTTCCAACGTCATCCAGCGGACTTCCCGGAGAAAAGCTCGTCGAAAACGCCTGGCCACGAAACTGGTTTGCGCCAGTGGTTGCAAGCGCATATGCCTCACCGTCAGGGCGATACCAAAAGTTAAAAAGCCAACTGTTCATTGCGCACAACAAAATGGCCATGGATACACGATCATCTTCGTTATACCGAAAAGTTACATCCTGGGTTTCATCGTGAAAGTTGGGGATATAGGTTCTGGCTGTGCCATGCGTGGGAGAAGCTCCGCTAGTATTGTGAACAGTGGTCTCCAATTCGTCTACATTACCATTCATGGTTGAATCGACCAGCGCGCCCGTTGCGTACCCTTCCGCCGGGATAATCGCTAACGGAAAAGACGTAACGCTCCCCGTTGGCGGAACATACGCGGTAGGGGCTACTTCAATATCCACATTAAACTCCGCCCAAAATTCTCCAAGTCTACCTGCTATTGCTGCCATTTTTTACTCCTGTTGGGGGAAATATCCCCTGTGTTACTAAGGACAAATCCCCCCAGAGGGTCCACAAAAAGGGTGGCAACCGTTAGGTCACAGCAATCACAAGGGGGGGAATGACTGCCCGCAAATGCGCACCCCATAAAAAGTTTATTGTCCTTCATGTTACCTCCACGGTTTTTGCGCCAAGGTTTGTCAATGTTGACTCCCAAAGCTGATAGGTAATGCCACCCACTGTGGCCGTAGAGGTCATAGAAAACGTACTTGCATCGCCCACTATATTGAACGCAACTGCCCCTTCTGTAGAGAAATCGACAGGGAATGCGTAATACATGGATTCGCCAACGCCGGACGTTAAAGTCATCGTCCTGTATCTAAATGGAGCGTATTCGTTGGTAGCAAGAGCCTCGATAAAGGCTGTACCCGTACTGGCTGCCGGACCAACGCCAAAGTAGACAGGATATTCCTGAAGGCCGTAGGTCAAGTCAACACTGACAACCCAGTTATGGTGACCGTCCTCGTCCATACCGAGATACATGGGTGTGCCCGTGACAAGCTTTGAGTCGATATACCCGTCAGGTGTTCTTCGGTCCAGCAGGTTCAAAACAGCATTCGCTAAAATCTGAGCGCCGGGGAAATCAAAAGGGTTCGACCTTATGTGGATCTCAACCGTAGGGTAAACAATCTGCTTGCGATATTTACCGCCAACCATGAACGTAACAGGATTAAATCCACCACTCTGGAGACAAAATGTAGCCTGGTGCGGAATGCCAGGGCCTTCGCTTGGATTCGTATACGGTCTAACGGGACCGGCAAACAAGTTTGCCCCAGTTGAGAATTGAGGCAGCGCCGAGCTAATATGGTTAACCATGTCTATATCTGGCTGGATAAACATTATTTGCCACCCTTAACCATTCTGTAAGACCTGGACGGCTTATTCTTGGCAGCATCGCCAGAATAATTTCTCCTAGAACTCCTGTTCATCACATCGCCGGAATAGGGAGACGATGCAGTCCCAAGAATATCCTTCAGCCCTGCAAGGCGTACCTTGTCGTCAATAGCTTTCTTGATGGCGGTGCCAAGGCTTGCTTCCGACCCTCTGATGCCGATGGCAATTGACGCCGCCCTCTGCAGGTAAAGAGCGACCTTGCCATGGTTAAACTTCACCCCGGTGGCCTCATGGACCTTGACTGCATAACCAACGCTGTCCTTGCCCTCATTTGTTTTAACGGATGGAAGAGTGCCGCCGTAAGATATTGTCGTCGTGTAGTTGTTCCCCTTGTTGGGAGGGCGGAGTATGCCCGTGCTTCTAAGGGCGCCGGTATCGATAGGAACAAGCTCCTGGCTTCTTCTTAGTACATATTTACCAAGGTGGTTATAGATTACATATGCGGTTGCCGCCGGAGCCCGCTTCGCAAGCTCCTTAATGTCAAGGACAAGCTTGTTCCAGTCGTTTCCTATACGCAAACTTATGTCAAGACTACCTTTTGCCATGATGCACCTAGAAGAAAGTAAGATAAAACGTGTAGGAACCCGCAGGGGTTTCAGCGGAAGACAATGCGATTGGGGTGAGCGCCTCATTGGGGTCAGTGGTATCTCTGCCCGGAAGCCATACTCGGTCAAACTCTCCTATTGGGGTATTCGTGCATACCTGGGTTTTGCTTACACGCTCATCACCTTTACGGTCACGTATAAGCTCCATCTTTGTCTCAACCCTGGACTTCAAGACGACAGAGGTGGTTGAATATGTTGGCTGACCATACGTGTTCCGGCCCGTTAAAGCCTGAACCGTTATGCTCTGAGTTAATAGACCAGCTAGAGACATTTATGCCCCCGGTATGCGCCGATGTGGCACGAGCATCTGGGTCACTTGGGTGGAAAAGGGAGAAGCGGGATACATCTTATGCAATGTTGCCTCGCCCATTCCTGTTCTTTCATATGTAATGCTGTATGACATAAGCTTTTCGCTTTTGATGTTTCTATCTTTTCCGCGCATTCTGTACTCGGAAGCAACAGCAATAGTGCAAGCCCTTTGGATATCAGCGGGCAGTGTCGGTGACGCAGAGGATGGCATATCGTAGCCAGCGTCATATGTAACTTTAATGGATGGCCACTCTTGGCCGGCAATGGGGTCTCCAGCAATCGACCCAGGGGGGCATGGAACGGTCCATGGCCATCCAGCAGGATAATAAAGTATCCCCGCGTTTGGGTTTTGTATCTGGAGGTTCGTTAGATCGAAATTGTAATAGACAGACGGAACAGATGACTGAAGCATTTCAACATTTGTTACGGACAGAACGGGCGTTCTGCTTACAATAAGCTTATAAAGACCGTAGCCAGGGACCATTTCTTCAAACGCAGTCACTCTTTCGAGCTTGCGCTGCAAAAATGTCTCGACCTGAGCAGACACGGTATTGATCAAGCTTTCAATATACCTATCGTTAGATACATCTGTGCTCGCAACACCAAGCTCAAGCTTGACATCTTGCAATGTGGTCAGGGCGTTTGCACTCAAAGCCATCAGCTATCCTTTTTGAATATACGAGCGCGTTTCTTTTTCTTGGCCGCTTTCTTTTTGGGCCGCTTTTCTTCTGCTGCCGGGGAAGGTGGAGATGGCTCGGAATCAACCGGCTCACTTGATGGAGCTTCCTTTGTCACGGGGGAGGCAGTGACAGCAGTAGTGACATATCGAGCAACGCCCGTTCTCACGTATTTGTCTGCAATCGGACCGGTAAAACCAGCCTTGTCGCCCTCGTTGTAAGGTGAACAACATCTAATGAACTGAATTGATACTTTCGCCATCTCCAAACCCCTTTGCCTATACAGGCTTTCTTACGTTACCGGTGCTGATTGCTGCACAGTGATAATCCACCGTGTCAGCAGCGCCACTGACCGTCCACAATGCTTGAACACGAACATGTCGTCGCAAGCGATGAAGAGGCACAGTGAACGCAAAACTACCAGCCTGTGTTGCGTTATCGAGAGAGATAACGGGGTTGGTGGGCAAGCCATCAGCTCCGTCAGCAGCTCCCATAAACACATCAGCAGCTACGTCAGCGAAAGCACCGGGAGTCCCAGTGCCATCATCGGCAGCATCCTGGAGCGTAATGGCCAGGGTTGCAGTTTCAGCTACAGCAATCGTTCCAGCAGCATCACATTGGATGATAGCTGAGCCGAGTTGCTGGTCGCCAGCGGGAATGGTGTCAACAGAGGCACCATCAGCTTCGGGGTCGCCAGTGGCGAACCTTGCTTGTTGCAGCAGGTTCGATACGACATAAGCCCCTGCGTCATGAATATTTGATACTCCAGACATATTTTTCTCCTTAAAGGCTTAAGCCCGTGTTAGATGCCCCAATCGACGTCAGTGATGACTGCGATTTCGTTTCCTCGTTGACGTGCGCCAAAATCGTGCCGTGCGATTGCTCGGATCACAGTTTGGTCAGTGCTGATGCCGGATACAACTCCAGCGCCATCATTGAATGCGCCACCCTCGTAAACGCTGACTTGCAGGCTGCTGCTTTCAGCGATAACCAGGCTGCCAAAACTAGCGAAGTAAACTTCAGTTTGGTTTCCAGGGCCACCAAGGTTGGTCGGGATCTGAGTGGTAGTTTCGTAGCGAAAACCGAGCAAGTTGCCGCGAAGCATCTCGTCCCGATAAACGAACTGACCATTCACATCACGGATGCGCATAAGACCAGACTTCGTTCGAGGAGTCATGATCCAACCCGCAGTGTCGAGAGGAATGTTGTTGTTTTCAAGTAACAGCATTGCGTTGAAAAGATCGTCAGTGATCTCATCAAGCGTTGCGGCTCCAGGACCACCAGCAGCAGTACGTGCAAAGACGTTAGCGGCAGGAGCCCAGTTACGCATACCCTTTGGAGTATTGCCAGCACCCGTGTCACGGATAAAAGCAATATCTTCGCGGAGAGACATAGTGCGAACCATGTCGTTGCGTACCAATGAATCAACGCTGAAGGAAGAATCCGAAAGGAGGTCATTGGAAATCGGAACCAAGTTAACAAGCTTCTTGGCAGACAAGGTGAGCTGACCATATGAGGGCTGGCTCGGTGGAATGTTTTGAAGCTCTCCAATGTAGTTGGCAGTGCTGGCGGTATCTTGGAAAGGCATCGTCAATGAACCACGGTTCATAGGGATGCTTTGTGCTCCAAGGGAACGCACAACAGTCTTAGCACGAAGAAGAGGGATTAACTCGTTCATGAACTCTTCAGGAACAAGGGCACCACCAGCGGCAAAGACACTTTCGTTCAAGCTCTTTGCCATGTAATCGTCGCCCCAGCTCTTTGCGATTTTGGCCGCACGTTCTGGGTCGCCCTTACCGGCAGCCAAAAGACGAAGGTACCGAGCAGCCATCACACCTTTTTCATGGGTGCGAGTATGGATAGCGGCGGACTCTTCCTTGCCGACGAAAGCATTTGCATACTTACGCTCGGATCGTTCTTTGTTATTTTTAGCGAGGCTTTCTACTTCCTCTTTCAGGGACTTGAGCTGCGCGACAACATCAGTGTTGTCAACAGCCTCATCCACAATCGATTGCACATCATCTTTATTATCGATGCTCATCGGTCTACTCCTCTGCTGATCTCACCGACTAGGCTCTTCAGCTCTTGGGTTAAAGACAAGACTCTTCGCTCAAATGTAGCCTGCGCTAATCTTCGCAAATCGTCATCGTTTGTTTCTACCTCATCTTGCGAATCGGCTTCTTTTGCCTGACTTTCATCAAGCGTAAGTTCTTTTTCTTCTGGCTCTGCCTTGGCTTCTTCTTCGCCAACAGAAGACGCCATCTCTTCAGCGTCTGCGGACTTTTCTTCTGCCTCTATTTCGTGGGACTCTTCCACTGCGTCTTCCTCGTGGGTGAAATGCTCATGTGCATCCTCCACGATGGACCTCAACTGCGGGGCCTTCTCTTCGGCCTTCTCCTCGACTCTAAACATATCGAGCTGAATGGATGAATCTTTATTCAGAATGAAAACCTTGGAGGACGAGTTCTTTCTGACTTCCTCAAGCAAATGCCGGGGGAGGATCAAGGAACCCTCGCCGTCAAGGATCTTTTCTGCCCAGGTCACCATCGGGGCCAGGTCAATCCCAGAGCTACGCGCCTGAACCAAACCTTCAGGATTGCTTGGCACTGGAACCGCAGACCATTCCAAAAGCTTTTGAGTCTTAAAGTCAACGGGAGAAAAACCTTCGCGCTCTCTGTTGATTTCATAGTCCATAGGCAAAAAACCAACGGACGCGCCATGCAGATAGCCATTCTTGTAAAGACGGCCAACCATGTTTCCAAATGGATATAGATCTTTAGATGGAAACTCGGCAACAGACATAAGGTGGACAGACTCTTCCCCGGATGCCTTCGATACGGACGGGGCAAGGTATGTGGCGTTAGCTTTTGCCACAGGGGGGGCCGAGGAGTCATGCGCCCATAAGACGACGGGGTTCTTTTTGTATTCAGATAGATCCCAACCGCTTTGCTCAATCGTGTCGCCATCGCGGTCTATGTGGTCCGTGGAAACAGTAAAGAAAAGCTTAAGGCCAGACTCTTCCTGAACGCCATCGTCCTCGCCATCCACGGACACTTCCATAAACTTTCTTACGCCATCATGGGATTCCATTTCATCAGCGTAATCCCCCTCGCTATACTCGTCATCTGAACTAAATTTCTTGGATGAAATATCAAACCATTTCATTGTTTTCCTCCAGTGGGACATCGCCACCCTGCTCAACTTCTTCTTGGAGCAAGTCATCTTCTTCTTGCTCTTCGGGGTCGCTTGTTATGTCTTCGGTTATACTTCCATTAAGCGGCACCCAATAAGCCTCGCCTTCATCACCAGAAAGGGGCGCATGGTCTGCCATCGCTCTTATTTCATTTATGCTAAATGCAAACGGAAAAGATTTCGCAACACTTAAGTTGTGCTCCTTGTCGTCGGGAACCGGATTGATGTATTCAATGGTAAACCCGTCGCCAAACATTGGCGCAAGATACTTCTGCATCTCAGTGCGCCAGAACTCAAGCCTTGGAACAATCACCCATCGCGTAAAAAGATAATCCGCACTCTCAATGGTGGCGCGATTGCTGTTTTCCAGGATGCCGAGGATTTCGGGAGGAACACCAAACGTGTTCACAATAATGTCCCGCTCAAACTCTCTGAACTGGACAAGTTGTTGGTCTGCAAATGTTTGACTGAGCTGTGTCACTTGAAGTTCGCCCGAATGCCAATGGGAACCGTATGCGCGCTTAAACCCACGGTTGTTATTTTCCCAGGCTTGCTTCGCGCCCTTAAGCTGGTCTTCGGATGCACCCTTAACGCCAACGAGAAGGTCGGGTGTGGCTCGATTATAAAACCAGGACTTCACATGCTTGGCTGCATATTCATCAGCATCAAGCTCATCACCAAGGGCCTCGCCAATGCCAGTGCCGCGACCATATGGATTAGATGGGTCTGCCATTTTCATCCACAGCATGTCGTCATCTTCGACAACCATATTTAAGCTTTGGTGCTGCACCACATAATACGGCTTGTCCCCTCGCGGGATATCTTTAACCCAGGTGGGAGGGATCGACCAAAGTTCAAATGGTCTCCCGTTTTCATCGCGCTCAATAAGTAAAAACGCTTCACCAATAAGCTCAAGGTGCGTTTGCGATAAAATGCGAAGCTGCCTGCCGGTCATGCAGGGGTTTCCATTTTCGATAAGATCTGAAAAAGGCGTATTTAGCGCCAATGGGGTCGCATGACTAAGGTGGTCCTTTAGTATTTTCTGCCGGGTGCCCGGATCTGAAGTTGTGTTAAGCTGCCTTAAAACATTGGACTCTGATGTATCAACCACCACCCATTTAACAGATGCCGTGGCGTTTGATATTCGGTCAACGACACTTCGCAACCAAGGCAAAGTCTTATAAGCATTTAGAAGCTCCGGCGTTCCGCGTCTTGGCGCATTGGTATTCTGAAGTGCCGATGATATCAGCCCATAGGCGGGGTTTGAGCTTGATGGAAGCATCTTGATCTCCGAATCTGCTTCAGATCCAGAGCCCCCAAACCAGTTTTTCCACATGTCAAGAAATCCTGCCATAAATTCAACCTATCTGTGAAAAATCCCAAATACAAGTAAACAATTATACTATGCTAAACAAAGAAGAAGTCGAGCCTTCTCTGCATAGACATGGCCATTACTACTGCGTCAGCCTCGTCAGGAGACTTAACGCCCCGTTTTTTCATATCTTCTTTCGACTCTATCTGGATTAAGCCCTTCGAATTAATCTTCCATTTAATGGATGAAAGTTGGGCTATTAGTTTCTGGTTATTTGGTATAAAAATTGGGTTATCGGAATCAGGATCTAAAAGTTCCCTGAGCGTGAAATACCATTCTGCACGTCGATTGAGGTACCTTTCGTTGTTTTCGGCCCTCATGCCGCCCCTCATTTCCACGGTTACGGAGCCGAGCTGTTCGTTTAGGCGGTCAAAAACACCCGCACCGAGGCCGTCTGCATCAACCCTGATTTCCGTTATCCGCTCAAACCCGCCTCTTTCCTCAAAAGATTTAAGCACATGCCCAACGGTCTCCATTGTGTCGCATTTGGGAACAGTGATCATTTCCTTAACACCATTCTCGTCCGCAAAGGCAAAAACGGTGGTGTCGGCACCGAATCGGGCCACATCGACCGACATGACCATGGGTCCAATACTTTTTTTCGACTGCTTCTGGAACCTTGATGCTGCTTCTTCTGCCCAAGAAAGCGGTATGACCGTGGCATCTGAGGTATCTGGAAAGTTTCCAAGGACACGGGACTGCCACATTGGGGTATTTTCCATCCATTCCTTTTTTCGGTCCTCCACCCACTCTTTTGTACAAAGACCCGGTATTACGGTCTTGCCCTGCTTCACGTTGGGTACGTCATACGCACTGATATGGAATGTTTTTGCTGAGTTTTCTTTGGTAAACATGTCATAAAACGGCCCCGATGTTTCGGTAGGGTTGCCGATGCAGAGCAACCGGTCATTTTCACCAACAATCACACCCTGAACCGCATCCCATATGTCTGGCGCAACACCTGGGGCTTCATCGAATACTGCCAGGACGCCTCCTGGGGAATGCCAGCCCTGAAAGCTGGTGGGGTCATCAGTGGAAAACCCAATACAGAGCCAATCGTCATCAATGGTCAGCTTGGGCGCTTTCGGCAGCATTTCGCCACCTATTTTCATGCCCATTGCCTCGAATTTGGACTTTGCATTCTTAAATGACTTGCGTATCTCTTTCCAGAGAAGCTCATTGACCTGTCTGCCGGTTGGTGCGGTGGTAACCACCGTGGAATAGGGTCTAGTTAGCACCCACCACAGTGCGATTTGCGCAGCCATGAAGGTTTTACCGCTACCGTGGCAGCTCCGAATGCCCACAACCCGGTTATCCACCAGCGCATTGGCTATATCTTTCTGTTTGCCCCAAAGCTCTACCCCGAAAAAGTGCTGTATAAACCGCACCGGGTCTTTTTGGGCGTTAAGTACGTCTTCTTTTGTAATGTCACTCATTCATTCCCCTTTGCTTTTCTTATTCTGGCTCTTGCAATCTTGGCGTATTCTGTTGATTTCTCCATCCCGATGCTGCGTATGCCTTCCCTTTGGGCTGCAATGCAAGTGGTTCCAGAGCCCAAAAAGGTATCCAGCACAACCCCATTCTTTGGGGTTACCAGGCGCACAAGCCATCGCATCAGATTGATGGGCTTTACGGTCGGGTGGTAGTTTTTGACGTGTTCAGCCGTTCTGCCTGCACCAGCTCGCGGGTTTTTCAATCCCTTGCTGTCCTTTTTCCTGCCGGTTGCCTCATGCCCGGTGGTGCCTTTTAGGTCTTCGCAGCCTTCTTCCTTTTCGCTACGGGCCGGCTTTGGGCAATGGTAGATATTTGCTGGCCATCGGTCCTGGGATTCACCCGTTCGCGGCCCTGGCCACGCGGGGTCTGATTCGACTATCCTGCAACCGTCAATATTCAATCCGCCGGTTCCCCACTTGGTGACATTTTGTGCGACCGTGCCTTCAAGCGGCTTGCGGGCAAGCATGGCAGGCTCTTGTGATGGTTTAAGCGCTGTGCCCCAGCCCGGCATGGATTCTATTTGCATGGATTTCGGAAAGCCCTGCCACTGTATCCAGGCTATTTGGTCCCGTATTTCAAATCCTGCATCTTCCAGCGCAATGGCCAGCCGATGCACGGTGCGCGTTGCGGCAAATGCGATGATATGCCCACCCGGCTTCAGGATACGCAGGCATTCTGCGGCCCAGGCATCTCCCGGTACATCCTGGTCCCACTCTTTGCCCATAAACCCGATTCCATATGGTGGGTCAGTCACAATGGAATCCACAGAACTATCTTCCATTTCACCCATCAGGGTCACGCAGTCCCCACATAGCAGCGTGGCATCTCCAATCAGCTCCATATGGTTCTCCTCTATCTCTTCGTCTTCTTCTTCGGGCTCATAATATTCCCCATCAAGCTCATCAGGGGCAGATGCAACTTTTTCCTTTTCATAGGTATCAATATGGGACACATTGTCACTTCCAAAATCATCGAATCGCAACTCGTCGAAATCTGGGTATTCGCCAGCCTGCAATTCATCCATCAGGTCATGGAGTTCATCTGTAAAAGTGCCCATCAAATGGGGGGAGTTTAATGCAATATTGAGTGCTTTTTCATCGTGCTCGTTCAGGTCCACATAAGCCACATTTGCTTTCGTGACACCCGCTGCCCGCATGGCTTTTATACGCTGATGACCACCAACAATCTTATTATTGCGCTCATTGACAACAATTTCCTGCACCAAACCGAATTTCTCGATAGAACTTTTCAACGCAGAAAGCGCATCATTGCTAATGTTTCTTGGGTTATATTCGCTGTTTAGCAGCTTATCGATACCCACGATGGAGCGTCTTACTTTAGGGAGTGCCATATTTTCTCCAGTTTTCGACTATTTGTGACTTACTATATAAAATAAACACCGACGACAGTGACTATCAGATGACAAAAAAGAAACCAGCATCCGAATGGATTATAAAAAGGAACAGGGAATTAATATATGAACTCTATACAAAAAAAGTCGGTGTTATGTCTATTGCCGTTCGCCTTGGCGTTCCGGCCTATCTTGTCAGGTATGTTTTAGATGGGCAACCTGACCCTATTACTGGCGAACCTATCGATTATGATAGTAGTATGTATATGCCTGAAAACTATTCCGTTGGACCTAAGAAAAGAGATGATTAAATGACACCTTGGATATCATTATTGCTCAGTGCCGGGACAAGCTTACTTTTATTTGGTGCGGCCTACGGGACGCTTTTGGCCCGCTCGAAACAGAACTCTACCCTAATCAAGGAGGCAGCAGAAAGCATGAAAGAGCATGTCCAAGAAATCAAGCAGACAAAGGCATCAAATGAGCGCATGGATGCTTTTGCTGACCGGATAGACCGGCTAGAAGAAGGCATGAACCAAAAGTTTGAAGAACTGAAAGAATCGATCAAGGAGCTGTCAAGACGCAGCAGTCCTTGAGAAAGGTATAAAGGGGCATGACAGAGAACTTAGGTAAGTATGGGCGTTTGCAACGTCGCATTGAGATAACTGAACCACAAATCGAAGAACTGGTCCGCGCATTGCGGGCTGGCAACCGGATGCAGACTGCTTGCGAGCTTGCTGGTGTCCAGCATAGGACCGTTGCCGGGTTGCAGCGAGAGGCATCAAAAGCAGCAGTTGAGCATGAAAATGGACGTTTGACGCGCCATGAGGAAGAAATCTTAGATGTTGACCGGCGTTTGCGCAGGGCCATGGCAGAAGCTGAGGGTCGTGCGGTCAACACTATTGCCCGTGCTGTTGCGGAAAACGACTGGCGAGCTGGTGCCTGGTTCCTTCAATACGCTCGCGGCTGGACCAAGATGGACGTTCAGGTCAGTACGGACGCAACGCAGGTTGGCGGATCTTGGGCGGCCACCCTGAAGCAGGCGTTACTGGGTGAAGGCAGCAGAGAAAAAGTGCCAGAAAAATCTGATGACGACACTTCTGAAATAATAGAAGCGGAAGTCTTGACAAAGGTTGAATCATGACCACATTTGGGTTTTGCGAGTTTTGCAACACCCAATGCTTCGGGAACAAAAAAGGCACTTACGTTTGCGTTTCTTGCTATAAGCCTGAAAACCCCACATTTGGCTGGATGGTCAGCGAATACATGCGGCGCGGCCTATGCTCTTTCCAATTTTACAGGGCCAGCCGTGAAACCAAAGCACGTCTTGAGACATTTCTGCGTAAAGCTTTAGACATCAAGCGTGTGCGGGAAGTCAAGCCTAAGCGCGGCGACACTGGGGACAGATAATTCTTTATTTCCGGCTTTTGCGGTTTTATGGTTAAATTCAACATATACCCAGGGGAGCCCCATGCTTTTTTTAACCGACAACTTTTCATTTAGCTGGCTTGAGAACAAGACAGATTCCACCATTAAAACCAAGGTCATCGAAGCGCCAGAGGCCCAGCGCATCATGAACGGCAACGATTGGCACGTTTCTTTCGTTTCTGGTCAGATGAAGATGGCCATCTCCACGGAGCTTGGGTTCAAGTTAGAGGAAGACGTAACTGTCAACCTGCGCCCTGGGGATAAGCTTATTGTTTCATCCTTTAGCGAGTTTGACACATACAAAGACCATGCGGTTTCCATGTTTTCTGAGAATTTTCCAGATGAGATGAAAAGCAGCTTTCTTTTACTAGAGGTTTCATGATAGCCTGCATTTAGGATAAAGGTTTTCCGTTCCTTTGTTCCCTTTCTTTTCCTCGCCAGTGGCTCGCCCCGTTGGCGGGGTTTTTTATTGCGGTGTTCTTGTTTCAGGTTTACGGTGTGCGCTCGCGCCCCTGGTCCGCATTAACTTAGGAGTGGGTTCTAGATTTACGCGGGCCATGGGCATTAAGCATCCAACTGCCCGATGCAGCCTCTATCCCTGTCAATCAAATAAGCCGACAGCACACGCTTGCTGCCCACAAATCCCTTACGACTGTGCCAGCGGTCTGTCCCGGATAGACTCCCCATCTGGTACATCATCACGCCTTTGTGTTCTTTGACCTGCTGGTGGTGCAAATGCCCTGAGAATACCATCCGGTGTTCTGCCTCACCCCATTCTTGCGCAGCCTCATATGCCATGATGCCTGGGATATCCGCGCTCCGGCAGCTATCACCATGGGTCACGCAAATCAGACTATTGCCATAAGTCACATATTGCCGCTCCGCAGGGGTCGTGGTTGTAGCCACGCCTTCCGTGTCCTTATACATATGCGTCAGCAGGGTCATCAACCCCAGACTGGATGTCCGGTCATGGTTACCCGGCATAAAAATCAGGTTGATGCTAGGGCAAAAAGACCGCAGCATCTCCACGAAATCCACAAAGAGCTGGCAACCCTCAGAGAAAATCTGCGCATAGCTGCCATCCGTATCCTGTGGCGTACCCGCAGTTGTGGTCGCGCTGTCTGTATCGATATGGAACCAGTCTGAGCCAACCCCAACATACATCACATCCGGCTGACCATACTTGGCCACCAGACTCAGCAGGTCATCCGTCCGCTGCATCAGGAGCGTTCTTGCCTCATCCCGCGAATAGCCCGTGTTCGTCTCAACCGACCACCCGTATTTCCCATAGTGAAAATCAGTCGGCGTACAGAAAACCGCAAATGGGTCTTGGTCCTTCTTCAGCTTCAGCCTTGGGAGCCTGGGAGGTGCCTCTATCTCGATATCCTGTACCGGGAGCCTGTCACCCTCAATCGCACGGATATGCCTATATATCCAACCCTCGATTATTCGGGGTCTGCGCTTATCCGTCTTAACCACATATACATCACGCGGTGCGTCATAGTAGCCCCTGTCTTCTTCATGGGCCTGGTTTCGTTTATCGTCTTCATGCAGAGCCTCGATGTCATCAAGAACAGACTCCCTTGCGTTGTCATCTACATAGTACAGATAAGCGCCATACAGGCTGTCCCACTTGCGCTCAACCGTACCCCTGCGCCCACGTTTACGTAATGCCTCCGGGGAAGATATCCCCAAAAGGCGCGAGGCTTCCGCTGCTTTGTGCCATGCCATATTAATCGTCCTCTGGGTTTACCACGTTCGATTCAATCACGTTTAAGCATTGAACCGGGGTGCGCTCAGGGAATGATAACGCCATCTCCTTGCCTAAGTGAGCCATGAGAAATCTGGCATCCACACTCGAATGCACATAGAGCTGCACCCGCCAACCCTCACCCTCGTCTTCAGGCTCACAGCCCACAGGACATATTTTAACTATCATGTATTCACCCATAACGCTCTGCGTCAACTAACCGTCACGCTGCCAGGTGCAGCAAGCTCATGTTAACGGGCAGAACGCCCATTCGGTAACAGAATTTTTTTGGGGAAAATTTGGCAACAGAATTTGGTCTGTGATTTTTTCGGGGGGTAATATAGAGAGAAGTGCGTGGGATTGGGGGGCATCCCCCCTATCCCTCAATATTCCCATGGGTTTAGAGTATTTATTCCTAATTTTTCATTCGTTCTTGTGTTTGGTGTTTGGTGTTTGGTGTTCTTGTTTTTTGTTTTGTTTTGTGTTTTGTTCTAGTGTCTTACCGTTTCTTTTTTGGGTTGGTTGCGAATTAACTCAACACGGAAAAATTTTATTTTTTGGGGTTCTCGCCCGCGCGGCGCCCATCGCTCGGTGCAAACCGCCCGCGCGACCACGCCAACCGCCCGCGCGGCGCCCATCGCTCGGTGCAAACCGCCCGCGCGACCACGCCAACCGCCCGCGCGGCGCCCATCGCTCGGTGCAAACCGCCCGCGCGACCACGCCAACCGCCCGCGCGGCGCCCATCGCTCGGTGCAAACCGCCCGCGCGACCACGCCAACCGCCCGCGCGGCGCCCATCGCTCGGTGCATGATCCGGGCATCGCCCAATTCCCATAAAATTACCATGTGATCTTTTTTTGGATCTATTGTTGACAGTCCTATTACATGAGAGTACTCTGTTCTTGTGGGCATTAACTCACTAAACACAAGGGGTTTGATATGAAAACAGAGATCACAAGCCGAGTTCAAAAGCGTCTTACAGTGCAAGAGCGAAATAGTTCCGAAGGTGGTAACGGGTTTAGCCGAGTGGTTAACGCAAGGAAGATTCGTATCTACGGATATATGGATCAAATTGAGGCTGTTGCGTCCAAGCTTTCCAACGCGGGATTCTCCACCGGCCCGATCCATGTGGTTGAGGTTCCAACCGCAGGCCACGCTAATGCGGTCGGAATTACTCTCAGCCGAGAGTTTGAATCTGTATGCGGCTATTCCTCCAAGAGTGACGCTGATTCATGGGTCGAGGAAGTTCGGAAGATATTCAAGGGCGTAAGGGCTACCAAGTTCAACGGCCACTACTTGGCCATTTAATTTTAAACCCCAGGCCATCGGGCGCGCGCGATTCGGCGCGCGCTCGCTGGTCTTCTTTCAACGGAAAGTTGATTCCATTATGCAAGATCAAATCAAAAAGCTTCTAGAAAACAAAGTTGAGCATCACCTACGGCTCGCGGCGATCAAACAGGGCCTTGAATACTCTGCTCTCGATATCGTTCACGGCGTCAATGATGAAGGATTACATACCGGCTCACTGATCGGCATCCCCTCCGAAGCTCCGGCGGATCCGGCGTACGTTGTTCAGCTCGTTTACGACGGGCGCCAGGTTTTAATCTCCTCGCTCGAAGATAAAGGCGTTGGGTCATACATCGCCGGCAGTTGCAAAATTCTATAGTTAAACCCCGGGCCATCGGGCGCGCGCGATTCGGCGCGCGTCTGATGGTCTTCTTCTTTCAACAGAAAAAAAGGCTCTATCATGCAAGATTTCATCGATCTAATCCTATTTTCAACCGCAATTTCGGCGGCTTGGATCTGTCCTATTCTAAGCGCGCTATAAAGGCGTGTAACAATAACCGGGGCAATGCTCCCGTTTCAAGGGGTTCTGTATGTATCAAACTATCCACAGTCAACAAAGTGCGCGCGCGTGTCTCGATTCGTTGGCCGATAAATTCGAGCGCTACGGGTATTCGGATCGCGCGATCGGCACGGGTTTTGAGATTCTATTTTTGCGCTGGGGTTTCGACCGTCTATCACATGATGCACGTCGTCGAGCGTGGGAGGTTCTGGACCTAGTCGCGGGGTTTAACAGTCGCAATGCTGATGATCTGAGCGGCTACGATCACCATGCGGCATATCTCGACGGTCTGCGCGAAAAAACGCTAAACGACAACTTCGCCAGCGAGCACGGTTTTGATCATAATCCTTGGCGCGGCTGCGAGTCAACGCGCGCGCGTATTATGCGCGGTGGGGCTGATGATGCGGTCACCGGGGCAATTTTCGCTATCGCGTCAAGTGCGCGGGATGCTCTGCGGATCTGGTCTGAGCCCGGCGCATATGAGCGGCAATTGATCGCTGAATTGGTTGGGACGTTCGGATCGAATGTTGGCGCTGGCGGTTCTGGTGGCGCGTCGTATGATTGGGCGGCCGGCGTCCGTCTCCAAGTCTCGTGCGGTTCTGATTCGTGCGGTCAAGTCGAATGGGGCTGCCAGTTTTTTGAAGTGGGGCCGTTCATGCCCTACGGGAATTTGATCAGCGGATGGCGAGTAATGTCAGGGGGTGCGGTATGAAGCGCACGTTTAAACAGTCTCAAGATCTATTTTACGGCGTTTTACTGGCGCTGGGCTGGCGCGTATCGTCTCCCTATCTAAAGATCCGATGGGCGGAATCTCAGGGCGTCCGGCTGTGGTTTAAACCGCAAGCGATCTATATTGGTGAGTCCGGCGGTCGGCTTGGCAATGCAAGGTCGGCAACATATGATTTCATCAATGATCGACATATTGATCTGCGCTCGCTGCCGGTTGACCAATTTGAGCTCTGGGCGCTGGCGCTGGTAGATCGTGGGGTGGCATGATGCAAGGGCTTATCTTGTATGAAGGCGCATCGTATCTCGGCGATCAACAAATCGCGGTGATTGCTACGTTTAAAAGCGGAAACAGCAAGACCGGTCCAATGGTCCAAATTTGGATCTTGGTTCGGGATATCTCGCCCACTGAAGCCAGTGCAACCGGGGCGGACGTCTCTTGCTGCGGGGATTGCAAATTGCGACATTTCAAAAAAGGGCCGTGTTACGTCGTGATTTTCCAAGGGCCTGGATCGGTCTGGGGCGCGTATGATCGGGGATCGTATCGCCACGCCACCGATCAAGATTGGCGAATGCTGCAAACGATGCGCAATCGCATCGGGGCGTATGGTGACCCTGCGGCGGCGCCGCCTTGGATCACAGTCGATCTAGGCCAGGGGCCAGGCTCAGTCGGATACACTCACCAATGGCGAACGTGTGATCCGATTTTCGCCAATTTTTTGATGGCCTCGGTCGATTCCATCGAAGAAATGCACGAAGCACATCGGCTCGGCTGGCGGACCTTTCGCACCGGGTTCGATGGGCCAATTCCGGGTTTAGAGGTTCGCTGCCCGCATAAAGAAAAAGGCACGTTATGCTATTCGTGCGGGCTCTGCTCCGGCAACCAGATGATCGGCGCAAAGTCTGTTTACGAGGAATTGCACGGGGCAAGATCGATCAAGCTCAAAAAACAATACAACGCGCGGCGTTCGCTGCGAGTTTTAACTGCAAGTGAGGCTACGGCATGAAAGAAACAAATCCGAGTTCGATACATTACAAGATGCAATCGGGAATTCTCCCGCGAAAATATAAACTGCAATGGTGCGATATTGGTATAGAAATATCGGATCTTTGGGGGTTTGGCGCAGTGCAGCGGGGCGACGTGGGGCGGTTGGTCACGCTGGATCAACACGGCGCGATCTGGATGACCTACAAAGTTTCGGCCGATAGCGTCAAAATTGGACGAACGATAAAGGGAAGTGGTCATGCCAGGCGATAATCCACCGGCGACCTGGGCATGGGCGCGCGCGTGGGCGCGCGTCTGTGCTGTGCTGGTGCTGGTGCTGGGCATCGGGCCACCGGCGGCGGGTGCTGCGGGTGCGGATCTGCGTTCCCTATTTCTTCGGAGTAATAAGTTGACGGGGGCCGATCACGGGCGTAGTGTTGATCAACCGGGATCAAATTTCAAAGATCATAATTTGACGGGTGCGGGCAAGCGAAGCAAGGCGAAGCGAAGCCAGCGAAGCGAAGCGAAAAAGTCAATAAAAACGCGGGTGTGGGCGAAAAACGCGGATGCGCGCGGGCGCGCGGGCGCGCGGGCGCGCGGGCGCGGAGCCATGACCGGAATTCGGGACATAAGTTGCCGCACAGGAATCCCTCACAGGGTGCCTCACAGGAAATTCCCTCATAGGGTGCCGCACAGGATCACGATGAAAAACAGCGGCACAAGGTGCCGTACAGGATTGGAGCTAAAAATGGAAGAATCAAAACGGTTAGAGAAGCAAGAGCAAATTTCCGAACTTGCCGATGAGTACTTCGATCAGGCTATTGCTAGCGGTGAGCCGTTTTCAGAGGCTCTCTCCGACTGGGCAGTGAATAAAGCACTGCAAGAGATTGGAGGACTGAAGTGAAAAGCATTGAAGCCATGCCAGTTGAGTCTATCCCGGTTTCGTCACTGTCGAAATTGCCGGATGGCGTTTTGTGTGCGGAAGTGCCATGCGCTGACTATTCCGCTCTGCAAAAGTTGCCGCACAGCCTCGAAGTATGCTGCCACTGGATGCGGGCGCGGGTCATCGTCACTCGCACAGGGTGGAATTCTGATCGGCGCATTGCCTACTACAAAGACAATATTTTACACGCTATTGGCGTAAATGGAGCATGATATGGAACTCACAACGATACGAGACGCGGAAACATTTGTCACAAATTCGGGCGCAGGCGATTGGGAATGGGGCGGGCGCGCAAACGCAAGCGGGTTCGCAGGCTATCTCTGGCGCAATTATTCAGACATTGATCCCAATTGCTACGGGGCCGAGCTGGCAGCGTATCTTCGCTCCGCCGGTGAAAACCCTGCGGACTATGGGCTACCGAACGATTGAAAAACAGCGGTAATATTGCCGCATAGGATTAGATGATGGAAAACAAACGAAAAAAACTGAAGGCGCAAACACTTGAACGATATACTGCCGTCCAGGCATGGAACGCGGCACTACTGCGGTCTGAGTCTTATCGCTACGAATGCGACGGGATTTACATAGACTGCGGCGAGCATTTTGAATTTTACGCTGGTCATCACGATTATGACTGTGCTGTCCGCGCGCTGATCGGTATGGGCGCAGTAGATTTCAGCGGGAACCATTCTAGAAACCTCCTTCATCTGATGTGAGATCCCGCAATAAGTTGCCGTACAGCCAGAAGTGCGATATGTCTTGGTCATGAAGCACCAGGGACCATGGCTAGAATACCGCACTGCTGGCATCGTTTGGAAGCGGCACAATTTCCTCCAAGCTCCAGGGACACAACTGGACGTGCCAAAACTAATTGAGCTTTTAGAGCATCTGCAAGCGGTAGAAGTCCGATTTGGTGAGATACATCTTCACCGGAACGATCTTCAATCGCCTTGGGAATCTGGCCAGCGTTGACTGAATTCAATATATTTTCCGTACACAAAAAAACCTGCATTGCCAGGCGCGCTTTCATGCGCGCGATGAATGCAGTACGGTTCACATTCCTGACCGGGTTCGTGATGCCTCCCGGCCTGGTCTGGGGTCAGCGGGAAATAAATATGGTGCTGCGGATGGTCGCCGATGAATATGCCGCAGTTTATCATGAAGGCATCTTGATCGGCTATGGCCAACACTGGCACGGGGCATTCACAATGCACCGCATATTTAAGCTGTGTAGGGTGGATCACTCCTACGAGATTCACTGCACATCCAAACCAGAATCCCTTGCATTGCTGCAAACATGCACCACCGGGCATCTCACCGCACTGGAAAACAAATCAAAAGTTTCCGTGCAGATGCGCAAATATCCCAGCAATGAAAACCTGGTCAGCATGCTGGACACCTACGAATATTTCCGCACGTGGCATCGGGCAAATGCCCGCTGCTGGTGGCTTTTCGACCGATATGTTGCCGTACAGGAATCGATTGACACTTTCAAGGAAATGGTGATTGCGCGAAACCAGGAACTTATTGGTGCAGAGATGGCCAAAACTACGCAGGAAGAAAAAGAAATGGTACGCTTTCATGCAGTGAAATCAATCACACGTCGAAGGCCATCAATCCTTCTTGACTTCGTAAGCATGTGCGACAACAACCCTTTAGACAAGACGTCTACAGAGTTTGAACACATCTTGAAATCAAATGCGATCATCATTGCGGATGAAAACGAAAGACGAAAACGCATAAAGCATCGTGCGTCGAAACGCGCGAAGAAATTGCGCAAAAGGTCTCAGGATATTGGGGGCAAATCCAAGAGAAATATTCTTTCCCTGCTGAACGATTATTTCGGCGAACGTCCACTTTGACCTTGCAAGTCGGCTTCTACGACGCAAACGTATTTTGATGACGAACAATAAAGAAACCATCTGCCCCGATTGCAACAATGATGGCTGGCACTTTTCGACTGTTGTCAGGCATGTCAAGAGAAGACAATCCGACGGGCGTCAGGCAATCAGGTGCGAAGTCGATAAGATACGGGTCACCTGCGATTGCCCCCAGGGCGATCTGTGGATGGAGACACACGGGCTAAGATTTATCGGTTAACGCCTTGACTTGCCCTTCATCGTGACCCACCCTGAACCGCATTTGTCAACGTATGCCCTTGTTCTATCGAGGATATCGTTCCCATATATTTTCGTGAACTCATCCTTGCTCGATCTTGTGGTGATGATGGTGGGCAATCCTTTGTCATGGCGCTCACACAAAATAGTGCTGACAACCCGGATGCAGTTGGGACTGTCGCCTGCGGTTGTTTGTGGTGCAACTTCATCCAGCACAACAACCCCCCGAATGGTCATTAAATCCCTGAGCAGCTCCCCGGATTCCCCAAAAGCAGTGATGCCCATCCATTCAGACCGTGCCATGAAGCGACCATTGGACCTCCAAGCCGCATACGAAGCCGCTACGGTCTTACCCACCCCATTTGTCCCAGAAAGCACCAGAACGCCTCTCACGCGCGCTGAGACATACTTGTCCATTGACTCCCCAAGCTTCCCTCCAAGCCTGTTGTCTTGAGACTCCGGCGTAAGCCGGAGGGTTTTCACGAAACTGTCAGACACGGCAATCTTCCTTATCCTTGCCTCAAAATCAGTTGACCTTTGAGAATCCGTCTCATTGGATTCCACAAAGTCCTTGATTGCCTTGTCATTTTCAACAGCACACATCATGCAAAACGCCTCTCCGCGCTCAACCAAGAACGAAAAGTGCTCAGGTATCGTCGCAGTGCATGACGAACAGGGAACATCTTTGACCAGCCCGTAACCGTTCTTCTCCAATGTATTGTTATTCAAAGGTTATGTCCTCTCTGCCTGCGATCCAATCCGCTTCAGTTGCATATCCTTCATCGCGCCATGGTCCGTAGCCACCAGGCGCAGATGGGTTATCAGGCTCGCTAAAAAGCGCTACCCATTTGTCAAAATGTTTTGCGATGTGGGTGAAGGACCAGAACCTGGGCCGGTCTTCCCATGGGTCTTTTTTTATTCCGTGAATGGCCTGGATGATTTGGACCAGGGTGCGCCCTTCATCCAGCATTTCTTCAATAGCTTGCCGAGTCTTTTTGCTTTTGAATGAAACAGAAGAACCCAACACAGACCGATGACATTTGACCGCGACTGCCACCGCATCATTGACCGTTAGGTCCGGGCATAGATCTGGATTGAGCAGCATAGATTTCCAATCCACGTTGCACGGTTCAGTTTCAGTTTCTTTTTGCTTTAGTTTTTTATAGTAATTGGTAGAACTAATATAATTAGTAGTTACACTATGGTTGTATATAACTAATTGTAACTCAGTAGCGCTATAGAATTTATAGTTAGCAGATTGTGTTTTTTCTGTCAAATCATTTTTAAGTATCTGTTTTTTCTTTTCTTTTACCATTGCATTCCTCCGTTTTTCGGTTTTTTCCCATTTCTTTTTGTTCTTTTGCGTAAGGCCACGCCTTACACTTTCGCTGTCTTGTAAGACTACGCCTTACGCTTTTGGCAACTTTGTAAGACTACACCTTACGCATCTTGCTTTTCTGTAAGACTACGCCTTACGCTTTTTCGCCCGATATGCGCGCATATATTGAGCCGGGTGACTGTAAGATGCAGGCACCCTTCCATTCGCCAGTCCTGCCTGCTCCAGCATTTCTTGTGAAATCCATTCCGGCATGTGGACTTCTGCTTCAGCCGCCGCTGAAGACCAGATAGTGATCGCAACCCCTAGACATTCGTGATCTGTGTGTCCGGTGATTTCGGCCAGCGCTAAAACGCGGGGGTCCGATATAGCATCCAAGGACAACCTTAACTGTTTCAGTGACATAACTCGCTCCCTATTTTTTCTGTTCTACGGTGTTGATCTTTTTCCCCACTGCCATTAGGGTGAGATCAACGGATCAAAAAAATACAAACAAACGTCAAAAAAGTCAAAGGGAGATCACATGAAACAGCCAAACATTATCGCAACCGATTTTTCGGACATCAGCTCGACCCAACTCTGCGGGCAGGATGCGTCCCTGGTATGGGATGCAGACACGGCATCCGGCAAACTTACCCTGACCGGATCTGAGCCTTTCGATGTCGGAACACAACACCTTCTGCTTAACTTCTTCTTTGACAAAAAAGGAGAAGACCTATGTGATGACCTAAGGAAGATGATAGCCCGCGAGTCCGGTGGCTTCTCTTGCCTGCTGCTTCAGCATGAGTCTGGCATCAGTCTTCCCGCGAAAATGGAATCCTGCTTGATGATGCCTGGACCAGAAAAGATCCGCTATCGGGTGGAATATTTCGTGTGCATTATTCTGGATGGCGAAGAGATTGAATCTGAAGATCACATGCTTGAGATTCTGCACCCACGCAGCCTGGAGGAAATGTATGGATAATGAGTTTCAGGAAAATCTCAGCAATGTTTTCACCGGGATAATCGGATTGATGAAAATAAGCGACAAGAAAACAAAAAAAGAACTGGAAAAAATGGCTTTGTTCTTCATCCAAATGGAGATTGAGGAATACAAAAAAACGGAGAAAGAAAATGGGAATTAAGATGCACAACAATGGGGTTTTAGATTACCTCGATTCGGAAATGCCAGAAGGACCAACCTACGATGTGGAACTCGACGGTCACCTGCTCGACTTCATGGATGCGGTTGGAGACATCCTATCCAAAAACGTGGACATCTTGCATCGGGCAAGAAAAGACATGACGCGCAAAGGGCCTGAGAATGCGCTGTCAGTCTTAATTGTGGACGCACAGGTGGAAATCCTACGAGAAATGAAGCACCAGATCAATATGGTGGGAGAAAGGAAGCGACACGATGCAGCATCCAAGTTTTGAGATGATGGAGACCCGTGCGGATTGCCTGAGACTTCAGGCAGCCAAACGGGCACATGGAGACGCTTGGATTGATTTAATCCAGGCGCAATTAAAACTAAAACTAGCGGAACAGAAATTAGCGCTCGTCAAAAAAGAAAGAAGGACAAGATGACCACCACAACAAAAGTACATAAATTCCAAAGCAACAGTTGCGCGTTCGATGGACTCATCCCGATGCAGCAGGACGCATGGTTTTTGCATGACGTTCTGACGGATATCATTGAAATGGCGCAAGAAAACCCAAAAGATATCCTGAGCGCAATCCCATCATGGGACCAGCTTGAGCGCGAACACCATAGGTTCGCCAGGGGACAAGCGTTAGGGCATCGCGTTGCCGTGGAAGAGTTTGCCGCCGGCCTTAATGAAACCACCAAGAAAAAGAAAGGTGGTGCGAAATGACAAGAGAGCCACCCACAAGGTCCATAGCGATACGGCTGAGTCCGGTGCTCATTGGCAGGGCACAGGGCCTTCAAGAAACAGGAAAAGATCTTCCAGAGTTTCTGATTCTGGATAAAATAAATACCACAAACATTTACAGGCGAGCGTTGCAGCTCGGACTTGATGAACTCGAAGAGAGAGTCCGTAAACAGAAGAAAGAAAGGAAGAGCAAATGAAAAGACTTGAAGGAATAGGTGGAACAGATGTCGGATGCTTGCTGGGTGTAGGGTTCAAGAGCCCCTATGAGCTTTGGGAGGAAAAGACTGGTCGCGGTAAGGAATTCTCCATGAACGAAGCCATGCGCTGGGGTCTGGCACTGGAAGACGTTTTACGCGTTCGATACGCGGAAGAGACCGGGCACAAGGTTGATACAATCGAGCCTGTTCGCCACCCGAAACATGAATGGTGGGTAGGTTCGCCCGATGGGGTAACGCCAGACCGTGTGCTGGAGATAAAAACTGCACGATTCCAGGGGGATGACTGGGGCAACCCAGGCACGGACCAGGTGCCAATGGGCTATTATTGCCAGGTACAGTGGTACATGGCAGCCCTATCCCTCGACAAGGCAGACATAGCCGTTCTTTTTTCCGGGCAAGACTTCGCCATTTATCATGTCGAAAGAGATGACAAGTGCCTAAAAAGCCTGTATAAAAAAGCCAAGAGCTTCTGGGAGAAAAATGTCAAAGAAGACATACCGCCAGAGGAAATGTCAGCGAAAGAACAACAGCGGTATCTGGGCATAAAGTACCCGAATGATGACGGTGAAATAAAAGTTGTGGGAAATGACGATTCTGATATGAAAGAAGCAGAGGCAATGGAATCCCTGCTGTACATCAAGAAGGAGATAGAGGTTCTCAAGGAAAGGAAGGAAGAGATAGAGGCTGAGATAAAATCTTCGATTGGACCAAATAAGGGTATGCAATCAGACCTTTATCGGGCCACATGGACCCCGCAAACGAGAAAAACAATGGACCAGAGTCGCTTTAAAGCCATGGTTGCTGATGAAATAGGGTCCAAAAGAGCCCAGGAGATGATCGAAAAATGCAAGAAGGAAAACAGCTACAGAGTCTTGAGACTGACGGAACGAAAACAATAGAGGCAGAAAAGAAGGAGGGAAAAATGGTTGTTGCAGGAAAGCAAATGCAAAAGGTGAACATCAGCGAAAATGGTGTCCAGCTATCAGACTTGGACTCATTGCAGAGATTCTGCAAAATGGCCCACGCATCCGGGTTTTTCGGGTCAAGGGCTACGGGAGAAGCGCTCATTCGAGAGCTGGCCCAGGCAGCAGTCAAGGTGGAGTACGGCCTAGAGATTGGGCTGAAACCCATCTCAGCGCTCATGAATGTCTATACCGTTGATGGGAAACCTAGCCTATCCAGCGGAGCAATCGGCGGCCTCATCCGAAAATCAGGCAAATACACGTATACAGTCAGCTCGACCGATCAACAATGCACCATTGAATGGTTCGAGCGATATAACGGTCAGCGAGAGCCCTTAGGGCAGTCTTCATTCAACATGGAAGACGCCAAGAAGGCAGGGCTCGCAGGCCGAAACCCATGGAAACGATACCCGAAAGCGATGCTTTTCGCCCGCGCTTTGACGCAGGGCGCAAGGATGTTTTGCCAGGATATTTTTCTGGGGGGAGTCTACACACCAGAAGAACTTTCGGACGGAAAGATGACAGAAGACGACTTTGAGGGTGGTGTTGAACGGCAGGTGGAAGTCACGGTCGTTGATAGTCCATCAGACTTATTTGGAGGAGATGATGATTGAGGAAATGCTTAGTGGGTTGGGTCTCGAAATCGATACCATAGAGTTTAATGAGTACGTGTCAAAATACGCGATTCAAAACATACCACCAGGTGATCTTATCACCGCATGGGTTGGAGAACACGATGGAACAGAAGAAATCATGGCAACTTGCCAACAAAATCGTAAGGGTGATCGAGCAAGACCTTGATCTTGACGAACAAAAAGAGCTTATCGTCTTGTGGTGGGCTCTGACCTTTCTCCAAATGGAACTCACATCCAGACTGAAAATGTCTATGGATGAGCAAAGAGAGAACCTGCACCGAGCAATGAAGCTTGTCTCCAGGGGACATAACGTAGAAATGCCACCGGAGCCGGAAGACAAATGGGACATACACTGATCGCCATAGACCCAGGGTCGAAGACCGGATGGGCCATCTATGAGAACCACCATCTTTTCCTGTCAGGAGAAAAATCCCTAAAGGTTGCCGTACAGGAAATAAAGGAAAACATAGATGGAAAGCGTGTGGATGCCTTTGCGATTGAGAACATGTACTTTGGGGCTGGTCGGGCAAGCCCGAGCGCCCTCTACAAGCTTGGACATAACACAGGATATATTGTTGGGCTGCTTGAGCCCTACCTGAATAGTGACACCGTGATGTGGAACCCTCAGCCTGGAGAATGGCGCAAGGTTTTAGAGTTTACTCGCGGAAACAGGGAGGAGATGGCCGCCCTGGCATTAGAAAAAGCTGAAACCATTGCCGCACAGAAACTGGAAGGCCCAAGAGGCGGCAAGCATATAGACCGAGCAATGGCTATCTGTATAGGAAAAGCCATGACTTTAATACTGAAAGGGGATTTCAAAAATGAAGAGCCGGGAAAAAGAAAAACAAAAACTAGAAAGAAGCAAAAAAAGACCAGCGTACCTAAAGCGGTCAAGGGTTGAACGAGAGTTCATAGAGGTCATAACAGACTTTATCGAGTTTCAGGATGCACCAATCGAGCATCAAGAGGAGGTAAAAAAAAGAACAAGCGAAAAGAAAAACGGCAGGCATGTAATACCAGTCTCAACAGTGAGAACCATGCTTAGAAAAATGGACAAGTTTGGGCACATCAAATGGCTCGAAGATATATTTAAAGAAAGGATGCAAGCGGAACTTGGGGATTTCACCCCAGGAAAACCTGGTCCGACGCCACCGTCGCCAGGAGATATGAAAACATATTCGATACTAACAGATACTAAAGGTAGGTCTTTCGCAAGAATACCTACGTGTACGCTCGGGCTGGATGACGGGGAAAAGATTCTCGTTGAGTTTAGGTCTTCGCGTATAATCATCACACCACAGAAGGAGATAGAGTCATGAATACATTTTTCTTAAGCGGTCGCCTAGGGGCTGACCCTGAAGTTAAGTTCACCAAGGGTGGTCTCGCCATCACAACCATCAGCATTGCCAATAATCGACGGGTAAAAAAGGACGATGCGTGGGAGGATAAGACAGACTGGTTTAGGATAAAGTTCTTCGGAAAGAAGGGCGAGGTGGTGGGGGAGCATTTCTCTAAAGGGAAATACATCAACACATGGGGCCGCATTGAGCCATTCTCATACGAAAAGGATGACGGACAGAAGGTGTACGGACATGACTTCTGCGCCAACGATTTTGACTTTGTTGACAAGAAGGGAGAGGGGGGCGGCGAAGCTGCACCCAAGGCTCGCTCAACATCTTCCGCCGATGCGGATGAACTTCCATTTTAGGTGAACCATGAGCAGCGTTAAGATAAAAATAAAGCCGCTCAGAGAAGACTGTAAGCTACCCGAGCGTAAGACCTCGGGGGCTTCCTGTCTGGACCTGTACGCTTGCATGGACGTAACCATGTACCCGAATGACACAAGAATCATAAGAACAGGGTTCGCCCTGGAGCTGCCGCCCGGTGTCGAAGGACAAATAAGACCCCGCTCAGGGCTGGCTTCCAAAGGCATTGCCGCACACTTTGGAACGATTGACTCAGACTATCGCGGTGAAGTCAAAGTTATCCTTATAAATATGAGCAAGAAGAAATACGAGATTAGATCCGGCGACAGGATTGCGCAGCTTGCAATAAGCTCCACCGTAACGGACAAGCTGGTGTTCCTTGTGACCGAGTGCTTAAGCGAGACGAAGAGGGGAGAAAAAGGGTTTGGCTCAACAGGAGACTAATACGGAAGATTGGCGACGGGATGGACGACTACGAGGCTATCAAAAAACTGATAATAGAGACCCTGTACTCAAGGGAGCTGTCAAAAACTCCAGAGGAAGAGAGAGACAACTGCGCATCAGTAATAAGGTCCATGAACCTGGAAGAGATAAAGAAAACAATAAGGGTGCGGAAAAATGCAGGAGAGACTGTTTCTGGGGATTGTGACAAAGATAAAATATAACATAGACGGAGGCACCATGGGCACCCGCATGGTGCTGTGGGTAAAGCCGGTATACGGAAGTGCAAAGAACAACCTGGTCGCGCCAGGAGGCAGGACTGCCCCGTTCCCCGTAGAGATAAACGAGAGGCTTACCATCAAACATATAAAGAACATAGAAGTGGGAAACCTGCTGGAGATAAAGAGCCTTTACAAGATAAAGCCGAACAAGGACAGCATTGTCATTTTTGAGATAAACAAGAAGAGGTTACCTTCACATGAAAAATAAAAAATGGCAGCAAGACGGAGCATTCTGCCAAGAGCTAATAAAAAAAGAATACGCAAAAAGAAACAAGAAGGGCGGGCTTGACCCGGTTGTGTCAGATGGACTTATAATCTACATGTGGGAAATGTTTAAAGCGGGAATCATGCACGAAAAAAACATGGGCGAAAAAAGATGAATACCAGGGCCTTTCTTGGCGCAATATTTAACCGTGTGCAAAGAGACAGGGAGATAAAGTTCTCCGGCGTCAGGGTCGAGTGTGGCTCCTGGTTTTCTGCCTACCAGTATGTGTATGAGATAGACCCGTTAACAGGCAAGGACGTGACAGACTTCTCAACAGAGATGAAATCGATGGAAGATGTTGAGTGCAACGAGGACGGTGAAGGAAAAGTTGTATTCACAATAAAGAAAGAGATAGTGAATAGGATCAAAGGGGATCAAAATGGAAAAATGGAACCTGGAGCAGAAAAAGCTCGCAAGAGCACTGCTTAGTTATCCTGACTTAGTGAAAAAAGCTGTGCTGGCTCTCGATGTAATGCCCAAGACATTGAACGGGGAGCTTCGTACATTCATCGCCCAACTGGCAATCCTGGTAGACAAATACCCGGAAGACCTGGACAAGGCCCTGATGCAGACACCTGTGAAGCGCAACGGTGTGCTGGCCTACATATTCTATGAGGTACACGGAACAAAGAAGAGAGAAGATTTCAATGTCCAGATAGACAGATGGGATTGCGATCAAGTTGTGAACGATTTCCTAAAGAAGCGCTTTGTGAAAAAGGAGAAATAATATGTACACAAGAAAACAAATGGAAGAAGAAGTAGACGCCTTGCTGGATGTAGACCCGGACCTTCGGGATGCCTTAGAGCTGCAACTTGTCCGCATCAAGCAAAGGCAAATGGAAGGAACCGCACCGGAATCCTTCATCGGGATTGAGACGATTTACGACATCTTCTTTGCCTCTGCGGACGCGGGGTTCAAGAAAATGCGGGCAATGATGAACTACGAAAAGAAAGAAGACACCATTCATTAGTGGTGGGAGTAAGGGGTGCATATGGACAAAGGAAAGACGCTCACCAAGGAAGAGATTCACGGTGACCTCGACGCGCTGTTTGAGAAGGCGACAACGAGAGCCTGGGAAGACAGTACGATCTGCCCGGAAGCCCGAAAATCGTACATAAGAAACAGCAAAGGAAATTTCCTAAGAGATGTGGAGAGAAAGGTAGAAGACATGCGCCGCGAGGTGGCACTCGAAGACATTAAGAGTCGTGGGTATAAAATGTTTCCCAGCGAAGATTCTTTGAGTTCATGGCTTAAGGAAAACATAAGCAGCAATTTTCATGTCATACCGGAGGTTTGGGGAAAGCACACGCCGACTGGGAAAAACATAAGAATAGATTTCATACTGTACCCCAGGGAGCACCTGGTCAATGTTGGCTTTATAGAGAAGCCTTTTGGCGTCGAAGTGAAACACTTTGACCTTATGAACACCAGAGGGCAGGTAAAGAAAATAAGAAAGACATTGAGGCAGTCTCAAACATATCAAGAATCTATATACTCCAGGTCTGGGAGAAAATTTTCTACTGCGTTTACATTAATTTTCTCAAACTTATCGTTTATCCGCGAAAGAAGA
>Ga0209362_1000680_pt1 | contig 29833 bp, 23 predicted proteins | sample SaaInlV_165m_DNA_FD_184680 | JGI IMG/M metagenome (GOLD analysis project Ga0209362, IMG submission 184680) | Marine microbial communities from expanding oxygen minimum zones in the Saanich Inlet - Saanich Inlet SI037_S3LV_110m_DNA (SPAdes)... | ecosystem: Environmental > Aquatic > Marine >... | reverse complement strand
GATGAACGTAGAAAGAAGGTGTCTTTTCTTGGTTGAAAGGGCTCAGTCCCTTCCAGTCTGCTCCGGATCGCTTGAGGCTCACATAAGGGGCCACGACGTCGTGAAGATCTATTCGGGCCTTGAGCTCGGCCACAAAGTCACGGTGTAGTCTGGGCATCGGGGCAATCTTAACTCGAGGTCACGAAAATGGGTATGAGCTTTAGGGATTGAGAGGGAGACTTCGAAGCTCCCGATCGACTTCAGGTCGCAACGGATGGTCGTGAGGTGCCGTTGCCAACAGTTTTCGATAGAGGATGGCGGCCGTGGCAGGTTTGTTTTCTGCGACATGATAGCGGCGAGCAAGCTGCCACAGTATTTCGATGGACTCGGGAAAACGTTCGTGAGCTTTTTCCAGTTCTTCAAGATAGCGGTTACCTGAAAGAGTTTCTCGAGCAATGCGAAGGTAGTCCATGTGGTAACCTAAATCTTGAGGGGCATGACGCGTCGCTTCCAAGGATTTCATTTCGGCTTCATCGACTTCGCCTAGAAGAAAGTGAGCCTGTGACGCCAAATGCCATGCCGCTGCGTTTTTCGAGTTTTCCCTCAGTGCTCTACGTGTAAAGAGCAAAGAGCTTCGAAAATTTTTCTCTAGCATCGCCAGTTCCGCTTGATCCAGAAAACTTTTCTCTACAGGTTCCGAATTATTTGGAGAACTTGAAAATATATCTGCAAGCGAAAGAGTGTCGGGGTTGGTTTCATTATTGCGAGGAGAGACCTGTGAGGCGTTATTTTCGGCCGATAACGGCGAGTTCAGGGGGTCTTCTATGATTTCAGGAGTGCGGGGAGGGAGCTTGGATACGCCGACGACCAGCTCTTCCTTCGGATGCGCGAGTAAGACTGCGGCCAGTTCCGATGCGGTTTTCCCATCGGTCGCGTAGCCTCTCTGAAAGAAGTCCAGACTACGGCGACGTTTCAATAGATCAGCGGCTGTTTTTGCGTGTTCGCTCTTATCCAGAGAACCCGGATGTGTCTTTTCCATTGCTAGCATCAAGGTTTCGGCCGAATTCTCGTCCTTCAGGCTAAGCCTAACTTCAAGCAACCCGAGGTAGGGGAGTGGCGATTGACTCGGAGCCTTTTTTTCAGCGGATCGGAACCAGTGTTCGGCTTGTGTGTACATTTTCTTTGCCAGAAACAACTGGGCAACGGCCATTGCGTCTGCGGTTTCCGCCTTGTCGGAAGCTTGCAGGAAAGCGTCCAGAGCCTTGCTGCGTTCTCCTAGTCGGTGTAGCACGCGGGCGTATTTCAGATTGGCAAAGGTATCATCAGGATGTTTTTCCATGTAGGCGGCATAAGCCTTTTCTGCAGATTCATCGTCTCCTGCCAGCTCGTGAGCCTGTGCAGTTTCGGCTAAAATTTTCGTTTCACCGCCAAGGTCGAGAGCCTGTTCTAGACGGAAGGCAGCAAGGGCGTATTCTTCCGCATCGAGTAAAGTTCGTCCGAGCATCGTGATGATTTCCGGAGATTCCGGATACTCATTGTATAATTTGCGTAGGATCGCTAGAGCTTCGTCTGTTTTCCCTTCGATGCGTTTCTGTATTGCCTCGCTTAGGTCAGGCGGGTTTTGTTGCTTATGTTCGCTTGGCGAAGACGTCGTACTCGAGTCGTCAGAACAACCGCTCGTGATCGCCATCGTGACGACCAAAGCAGATAACCAAACCCGGCAAATAATAAATTGCATTAAAACTTCTATTCTCAACAGGACGTGAAACGTCAAGCTATGCTCGCGGTCGCAACCATGTTTTCTCTGAGTTTCGGGGTTTCCTTTTCTGTGGATTTACCCGGTGAATCTTTTTTGTCGAAGGATCGAAGACAGCCATTGCTTGAGGGGCAGAGTCTTGCCACCTTTCGATGTTCACTGGGAAAACCTGAGCATTATGCTCGTTCCGTGAGGTCTCTTATTCTTTTCAATGAGCTGAAAGGCGGCGTGCAATTGCAACCCGATCAGCAGTCCAAGGTCGGAATTAAACTTTCTACACATTTTGCTCCAGGTTTGGCCACTTCCCGACATTTAGTAGATGCGTTGCTCGATTTGCTTAAGGCTCGAGGATTTGCTTCGGATTCCGTTTTCCTTCTGGATCTTGAAACAAGTGGTCTCCGTCATTCAGGTTTTCTTCCGCCTCGCAGCAAGGGAGGGAATCACTATCGTGGTCACCATGTTGTTGCCCTTGATTCACGAACCTATTATGACGAGAAGTGGTTCCATGACAGTCCCATGCCGCCCACGACTGATTATCGAGCTCGCCTGTCCCTTCGACATCCGCGCGACCGTGAGGTTCGCTTGCGGGAGGAACGCCGGAGCTACCTGCCGGTTCCTCTGTTTTTTGGCGACACTTTCTGGATCAACCTGCCTGTAGCTATCGACAGTCGTTCATTGGGCATCGATGCTGCCGTTGGAAATGCTTCCCTGCATGCGGTTGACAATAACTCTCGTTTTCTTGGTCGCTCCACCACGGCTCCCTCGGCGGCTACTGAAATTCTAGCAATACCCGAATATCGGGAGAAGCACCTTTTTTCTATCCTTGATCTTTCTCGATTTCAGTACGCAGGAGGGAGTCAATTCAATGCCCAGTTTCTTGGCGGTGAACCGACGCTCATGCTTAGTGAAAATCCTTGGTCTGTGGATTACTTTGGCATGGAAGCTTTGAGCAAGGCTCGGGCAGCCGAAGGTTTTGAGTTGAGAGACAGACAAAAAGCTCAGTTATTTCGTTTCGGGGAAGATTTGGGCATGATTCGAAAAAGTGAAGCCCGGCTCATCGACCTTCCCTAGACTGCAAAGGTTTCCTTCAGATACGCGAGGCTTCGGGTGGCTATTGTTTCGGGGTCCGGAGAATAGTCGAAGACCTCAACTGACACATAGCCGTTGTATCCGCTTTCTCTAAGAGCTTCTGCAATCGGCTCGAACTTAACCTCGCCAAAACCGGGTCCTCGCAGGTTCGGGTCATTTGCATGAAAGTGTGCGGTGTGATCGCGACTTTCACGAATTATGTCCGGAATCGACTTTGTTTCGTCGCTCATGGCCTTTACGTCCAGGTGTAGACGCAACGCGTCATGGTCAACTTTTTTTATTAGTCGTACCGTCTCCTCGGCAGTGTTTAAAAAGTTCGTCTCGGCTCTTCCCAAAGGCTCCATCGCGATTGTAACACCTAGCGAACCAGCCGTTTCAGCTATTTCCCGCAGTGCATCGGCGGCTCGAGAGAAAGCATCCTCATAAGCCCAGTCATCTGCGAGATCTCGTTGTTTTGGGCTTCCCCAGACCATTACGCGACCACCCATAGCCGAGCATGTGCGGGCAAGATGTCGACCGAAGGCGATGGTGTCCTTGCGGAGCAAACCGTCAGGCGTAGTGAGATGAAGCCATGCGGGCTTTACCAACAACCAGTGAAGTCCAACAACGTCCAGTCCCGCCGCCTTTGCCGTTTTCCCATGCTCTGCGGCTTCCTTCTCTGTCAGATCGCGCGGATCCTCCTTGAGTGTGAATGGCGCGACCTCGATTCCCTGATAGCCGGTTTCGGCGACATGGTCGCAAGTTTTGGAAAAGTCCCATCCTTGATAGGTCTCATTGCAGATAGCAAATTTCATATTTTCCATATACAACCTCAGAATCTAATGAGTCGAACCCTTTTCTGCCGGACGAACAGTCAGAGATTCGTCAGCATGGGACTTCTTATGAGAATTTGCATCTATGTGTTTGTGGTGTGCCTGCTCCCTTCGGTTTCTGCCTTTGCGGGAGACTGGCCTCAATGGCTTGGTCCGAATCGCGATGGCGTGGCCGTCGGCGAAAAGTTTTCTTTACCCAAGGACGGCGCGACTTTCCCTACGCTTTGGAAAGTATCGCTTGGTGAGGGTTGGGCTGCTCCCGTGGTATTGGACGGCAAATTGGTCATTCATCACCGACCGGGAGTTGAGGAATCGATTGATTGCCTGGATTCTTCTTCAAGCAAGCTACTTTGGCGATACGCCTTCGCTTCCGGTTATCGAGATGGTTTCGGCATGGCTGAAGGTCCCCGATCCACTCCCACGATTGCCGGTGGCAAGGTGTTTGCTTACGGTCCCCAAGGGATTTTGAACTGTCTTGATTTAAAAACCGGCAAACTGAAGTGGACCGTGAACGTAGCCAAGCAGTTCCGTTCGCCACAGGGTTTTTTCGGGCGTTGTTGTTCTCCCTTGGTCGTGGGAACCCTTGTTATGATTGACGTCGGAGGTTCGGGTGCTGGGGTCGTGGCATTCGATGTTGAAACTGGTAAAGTTCGTTGGGAATCCGGTGAATATGAAAACGATTATTCTTCCCCGGTGCACGCCACGATCGGAGATGTTTCATGTGCGATGTTTTTTATGCGAGACGGTTTTTGGGGACTAAACGCCGAGACGGGAAAAGAACTTTTCTTCGAGCGTTTTCGTTCTCCCATTAATGCTTCCGTAAATGCCGCCACCCCCTTGCTGGTAGGCAATACCGTATTTGTTACGAGCTGCTACGATGTCGGAGGCGCCGCTTGGTCGCTGAAAGCCAATGGGGCGACTGGCGTAGGTGCCGAGACTATCTGGAAAAAGGGCGGCATGCTTGATGGGCATTACGCCACCCCCGTACATCATGATGGTTATCTCTACGGCTTTCATGGTCGCCAAGAGCGTGGGCCGGAGCTTCGTTGCGTAAGTCTTGCCGATGGTTCCGTTCAATGGTCCTCGGGGCGAATGGCATCTGGAAACCTTTTGCTGGCTGACGGAAAACTTTTTGTAATTACGGAAGCCGGGGAACTTCTCTTGGTTCCTGCTTCTCCCAAGGGCTTCAGCGTTCTTTACAGGCAACAAGTCCTGGGCCTTGAAGCTCGAGCTCATTTTGCCATATCCAATGGCAAGCTATACGCACGGGACAAACGTCGCCTAGTCTGTTTGCAACTGGACAAGGATTAGTAATAACATCCTATTAAAGGAATGGTTCGTGAACGCTAAGGTCTTTCCAGTGATTTTATTCTTGATTGTCGGCTTTTGTTCCGAGGAAGAGCATTGACTGGCTTTGAGCTTTCAGGAAATTGGGTAGCTTCTTTAATTCAGGATAACGGTAAAGTGTTTTAGTCTGGTTGATAAGTAACTCAGACTTCGTTCACTATGTTTTTTGGGACGCCTTCCAAGAAGGCTTTGAGATTCGCCACTGTGATGTCGAGAAGACGCTTGCGGGCTGCGAGGGTTGCCCAGGCAATGTGCGGTGTTACGATGCAGTTCTTTGCTCCGATCAGCGGATTGTCGGGTGGCGGCGGTTCGGTTGACAGGACGTCTAGACCTGCTCCGGCGAGTTTGCCTCCGTTGAGGGTATTCGCGAGTGCTTGTTCGTCCACCAGTGGACCGCGTCCGGTATTGATGAGAAAAGCCGAAGGCTTCATGGATGCGAGACTCTCGGCGTTCACGACCTTTTCGGTTTCAGGCGTGAGCGGGCAATGAAGAGAGAGGACGTCGCTGCGAACGAAGAGTTCGGAGAGGTCTACGGCTTCGACCTCACCAGGGATGCTTTCGGTCAGTGATCGACTGTGGGCGATGACTTCCATCCCGAAGGCTCGACCGATGCGGGCGGATTCTTTTCCGATATCTCCGTATCCGAGAATGCCGAGAACGAGACCGTCCAGTTCCACGAGTGGAAAGTCGGTGAAGCAGAAATCTGGGCAATTTGACCAACGCCCTTTGGACACTTCATTTGCATGATGAGCCGTTTGCTGCGTGAAATTGAGAATATGAGCGAAGGTCATTTGGGCTACGGACCTTGGCCCGTAGCCAGGCACGTTGGTCACTGGAATGCTGCGTTCGGTTGCGGCTTTGCAATCCACGATATTCACCCCCGTAGCGGTGACGCCTATGTAGCGAAGTGCCGGCAGGGAATTTATGGTTTCGCGGGTGACGATCGCTTTGTTGGTGATAATGATCTCGGCTTCAGCGCATCTTTCCGCCACCAGTTCGGGAGGTGTGCGTTCGTATGCTTTAAGTTCGCCGAACTTGGAAAGACCTTCCCAGGATAGATCTCCGGGATTTAGGGTGTGACCGTCTAAGATTACAATCTTCATGGAATTGGGAAATGAAAACTAGGTCATTGAAATGGAATACATTGCCATGCAGGAGGAGTTGACTATTTCTCGGAAGCGTCCTTTGCGGTTGCTGCTTTTCGTGCTAGTTGCAAGGCGAATGCCATAACAGTATCGACATTGTTGATAAGGTCTTTCTGGCTTTGGGTAACTTTGTGGTCGGGTCGAATCCCACTCCCTTTCGGAAAAGTCTTTTTCCCCCGATAGTTTTCATAAAGAATCAGTGGGATTTCGACTTGGCACCTCGAGTTTGGCAAATCGTATAGAACCATGTTTCCTGCCGTGAAGGTAGCATGTCCTCCGCCCGTCTCCTCGCCGATGAAGGTGACGTTGTCGTTATTAAGCAAGTAACTGCAGAATACCGCGCCGCCGGAGTGAGTCCATCCGCTGATGAGAGCTAGCACATGGCCGTCGAACGCCTTTTTCTTAGGCTTCCACTGGCGGTTTTTTTCATCGATCATGAAGAGGCGACCGTCCGCCGAAGGCTTGAAGTCCTTAGCCAATAATCTCTCAAGCATCTTTGAGAATTGCTCGCGGGCTAAGTGCTCTTTTACGCCGATTTTCAAGGATTTCACCTCAGCCGAGGCTGCATCGCGGAAAGTATCTTGGGCAAAGTATGAAAACAATTGGGAGTCATTGCCCACATAGCCGCCGTCGTTTTGCCTCAAGTCGAGAATAATGCAATCTGTTCCAGAGCTCTCCTCGATCGCAGCGAAGTTTTCCTGAAGAAAAGATCTATATTTTTGCCGGCCTTTTTTGTTTAAGCCAAAGTCAAAACTGTTCATGCTTAACAACTGAATGCCTCTCTCTATCATCCCAAACTTGTATTTCTTTAGTTTGCCAAGATCCGAGTGGCGGTTGATCATCGAAGCCTCGAGCTTCTTGGCTGTGACGGCTTGTATTTCCTTGATCATTTTTTTCTCCGATCCAAACATAACGTATTCCACTTGGAACTTTTCCTTGCGACCAAAGAAAAGAAAGTAGTGGAGGGCGAACTCGTCCTCCATTTGACGATACTTCAGCGTGACATTGTACCCGTCGGATCGAATGTAAGGCAGCAGTTTTGCCAACACTTGATCCATGGGCATTCGATCGATTGCGGTGATTTCCGCACCCAATGGAATTTCTGTCTTGGCTTGATCCATATATGCTCTCGCGTTGAGGAAGGCGAGAGGCAACGGAAACAAGGGAGGCTCTTTTAGGAGGGATTTGAGTAGCTTTGGAGGCAGGTCGAAATAAGTGTGTCCACAATAGACTTTCTCGACCAAGGGAGCCACTTCCAAGTAGAACTCCCGCAAGGATATGGGGCGATCGAAAGACTTGCGTGTTTGCTCGAACTTTTTATCGAATTCATCCTTGGAAGTGTAGAGGTAAAGGCCTGGATGTCCTTCCTCCAGAGTTTTTCTCAATATCGCAAGATCCTCCTTCGCCTGCTCGGGTTGCAAGACTTGGTCGAGGGTGGGGAACTTGCGATCCTTGTTTTTCTTGGCCGCTTCACAGTATTCGGGGTCAATAAATGTTAGGACGAACCCAACTAGAAGAAAGCGAGCCGACCATTTGGTATGTGGCATGTCTCGTTGACCAAAGATTTTCTTCCTTGAGGCAAACGGCTTTACCATTTCTGTAATACAAACATACGATGATTTTTATTTGGCCTGTGGATTACTTTTTTCCCTTCAGGCAGGTGATTGTGCCTTTTTCGGTGGATAGAAAGAGATTTCCGTTGGCTGCAGCCATGCCATCCCAAGTGGGTAGATAGCCCAATTCGTATTTACCCAAAGTTTCACCTGTCTTAGTGGATATGGCGAGCAGAACGGATCCTTGGTTGCCGTCGAGGGCTGCTTGCTGCTTGGCAATGACTTCGTTTACTGAATCATCCCTCGCTTTGATGCGACCGAAAGTTTCCTCCTCGTCCATGACATCAGGCGGTCCTGCAACGAAAACAATGTTCTTCGCCAGAACCATCCCTCGGGCAAGGACCGGAATGTCGTGGGTCCAGTTGTGAGCCACTCCGCTTCCACCTTGCTGGTTTCCGCCTTTCTTGGGTTTAGAGGTGAAGCGGAATGCACCACCGAATTTGCCCTTTTCCGGTTTGGCCAAGCTGACGGCTGCCTCGTTCTTACCCGAAGAAAGGTCGATTGCCTTGCCATCGTCGAACGAGCAAGCAAGGACACAAGTTTTCTCGATGGGTCGGTTTTCTCCTGCATTTTCAACGACCTTGGCGAACATGTCAGGATCGACTTTTCCGAAGTGAAGACGCACTTCGTCGATCAGTCCCGTGAAGTTGAATGGGCTGCTGTAATTTCCTACCGCGGTCAAGGCATCGGCACCGATGTCAAGGCTTTGAATGGGGTCGGATCCGAGTAGGGCAGGGGCTTCTCCCTTGGCTGCGAGGCGACCGTTCAGGTAGAGCTTCATCGTCTTGTCCCCTGATAGTACGCCGGCGAGGTGATGCCATTTGCCTACGATTCGTTCGCGTGAACCGATACTGACCAGTTTGTCGGAGGCTCGTATATGAAAGCGGGGACGTCCTTTTTCGACTGTGATGGCAAAGCCGTCCTTCGGGCCTCCTCTGGCCACGATTACCCCGTCGTTCTTGTCCGCTTTGATCCAGGCCTCGATGGCGAGAGCCTTTCCTTGGGGATTAAGTGTTTTCGGGGTGCCGAAGGTGATCATTTGCGTAGGGGTGGCCGGTCCTCGCCGGTTGGAGGCCGGTCCTGCTGTTTCTCGCCCTGCGGCTTGTTCCATGGGGGCCGAAAACATTTGGTGTTCGATGGTTGTCGTCCAACGGAGGTATTGCGGCTTTCTGCCGAAACCGTATACGGTATCCTTGTCGTGCACGAGAATACGTCCTGATGGGGCGAACTTGCCGGCTTGGTAGTAGCCGCCGTGTCCTCCCGCGAAGCTTCGGCCGTATACCCAGTAGCTGCGGTGAAACCAATCGCCGTCAAGGAAACCTGTGGGAGAGAAAAGGTGGGTACCTGCTCCTTTTTGGACGGAACCTTGCGTGGACGGGCTGCCGGAGTGAGGGCCGAGACCGACGCGCGTGCCGTTGTGATCGAACTTTTGGGAACGCATGTAGACGAAGTCGTCATCGCAAGAGAGAACGTCGGTTAGACCTACTGGCATATTTAGAATTTGGTGCCTTTCGGCTAGGTTCTTTCCTGTTTCAGGGTCGGTTTCATTGATTGTCGTTCGGACAAGTACTTTGCCGGTTTTTGCATCGAGTTTGTAGAAGCTCAGACCCCCGTCGAGGAAGTTGGATCGTCCGGCCACGAAATAAGCAACCCCTTCGCGAACAAGGATGTTGCCTGATACTGGCCAAACGGATTCCAGTTGCTCGAATGCCATGTGGCGAAGATCTTCGGGGGCGGCCCGAAAGCGCCAGGAGAGTATGCCGTCGGAAGCACGCAAACTGGTCACGGTTCCGTCGGCTGAACCAAACAGTACGGCTCCATCGTTGTAGGTGGGTGGAGAATCCACGCGCCCGCCGGTAACATGGGTCCAGAGTAAGTTGCCTTTGTCCGCATCCAAGCAATGGATGGCGTGGGCGTCGATTTCAGCGACGAATAGCTTGCCGTCGGCAACGATGACGGAGCTGAGGCGGCCTCCATCTCCAATTTCGGTTTCCCATTGGGGATCGAGTTCAGGGGAGACTCCCGTGTCGGATTTGCCACTGCGGTTGGTATTGCCCCTGTAGGTCGGCCAGTCAGAGGAATCGATCTTTTTCGGGGCGTTTGTCTTGCCATAGGCTGGCCCTTTTTCGAGGCGGGCAGGCTCTTTCTTCGGATTTCGCGCCTGTCGGTTGGATCCAGCGGGAGCGAGTGCATTCAGCCCGAAAAGCTTGGCCTCGGGATAACAGGCGCAGTTATGGGGTGGGGCGTATACCAATCCATTGCATGGCATTATACCATAGAGGCAACCCCCGCGAACCCAATGATTGAGATCCCAGCTCGAGTTCTCGATGTCGACGAACTCGATGCCCGTGCGAGAGGCCAGTAGAAAACGATCGGTGGCCTTCGCAATGTGGCATCGGTGGTGGAACCAGTATGGGTTCACTTTTGGTGGAAAACTTTTCTTGGTTTCGCCCGATTTGATGTCGCGGCCCGTCCAAACGCCCGAGTCCTTCGTGCTGGTAATTGGAGCCGACCAAACTAACCCGCCTATTACCAACAAATCCTCGGGGGATTGATAGCCTCCGCGTTCGTGCGGAGAAGTCCAGAGTGCCTTCCCGGTGGTCGCTTCATAGGCGGTCATCGAACGATCCCCTCCAGCAAAAAGGACCACCCCGTCAACAACTACCAATCTAGGCCCGAAATTGAACTGCACGCTGGATCGGCGGGCGCTTGGGGGACCTTGCCATGCCACTTTGCCAGTTTCGATTGCGATCGCGGTTACGACCTTGCCGTCGTGAAAGTAGACGCGTTCGCCGTCGGAGGCGGGGGAGAGAGGAGCCACGGGGCTTTCGTGTTCCCAACGCTTCTTTCCCGTTTCGGCATCGTAACACATGAGGACACGCGGGTTTTCATCCCAAACGAACTCGGTCCGGACGCGAGCCTGGTCGCCTACGTTATTCTTGGGGACGTAGTCCTTCAGTTCGGATGCTCCCTTGTTGACGAGAGCCATTAGAGATCCGCCTGCGACAAGTATTTCCTCGGACCCCTCGGATCCCTTGTAGGTGACTAAGGTCTTTCCGGAGGTTGCATCCAAGGCGGACACCGCGGCCGTGATGCCCATGGTGAAATATACGCGATCGCCTTTGGTCACCAACCTACGGGCCAGTTGGGTGGGACCGCTTTTGAGGGGCCAGAGGTGGTGGTGCCATTTCGGGATTTCGCGTTTCCAAAGGACGACCCCGTTGAAGGCGTCCCGGGCAATCAGCTTCCAGCTGGGAGGCAATTGGATGGATACGCGGGAACCCTCGTCCATGACGTAGAACAAGCGGCCTTTGGTCGATGTCATGGCGCTCATGCTGGCCATGCGGTCGTGGTGGCGCGACCAGCGCGGACTGCCCACCCATTGCAGACGGCGTGGTGGTCCGACTCGTGTATCCTTGGCCACGGCATTGCCGTCGGCTCCGTGAAGATAATGTGTCCATTCGTCGATGTCCTTGGGCCATTTTTTGTCGATTACCTTCCATTTGCCATCCTTCTTTTGGTAGGCTTTGCCTAGTGGCGTGAGTACCCTTTGGATCTCTTTTTGACTCACCTCGGCTCCTTCCTCGATCAAGAGCAAGTTCACCATGTTGTCGACATAGGGCAATCGACCGCCTTTCCATGAATCGGCTGCAATCGGACCATAAGTTCCGGCTTCCTTTCTAATCTCTTTGCGCACGGCATCCAGTTTGGATGCGTCCGTCACCAGAGCTTGTACTTGAAAGGCCTCGCTTGGGCGCAAGGCAGTTGTGGTTGTGCCGTCTTCGCTGCCGACGTGCGCGGCAAATCCGCCTTTGAGTCCTGATTCTTGCAGGATGCTCGAAAGGTCGTCTTTGGACGAACCCGCGAACAAAGCGGTGCTTGCGTACATCCAAAGCGTGGAAAACAAGATCAGTTTTTTCATGATTGAGGGATAGCGTTTGTGCGAAAAGGAGAAAATTCGTTCCGAAGAGTCCGGGGGGGATACTTTAGTTCTTTGCTAATTTGGGGAAAGTTTTGCTTAGATCGAGTTTGTCGCCCATTTTCTTTTGCAACTTGAGTAAACGGGGAAACAACTTGCCAATCGTTTCCTTCCCTCCAGCCGTGGAGGCCAAGTCGTTCTTTTCATCCGGGTCTTCGCCTAAGTCATACAGGCGGATGATGGGCACGTCCGGGTAGGCGATTAGCTTTACGTTCCGCACTGTGATCGAACGCTGGGCGCTCAAGTAAGCTCCGTAAATTTCCTTGTAGGGGGATTTTTTCGAATCCCCGCGGGCCAGGGGTAGGATGTCGTGAAATTCGACGTGCTTGGGTTTCTCCACTCCAGCAAGGGCGAGTGACGTGGCCATGACGTCCTGCAAGTAGATGGGAGCTTCGATTTGTTTGCCCTTGGGAATCCCGGGGCCTTGTACGACAAAGGGTACGCGGGTGCTGTGTTCATATAGGTTTTGTTTTCCAAGCAGACCATGGTGACCGACCCCCAATCCGTGGTCGGCGGAGTAAAAAACATAGGTGTTGTCAGCAAGACCTGATTTTTCCAGCGAATCGAGTATCCGCCCGATCTGCACGTCCATGTGGGTAATGATGGCGTAGTATTCCTGACGGTTGACTTTGATGGCATGTTCTGTCCGGGGCATCGGAGCGAGTTTCTCGTCCCGAAGGCTGTGCGGGCAACGGATCTTGTCCTTGTATGGATACATGGGGAGGAAGTTGGATGGAACTTTGATCCGGCTCAGGGGATACTTGTCGATGAATTCCTTGGGTGCTTGGCGGGGATCATGAGGGGCATTGAACGCGACGTAGGCGAAGAAAGGATTCTTGTCGGTATGCTTCTTCGCTTCCTCCAGAAAATAGACGGCATCTTCGGCCACGATTTCACTCCAGTGTTTCCCGCCTTTCCAAAACCCCTCGAACTTCGGATCGTAAGGACTCCACGGGTCGGGCTTTCCCGGAAGCGGGCGGTTGTATCCTGCAGGCGTCTGGTTGGGCATGCCCCCACGCACGTTACGGGTAACGTCGAAGCATTTCTCGGCACTTGCCCGGACATGCCATTTGCCGGTCATGTAGGTCTTGTAGCCAGCAGTTTTCATGTTTTCCGACCAGAAGCGCCCTTCGGCTCGTTCGGTTTCCGCTTTTTTGGATGCTTGCTCGGCTCGCCAGATGAAGCGTCCGGTGTTGAGCATGTGTCTGCTAGCCACGCAGACCGCACCACTCCAGGAACCCATGTTGTATGCCCGCATGAAGCTGGTACCCGACTTCATCAGTCGATCGAGATTGGGGGTCTCTATATCGGTTATACCGAGATTACCGATGGTCTCGTAGCACTGGTCGTCGGCAAAGATGAAGAGAACGTTAGGCTTATTCTTGGCGTTAAGGGCGCATGCGAAGGCAAATGCCCCGGCAAGGATGAGGAGTGTCGGCCGAATCATGTCACTTATGCTTGGGAATCCGTTGAGTCTTTGCAAGAGTGTAGAATGGGATAATAAACTTTCTTATGTGTCACTCGTCGGATGCGTTTTGGTCATCGCCTTCCGTATTTTTGGCATCGCCGTCGATGAACTCGTCGGGGATGCCCTCCAGTTCCGGCAAGCTCTTCGGTGGTGCAGAGAGAAGCGAAAAGTGAAATCACTTCCTCAATGGCGGGGAATTTGGCTGGAGAATTTGCATTAAAAAGCCCGCTGATCCTCCAGGCTTTAAGAAAGGCAAAATAGTTGCCAAGCGGGGTTGAAGGGCTCAGCGTCTGCAGTCTTGCATCACTCGTAACCAAACCTCTCGGATATCGTGCATCCGGAGAGAAGTCTCCTCCAAATAGTCACTTAGGATTTTGGTGTTGTGATGCTCAAAAAGGCGATTGAGCCGAAGGGATTCGTTGAGTGCTGAGTGAGATTTCTTGAAATGGCATATGGCGAGCTGGTAATCACCAAGGTCCAAGCTTTGGGCTCCAAGAAGAGAGTGTCGCTCACCATCTGCCAAGCTAGTGCAGTAACTCCATGCTAAGTTGGCTTGGGGTTGAACCCTATTGTTACGCATGAGGTGTTCCCATGAAGCCCGGAGATAAACGTAAAGGGCGGTGGTGGAAACATAGACGGGGTGCTTGTGAATGGTGTAAGGATCCGAATCCGTGCAAGCTTCGTCTTCCTCTTGATCATTCAGAGCAGACTCTTCGGCAAAACCTAGCTCATCTTCAATTACCGACCAGTCGTCATTATCCCAACCCATAAGGTGCGCCGCTTCATCGAGTCGGTCGGTTTTTTCGCGAACGCTGTTATAAACGGCTATGAAGCGAGAGACTTCCTTGTCGGAATCCCGAAGATATCGCTGCCAATCGGCTTCGTTCCATGCGATCTCTCCTCCATCATCCCAATCTCCGTCGTAGTTGCTTTCGAAATCGTACTGGCTCATTGCTGAATTATTTGAAATCGCAGGAAGGGCGATGTGTCAAATCCTTGTCATCTACCGGGGAAAGAACAAGGTCAAAATTTTTTTTATGAAAGAGATTGGTAGCCAGGTGCATTTTGTTTAAGCGAATGGGGATGGAGACTGATTGCTTTCGCTTGGGCGTGAAATTTGGGGGTAGGGTTCAGGGAGTTGGTTTTCGGTGGAACGTGAAAGACGTTTCGAGCGAATATTCGGTAACAGGCTATGTCAAAAACTTGTCCGATGGCTCAGTGGAGATGCTTGCCGAGGGGGAGGAAGAGGAGGTTTTATCTTTTCTTGTGGCGGTGGAAGAACGAATGCTCGGTTACGTGAGGGATCGTGTTCAGTTTCCGAGATCTGGAGTCAGACAGTTTTCCTCTTTCGAGATCATCTACTGATTAGCGCAAGCACCTTTTTAGGCTCATCAGGGCCATGGCTGTGCCGTATTGTTGGTGATAATCGTAGAAGGGGTAGTCCCACCAAGATCCGTCTTTTTCTTGAAGGGGCATGAGGATGGCGGCAAGGTGGTTTTGGTATAATGTTTGGTCTGCCTCGGGTAGGGTCTTGATGCAAAAAGATGCATAATAGTGGCCATAGTAGAAGAAATAGCCGGCAACCGCGAACCATGATTCGTGGGGCACGGGGCGTTTGCGAGCTACGCTAAGCCAGCCGTTTCGGGCAATGAGACGGTCCAAACAGATTTTGTGCACATCTTCCGTGACGGTTTTGTCTCCCCACAGTTGCAGGGCAAGGTTGCAGGCATGAGATCGTCCAAGACTTCCTCCCGGACGATTTATACCACGTCGGGGCTTCCACTTTAGGTATTCCCCATAGAGATAACTGTGGTCGGGCAGGCGTTGTCGTTGGGTTGCGTCGTATGCTCGCTTGACGAGTTTTTCAGGAGGTTCGATGCCGCGCTCCTTGGCTTCATGCAGAGCGACGAGGCAAGTTGCGTTGACGAAGGAGATTGAACTGCCTGATGGTTGCTTGGTTTGGGCATTGAAGTCGTAATACCCCCAACCTCCGTCGATCGATGCATAACGCTCGAGCATGCCGAACTGGTGGCGAATTAGATCTTCTATGCGAAGGAGCTTGGTTTTGTTGGCATCGGATTTGCCCACGATTCTTTGGTGCATGCGAGCAAGGGCTTGGATGCCATAGGCATGAGCCCAGACGTTGTAGATGGCCATGGGTGTTGCTCGCCTAAGGTAGGAGAGCTTTTCCAGCAAATATTCTTCCCCGTTCCCTATGACCTTGGAGAAGTTCGAATCATTGCCCTTGTTTTCGATGAGGGCTGCAGTCGAAAGAGCAGTGACTGCAAGTCGGAAGGCACGGTGGGAACCGGGAACGGGAGCGTAAATGTTTAGCCCTTTGGTGTTTCGAGCGGAACCCCATGAGCCATCAGGGTTTTGACGATTTCTTAGAAAGGCACACCCTCGGTCTATGGAGTCGAGGACAGCTTTCTGCGTAGGAAATTCGACCTTTGGCAGGCGTATAGGTCGTTCAACTCCCAAATCATCCGCAATTACTGAGGTAAAGAGGATGAAACCCAGTAGGGCGTAGAGGAGCTGGGGCATCGTGGCGGTCTCGGGGAGGAGGAGGATTAATTCTTCGGTTTTTCAGCTAGAATTTTTTTCCCTGCTTTTAAGCCCTCGAGGATTTCAATGTTTTCTCCGGATTTTTCTCCTGTCTTAACCGTTTGTTTTTTTGGTTTTTTTCCTTCTCGGTGGAGATATACGAATTTATTATCCTCGTCTTTTCTTTCGGAAAACACGGCACTGGCGGGGACTACGATTGCTTCCTCGTTCTCGTAAACGAGGAATTGGAGCTGGCATGACATTCCGGGAAGAATGCCCCTCGTTTCTTTAGGCATGGAAACATCTATCAGAAGTTCGAATTTCCCTGGGGAGACAGGAACGCCGGACACTTCACGGATGCTCCCTGTTAGTTTTTGGTCGGGGAACGCCTTTGATTTAATCTTTCCCTCGCAGCCTTTCTTTAGTCGCCGTAGGTCTGCCTCCGGAAGGAATGCGCGCACGAACAGTGGTTTTGATTCGACGACTGTCATAAAGACTTCGTACGGCTTGAGCATACCACCTTTACGAAATCGGGCTTTTAGGGCTGTGTCACCCGACCATTTCCCTCTTTCGAAAGTGCCCCTGTACAGAACTCCCGAAGTGGGGGAGGGGACTGTCATCGTCTTGCGGTCAGTTTCTAGGCGGGCAAGGTTTTCGGAAGCCTTTTTGTGCTGCTCTGCTAACTTCTTTGATTCCAGTTGCTTTTTTTCAAGTTCGATTGGCTGAATTTTACGCAAAGCTCGGGAAGAAAGTTCGTCTCTCTTGGCCTTTTCCTTAGTCTCTAAATCTTCGCGAGGAATATTGATCTTGAGGGCATCTTCATTTCGAATTTTGGCGCCTTCCAGAGAAAACTTGGCACGATCAACAGTGCGTTGGGCTCGTACCAGTATGATTTCCTCCGTTTCTTCGGTCAAGTCGTCGGCTTCGTACATCTTCTTGAGCTGCTTGAGTTCTTCTTGGGCGTAGGCCAAGGTGTCCTCATAGTTTTTTAGGCTCATCGCTGCGGCTCTTTTGTTGAATGGACTCTTAATTTTCTCGTATCGGGCCAAATCTTCCTTGGAGTACTTTTCTTTTCTCTCGATTTCAGATAATTTAATTGGTGCGATGGCCTCAGCAAGTTTCAGGTCGGCGACGGCGATTGACCGATCCAAGTCGAGCAGGCGTAAGTCGTAGCGGAGATTAGATATCTTTTCATCTATTTTTTCGAAATCGAATTTCACGAGCTGTTCGCCTTTTTTTACGACTGCGCCCTGCGGTTTCGCCTCCAATACCGTCAGCTCGCCCCAAGACTTTGCATTTACTGACACTTCGCTCATTCGGGCACTCTCGAACACGCCTTCAAGATTTAGTTTCACATAGAGAGGTTCTCGTTTCGCCTCGTGTGTCTTGGCTTTGCTTTCTTCCTCTTTTTTCGATCCCTTGGGCTTTTCTTCGCTCTTCTCGCTTTCTTCTCCTTTTTGTTTAGGATCGGTGGCATTTTCGGATCCATTTTTCGAGTCAGCCTTCTGTTCTTTTACAGGTTTAGCACATTCCTCGGTGGCGTTTTCATGCGTGTGCTGAGCTTCTGGTTTGGCGTTGGCTTGTGCCAAAAAGAATAATGAAATGCACGCGATCTTGTGTAGGTGGTGGGGTCTGTTATTCATTTGCGTTTACGAATTTGAAGTCGTGAAAAAAATAGGAGATTTTAGAGAGGCTCTATTATGGCAAGGCGGTTTGCTCTGAAGTGGTTCTTAAAACTGGTTAGGGCACCTTGACCATTGATTCCGCGAGCGTGGAGACGTCACCGCCGGTGGGCAACTGAAAAGCTTTTAGTTCGAAGCGATGGAGGGAAGCAAGCAGGTGATCAAATATATCGCCTTGAACGGCCTCGTAGTTTACCCAGTTCACGTCGTTGACAAAAACGTAGATTTCGATGGGAAGACCTTTTTCTGTTGGCGCAAGTTGGCGGATCAGAAAGGTCATGCCTTCCTTGTGGATGTTTTCGTTGGATTTGAGATAAGCGGAGCAATAAGCCCGGAATGTGCCAGCGTTGGTAAGGCGGCGACCATTGACCAGTTCAGTCAAGTCGACTTTGTTTTCCTTGTTGTGAATCGCCACCTCTTTTTTCTTTTCCGATAGATATTCATGCAACAGTTCGATTTTCTCTAAGCGTTCGTATAATTCGTCGTTTACGAATCGAACGGAATTTAGATCCAACGAGATACTTCTCTTGATCCGCCTCCCGCCGGATTCGCTCATCCCCCGCCAATTTTTAAAGGAATCGGTGACCAGTGCGTAAGGGGGGATTGAAGTAATCGTCTTATCCCAGTTCTGTACCTTCACGGTGGTTAGAGAGACTTCAAGGACATCGCCGTCTGCCCCGTACTTTGGCATTTCGATCCAATCTCCCTTTCGGACCAAGTTGTTTACCGAAAGCTGTATGCCTGCGACCAGTCCGAGTAATGCATCCTTGAAAATCAGTAGGAGGACGGCCGTTAGGGCACCGAGCCCCGAGATGAAGTATAGGGGTGACTTGTCGAAAAGGATGGAAAGTACGAAGATTACGCCCGTCGCGTTTATTAGAATCTTGAGTGCCTGAGACAGTCCTCTAAGCGGTAGTCGTTTTGCGATTTCGAAATTCTGGTAGACGACTAAACCCGCGTTCAATAGGGCATCGAAGGCGACCAGTCCGATGACGACCAGATATACGTTTACAACCGCTTCCGCCAGTCCAAGCAAGGATGCGGATCCGGCAAAGAACCAAGGAGCCACAAACTTTACGAGGATAGCGGGTGCTATGTGCGAAAGCCTCTGGAAGAATCGAGCCTCCAGCAACGCGTTTCCGAATTTCCCTCCCGAATGCTTAACCACTGACCGAATTACTTTGAGAGCCATTCCCTTCACCAGACCGTTTATCAGCGAGGCCAACACAACCAAGATCACTATGGCTACGCAATGAGACAACCACTCGGCTGCAGTTTCGGAAACGCCAAAGGCATTTACGAACCAAATGATGAGCTCGTTAGGAGAAGAAGGAATCCCATTCATGGAAGACGATGATTCAACCTTTTGCGCTTACGGGCAAAGCTAAAAATGGAAACTGAGGACAGTCGAAAAGTTTTTCGGATTCTGATTCTGCTCAAATAAAAAAATCTATTCGAAATGAACAGGAGAAAATTTCCCTCCATACTGCACAACTGCCCTGGCAAGACCAGCAGGGCAGGTGATTGGGGATGAACCAATTCTCAACCGATGGATTCGATGTGTTTAACCTCAAGCGGGAAAGTCATTCGATTGCCATTGCGGGCAACCATCCTGAGCACTGCCTGCATCCCTTTCTCCAAGACATATTCCGGATCGAGATCAAGGGCGGAAGCGGCTTCATGAATCGCTTGGCTTGTCTCCTCGGAACAGGAAAGGCTCCCGTTGGAAGAAATCGAAGCTCGCCGCTGTGGCGAAGTAGTTTCCGTGACTGTGGTTACATCGGATTCAGTTTTTGAGGCTGGGAGACGATTGGCGGGCTCATTCATGGTTTCGCAAAGAGTTTTATTTGGTTCAACTTGTACGGGTTCAGATTCTGCAGCGGGTTTTTTCTCGGGTTCAAAAGGAATTGGCGGGGATAAGGCTTCCGCATCGCCATTTTTTTCGGATGAAAGCGGAACTGGATTCACTGGACTTTTACCACTTAGGCTTTGCCCAAGTTCTTCCAGATATTTGTCCTGCTCGAGAACCTTCAACCGTTCTCGAGCAACTTCCAGCTTACCTTCCACACCGAAGATTTCGTCTTGAAGATCAGGCTCTTGATCGGTTCCCACCGCAGATGACTTTTCTAACCCTTCCTGCAATGCTGAAATCCTTTTTCCCAAAGCCTTACGCTGTGCGTTTACCTCCTGAATGATCTCCTCTGTCTCCTCTCTCATGCGAGAGGCTGAAATCTTCTCGTTTAGGGATTGTTTCTGTTTACTCAGTTCCCCAATTGCCCACTGCAATGACCTGATCTGGTCATCGAGCAACTCGGGTTTCTTCTGCTTGATCATATTTTCCACTTATGACTGCCGTGAAACCCCTCGTAAAGATCAAGTAGTTCACAACCCGCCAAACTTGTTCACAATTTTAATGTCAATAGCCGCCATTCCACCACGGAAAGCAACCTGCTATCTACTAATGTTTGATAGAGAAACCGGATTGACGTTCATTTCAATACAAAAAAGCCCGAGAGACTCGGGCTTCATTTGAATTTGAAATTTGCTCGAGTTCAGTAAGCCGAGCGACTTGAATGGATACGAATCGGAAGTTTTGTAATACGAATATTGTTAGCTACTTCCTGGTTTGCTCTAGCGTCACTGTATTGGGGGAATTTGACTAATGCTCGGTCGAAGCAAGTTACTGCTTCCCGATTTTTGCCTATGATGCGATAAGCAACCCCTAGATTGTTCAATGTTTCAGGAGAATCTTCTTTTAGGGAAATCGCTTCGAGCAGAGCTTTTTCGCCAAGTTTCGGATCTCCCGCGAGCAAGCTCAGGACTCCTTTATGAAAAGCGACTCTCCAGTTTTCCGGAAATGGGAATGGCCCTTCCGGTTCAAGGATCTGATCACTCGGAGCAATTTCGCTCAGCTCTTTCAATGCCAGGCGATACTCCTTTCTTTGCGTTGCGATCAGAACTATAGCCCAACGACGAACCTCTTTGCTAATGTCGGCATCATCATAGTACTTTTTTATCGAGTCGAAGGAATGTTTTTTAAGTGAAACGGATATGGATTTTTCGTTAAAAGTAATGTTTCTGGAAAGTGAATTTGGTACATCCGTATGAAAATAACCAAAACTTTTGTCGAAAATGAAGCGAAGTCCACAACTGAAGGCTCTAAGATGAAAATCGTAGTCCTCACAGGAACTAGGAGAAGGATCAAATGCGATTTTTCTCGCACTTGCCGATCGAAAAGCGGGCCAGTGTGAAGGGAGATAGTTTCTTTCGAAGATCCTGCAAACGGTCTTCTCGGTGATGAATGGAGGAAATCGTAATTTGCTTAGTGTGTGTTTCCATGTCTGATCTAGGAGTATAGCTTGGTCGAATGCTAGATCTGAACCCGATTCATCCAGCAAGCCAATTAGGCGAGAGACTCGACCGGGGATAAATGCATCGTCAGCGTCCAACCAAATCCCATATTCTGTTTCCACCGATTGAAGTGCTTGTTGCCTAACCTCTCCAAGGCTCGAGCATGAGGAGGCGTCGATTATCCGAACCAGGTCGCCACCTATTTCTCTTGCGACACTAACCGTGTCGTCTTTCGAACCATGGTCAAGTAGGAGAACGCTCTCAGGACGCTCGGCAATGGTACTTTTCAACGCACGTTCGATAGTGGATACTGCATTACGAGCAGGAATCAGGATCGTGGTTGATTTGGATCGGTTACTTCCCATCTAGCAGAAAAATGGATGGGGGCTTGGAATCAATATTAGCGAAATAGGATTCTATTTCAGTCTTGATTTCATTGGAGAAATCGGCTGAACCGATAATTATTGAGTCAAGTGCGAACAAGGTGCATTCTGCTGGGGAAGCGTAGGGGATTTGCCGATAACTAGCACCTTTGAATTGCGGGTTTTTGTCGAAGATTACCGAAACGGTTTGACGCAATTTAATCAGTCTGTCCGTTAGCTTTCTTCCGAACATTCCTCCTCCCCATACCGCCAAAGTTCCTTTGAGACTGGAGCAGCAATCAGTGATTTGTCGTAACTGCTTTTCGTGGTAGTCATTTTTCGACCTACATTTTGGTGACGAAGTATCTAAGGTTCGTTCAGCCTCTTTCCTAATAAGGCATTTAAATTTTTTTGCTGAATATTCCCGTACAACTAATTCGCGGGCCTCATTTCGCATGGCTTCGAGGTTATTTGGTTCCCTGCTAAGTCTTGCTATACATTTAGCAAATGCACTGTAGTCCTCCTGTGGAACAAGCATGCCGTTGCGATTATGGGAGATGATTTCCGACACGCCGGAAGGAATTTCCATGGCGACAGGGCAGAGCCGTGCCGCCATTGCCTCGAGCATCGCCATGGGAAGACCTTCGGTAGAAGAGACAAGGAGGAAGACCTGGTGGGTTTGAAAAGCCTTTCTGAGGCTTTCGGGATCGAGTGCACCGAGAAAATATATGGAGGAGCGAGTTGTTGCCGGAAGTTGTGAAATGGATTGCCTTAGGTTCTCTTCTTCCGGACCTTCGCCCGCTATACTCATCTCGAATGGAGTATTTAAATTGGCAAGTTGTCGGCATATTTTCGGGAGCCGGCTGACTTTTTTTGCAGATTCATCTAGTCTACCTGCAAATAGTAGACGAATAGGGGCATCAGGTTTTCGAGATGGGGCAGGAGGCATGGCTGGTACAAAGGCATTCCATAAAAAAAGGTCTTTCGTACGATGGGGAAATCTCTCCTTTAGCCGCGATACGATACGCACGCTGTTTCCGCACAGGCTACTTAGTGAAGATTCGTAATGTTCCAGAACGTCAAAAGGATTGTCTTGGTCGCCAAAGATGCTTCCAATAACTCTTACAGGTTGAACATTTTGGCGGTATTCCCATCTTTGCAGCAGCTTGTAACTCGCTGCATAACTTGTGTTTCCAACTGAAGGCAGTATTATAACGGGATTTGGAGACAAGTCCTTCACAAAGTTTTCCAGTGCAATGGCAACTTTTCCGACATCATGGCTATCAAATGAATGAAGGCGGCGTGAGTCTTTACCCTCAGCGAGGTCAGAGGGCAGGGGTGAGTCTTGGTTGAGAAATAGCAGTTTGCATGAGGCAGTGATTTTTCTGAAGTTTAAGCCCCATGTGTAAAGTCCGCTAATTCGTAGACCATCGGGAATAATGAAGATGTAATTTATTCTTCTACTTGGCACATTGCCTAAAATCCGTAATTTCGATAGCGTTGACTGTCTCCTCAATCATCTTGCCTAAACTTAAACGAGGTTTCCATCCTGTCAGCAATTGGATTGGGTCGTTATCGACTTTACCCGAAAGGTCATACTTGTCTGGTTCTATGTGCTTTATGCTAGCACCCGTTTTGTGAGCGATTTTTTGTGCTAAATCAAGAATGGTGATGGTATTATTTCCTCCCCCTACGGGCAGAAAGAATTTATTCATCGGGATTCGTATTCTAATTATCAACGTGAGGAGGTCGATCAAGTCGCTGATGTGCAGGAGATCTTTGACCGAATTACCGTTTCCCATGACGCTTATGATGCCTTTAAGCTTTGCTTGTTGCGCAAAGGTGCCAAGAATTCCTCGTGGAAAACCTTTGTGATCGACCCCTTGGATGCTGGTAGCCCTAATGCAGGAAATCTTGTGTGCAGAGCTCGAAAGAATTTTTTCCGCAGCGAGTTTGCCCGAACCATAACCGTCCACGGGTTGGAGCGGACTGTTTTCTGTAATGACTGCGGAATTGCTGTTATAGACCCTTATTGAAGACAAGAAGAGTATATGGAATTTGCCCAGAGGTTCAATGAGTTCAAGCAAACGTACCGAAAGAGCTTTTGTTTTCATTCGAACAAGATCTTGTTTCACTGACTCTTTGGATGGCATGGGGTTTGCCAAATGTGCGATGGTTGAACATTCGGAGCTTTCCAATAGTCTGCGAATCTCATTATCTGATTGGCGGCGTAGGTCGATCGGAATCGCATTTGATTTGAGAGCGGCAAGCAAGCGTTGCCCGATAAAGCCGTTTGAACCAGTGATCGCGATCATGAAAACGGGTCATTCAATTCCGAGAGAGGCAGCACATTCTTCTATGTGTTCCCTGAGTCTCTGATTGGTGAACATCTCTGCATCTTCAGAACTATAACCAACGACGCTAGCTTTCCTCATCTTGGATCTTGGTTCCCACGCTTCTCTTGGAGCGATTACGAAATGAGTGTCGGTTTCCCAGAGACGATTTGCTTCTTCAATTGAGATTAGTTCTTCGTGTATTTTTTCGGCGTCTATTACTCCGCGAGTCTCAATCTTAAATTCCTTGTCGCTGAATTTCATGTCTCGCATGACCTCTATTAATTGGCCTAAACTAAATGTTTTCATCTTTAGCACAAATATTTCACCTCCCTGACAGGCTTCAGTTGCATTTAGGACAAGTCTAGCAGCATCCGGAATGGGCATGGCGAATCTCGTTACGGTTTTATTCGAAATCCACAAGACTCCACGCTCGCGGATCCCTTTGAGCATATTTGGAATAACCGAACCTCTGCTTCCCAGCACATTGCCAAAACGAACACATGAAAAAATTGTTTTTCCAGTAGAGTTTCCATCCAAAGTCAACTTTTCAGCGATGTATTTGGAAGCTCCCATTGTCGAGGATGGGTTTACCGCCTTGTCGGTGCTAATTGTAATCATGGTTTGAGCTTCAGCTCGTTTGGCTAGATCAACGACGTTTTGTGTTCCAATAATATTTGTTTTAACCGCTTCCGCCGGGTTTTGTTCGCAGATGAGCACATGCTTTAATGCTGCTGCGTGAATTACTATGTCGACTCTATCTTCGAAGGCAACTGCAAGAGAGTTCCTATCCCGCACATCACCTATTATATATCTAATGTTTTTATGTTTTCCAAATTCTTCTTGTAGATAAAAATGCTTTGAGTCATCCCTTGAAAAAATTGTCAAATTCTTTGCTCCACTTGCGATTAGACTTCGGGCGATTTCCGAACCAATTGAGCCGGTGCCCCCAGTTATCAGATAACTTTTATTATTTTTATGGCCAGTGGGGGTCATGTTTTTGACGAAGCTTAAATTCTTTTGCTGAAACTTAACTATTATAGGGACTGTACTAGCTAAGGAGTAGAAATAGGATGATAAAATGATTCAAACTTAAAACGGATAGAAGGAATAGTCGATAGTTTGATGATAGCCCATTATATTTAATTCCTCAGCAATTTCATCTTTGAACATCGATGCGATTACAATAAAGGGCTTTTCCTTTTGACTGAAAGTGCTTAGGGAACCTGGGTTTTCCACGGATGAGCCCTCAAACGTTTGCCCATGCTTCTGTGGATCTTTATCAAGAAAGCAAGAAGGGGAAATTTTGTTTTTTTGTAAGTAATGAAGTGCCTCTCTCCCGCGCTGAGAAGCTCCCCAAATGAACAATTTACGTCGTCCTCTAATCTTTTGTTCAACACGACCATGAAAAGGAAACCACTTTTCTTTCAAAATAGGCTTGAATACATCGTATTGGTCCAATGCGAAACGAAAGAGGGAATAAGAAGAATCAAAACGTAGACGAAGTCTCAATGACTCGATTGTCATCTTCGTTCGGTTTCCATGAGTTAAATTCTTAGGATGAGAACGGATCAATGTGAAAACTTCGTCGGTTTTTAGCGCTTTCCAATGCTTGGAAAGCGCCAACCACAGGTAATAGTCGCCACAAAAACGGTAATGGCTCGAAATTCCCCCAATCTTCAGAAAATACTCCTTCCTCACTGCACCCGAAGCTATTGCGACATAATTTTCCTCCAAAAGGTCTTTCATGATATATCCTTCTGGCAAGGTCTGAGAGTCCCTTGCGGAGTGAATACTATCTCCTTTTTCGTCAATCGTCTTGGCCCGAGTATAAACAAAGCCAAGTTCCGCAGAATCGTCCTCGGTAATGAGCTGATGTTGTTTTTCCAGCTTTTGGTGTAACCAAACATCATCGCAATCAAGAAATGCAATCCATTTCCCCTGAGCCTGCCTCACGGCTAAATTTCTAGCCACGCTTATATCAGTGAAATTTGGCGCCAGTAAATAATGGAGTCGTGAGTCCGAATAGGACTTTGCAATTTCAGCACTAGAATCTGTACTTTGATTATCCCAGAATATTACTTCGTAATCGCCGAAGGTTTGAGAAAAAATGCTGTCTAAGGCTTTTTTTAAGTATGTTTCGCCATTGTAGCAGTTGACGATAACGCTGAAAAAAGGTCCATTGTTTAGATCCGTTTCCATGGTGCGTTTTGAAGTCAATGCAATTGATTTAAAGCAATTATTGCGTCGTTAAAAGTGTCCATGCAATGTCGAAAGTAATCATGCGTTTATGCCAATAGACTTGAAATAACTATATGACGGTATGGTCTTTTTGCAACCAACGGAGCAACTCTTGCACTCCATTATTTCCTTTTAAATATTGAATCTCTGAATCCGAGATAGAATTTACAATCTGGCGATAATAGAGTATCCCAGCATAATAAACCGATCTGGGGTGGACTTTCCCCGCGTTGCATTTGGTCATTTTGTTTGAAGCCAATTGTTCGGCCATGTAATCGACAAAAAGATCTTCGCATGCAAAGCAAAATTTTATTTCAGGAAGTAGGGATTTCAAAGACAGTAAAAAAGCATTTTCACTTTCGGGATAATTCATGAAGTCCGTAAGGGTTCGAGCAACTGGGTATAACCTGTTTGATGGGGCAATTTCCACGGGGGGTGCCCCATTCCTGTGGAAAATTGGCCCTGAACTAAAATCAAGGGATGCCGCTCCATCATTTATGATGATTTTTCGCTCTCGCGCATTTGCGAAGCGCGACAAAGAGATGGAAGCCGTCACGCCATCTAAGTCGCATGAAATTTCAATGCTGCCGGGGGAGTCGTGATTATCCGATGCGATGCTAAAGATTTTGAAATTCCCCGTCTTCACTTTCAAGGCTTTGCATATTGATGTAACGTGGAGTAACTGATCTAGAAAAATAGAAGAAAATACTTCAGAGCATTTACTTTCCTCTGCCCCCCTGTTTTCGATCAATGGGTCATGCCAGACAATCTCAATTTTATCCAAGTCCAGTAACTTTATTTCATCAGAAAAATCAGAAATGAAGTAAGCATTGTAAAATTCGAGGTTTACAAAAATACGACGCAATTCCGTATCGGGGAGAGACTCGAAATCAACAAAGGCCGGGAACAGTGGTTTTTCAATTAAAATATCAACGCCTTCGCTGCCATGAGACAATAAATCGGAGCAGTGTTGAGTGGAGTGAGATGCGATGATTACTTTATCAGGCCGTTCTAATTCTTTTACCTTTGTCTTATCAACGGGGTTAACCTTGGCAAACAAGGTAGAGCCTTTCTTGAAATCGATTTTTTCCCTGACATTGGAATTACAAATCCAATCTATAGTCAGATGAGGGTACGACTGAATCAACTCGGTTAAAACGATGGTTGCCCATCTTCCTCCTCCTACGAATCTTATATGCTTACAACTCAATCAGCGTTAGCTCTGGTAAAGGAATAATACAAGTGCCTTTAAGACCGCGACTACGAAGATGCGCGATAATCTCATCTTTTAAATGCCAAGCAAATACCAACAGGTAATCCGGCTGATTAGCTTCTAAGCACTCATTGGAAACTATTGGGATTCGAGTGCCAGGAATGTATTTGTTTAACTTTAGCGAAGACTTTTGCTCTACGACGTAAGGCAACAGATCATGATCTATGCCTACGTAGTTAATCAGAGTCATTGCCCGTGCGGGCAAACTATACCCAACCACGCTCTGTTCTCTTTTCTTTAAGTCTAACAATAATTGGAGTAAATCCAATTTTGTCGAAATGGCGGATTCTCTGAATCGGGTGTATGTTTCTTGCTGGAAAAACCCAAGATCCTTCTCCGCTTGCAGGAATTCTTCGGTCGATCCGTCAATTGGATCGTGCGCTCCTTTTCGGACCAATACTCGAATGTTGCCACCATATCTCGACGCCTGTTTGACCTGTACGACACTGAAATTATATTGCGAAAAAAGATTCACTACGGATGAAACCGACAAAGACCTCAGGTGCTCATGATAAATCGTGTCATATTGAGCGCTCTGCAGAATTGCTCCAAGATAATGATTTTCAAAACAGAACCACCCGTCGTCATCCAAAACAACGTCAAGGCCTCTTATGAAATCACCAAGTTGTTGTACGTGGGCGAATACGTTTGTCGCAGTCGCAAGGGTGGCTTTCCCTGCTTTGGCAATCACGGAATTGGCGGCATCTTCTCCGAATGGCATCCGTAACGTGGGAATACCATCTTGATTTGCCAAGTCGGCAATATCCGTAGGCTCGACCCCGATCACTCTAACGCCTTGCTGAAGGAATCCCTTGAGTAGGGTGCCATCATTTGAACCTATGTCGCAAACCAAGTCTTGTTCCGTAATATTCAGGCTATGCACGAGGTCAGCCGCCATCTTCGCCTGATACTCAACTAATTCTTTGGTCACCCCGGTTTTATAACTATAATCGTCGCCAAACATGATGTGTGAGGGAGTGATATAGTTAAGCTGATTGAGACTGCATCTTTTGCACCATACTTGGACCAATGGATAGGAGCGCTCCTCGCCAAGAGCCTCATTAATCTTTGTTAACTTGTCGGCTAAAGGTTGTGTGCCCAGATCAACAACCAGTTGCAGGTCATCCTCACCGCAGACCTGACATTTCGACTGGGGACCATCGACCAAGTCATGCATTTTCACAATAATCCTCTATATTTGTTAGTAACGATTAAATGCTCCAGGGAGGGGATCCGGATGACCAATCTTTTTCCAGTTTTTCATGATCACGCTTGGTGTCCATGCATTGCCAATAGCCTTCATGGTGATATGCCATTAGTTCGCCCATTTGCGCCGCCCGCTCAAGAGGTTCGCGTTCGAGTGTGGTCTGATCATTCTCAATCAAATCAAAAAGGTCGGGTTCGATGATGAAATAACCGCCATTAATCCAACTCTCGCTAGTTTGAGCTTTTTCTCGGAACGCAACTACTTTGTCGCCTTTCATTTCCAATTCTCCAAAACGCGCTACCGGGTGGACTGCCGTCACAGTTACCATTTTTCCGTGGCTACGGTGAAAATCAAGTAAGGCGTCTAAATCAATATCAGCAACACCATCCCCATAAGTAAGCAGGAAGGCTTCGTTTCCGATATAAGACTCGAGGCGTTTTACTCGACCTCCAGTCATCGTGTGCAAACCCGTGTCAACCAGGGTAACACTCCAATCCACCTCGTCGAGTTGATGAGAGGTTACGCTCCCTGATCCTAGATCTACCGTGAAATCGGCGTTTAAGGTTCGATACTGTAAAAAGTACTCTTTAATCAGCTCTGCCTTGAACCCCAGGGCCAAGAAAAAATCCTTATGATCGTACCGTGCGTAATGGTGCATGATGTGCCATAGGAGAGGGCGTCCTCCTACCGGCACCATAGGCTTGGGAATGAGCTTCGTTTCCTCTGCCAAACGTGTTCCGAGTCCACCTGCTAATATAACGACTTTCATTTTTACGCGCTCCAGACTATTGGCATGCTCTCATGATCCAAGGGTAGACTTTCTGCCTCAGTAGGTTCGTGAATCAAATTCGCAAAATTTATTAGCATATTGCTATTTTCATCACCACGATATGAAACCCATACTTCAGGAGGGACGGTCAAGCGAGCGTATTCTATTTCCGGACCTAATGAAACTTTTCGAGTTAAATGATTCTCTCCACGATCATCAAAAATAGCAAAACTCACCGTTCCTTCGCAGACCACCAAATTCAGAGTCATGCTTAAGTGTTTTTTCCAACCTTTGATATTCTGATAATCAATTCTTGAAAAATAGGCTTCGGCCAAAGTGTCCGCACCTTCCTCAGAATGCCTCCATGCTCGCAGTACTTTTCCATTGGGGCTAGTAAGGATCTTTAATGGGGTAAGGAATACCCCTGGGATGTCAGTCACTAACACCATTCTCGATTTCGCTCTTTGGCCAAAGTCATATACTTCGTTATCTGATCCGTAGTGAAGGCTTCAATATCCCCTTTCCTTTCATAGAAAAAAGAATACCAATCGCTTGTCATCTGGATGGTTTCCCGAAAAGTTAACGTTGGTTTCCATGAAAGTCTATTTAGAGCCTTATCGCAATTGAGCCTCAGCAAGTGAGCTTCATTCATCTTCTCTTTTTCAGGAAGGTCTATCTTCCATTTACCATTCTCCCAATAACGCTTCATCTCCTCCAATAAGCGCTGCACGGAAACATCTTTATCGGCCGCAGGACCAAAATTAAAAGCTTCGCCATTTAAGTCTCTACGATCGGATAACTGATCTGCCAGCGATAAATACCCGCTTAAGGGCTCAAGCACATGTTGCCAAGGGCGAGTAGAGTTAGGATTCCGAATCTCAAC
>Ga0209362_1000676_pt1 | contig 29913 bp, 31 predicted proteins | sample SaaInlV_165m_DNA_FD_184680 | JGI IMG/M metagenome (GOLD analysis project Ga0209362, IMG submission 184680) | Marine microbial communities from expanding oxygen minimum zones in the Saanich Inlet - Saanich Inlet SI037_S3LV_110m_DNA (SPAdes)... | ecosystem: Environmental > Aquatic > Marine >... | reverse complement strand
CTTTTTCATAATAATCTCCTTGTAATTTATCCTAATCTACCCATTATCCCACAAACAAAAAACCCCACGAATGTGGGGCTTAATGTATCAAAAATATATTAACTAGTCAGGAATTCCGCTACCACTATGTAATGGTGTAAAATCACCAGACTTCACTTTCCAATCTCCATTTTCCTTAACTAAGACCTGACATACTCTTGTCCTATAATTACTTTTAGTAACTCCACGGATCGTATAGGTGCCTACCAAATAGTAATATGCAACAGCATATTTCCCTTTTTCTAAAACATCAACTTCTATATATCTAGGATTAAAATCATATTTATCACTTGCATCCTGATCTTTTGTTACTGCCTTAACAGTTGCATCTTGATGATACCAAAAGGAACCATTTGAATCACCATTCAACGTACCGTCTGAATGAAGTGTAGATACAAATTCACTCCATTTTTTATCATTTTGCAACTGCCAATGTCTTTCAACAAAATTCTTTATATCAGTAACATCATCTGCGAAAGTGAATGAAGCCATTGCAATAATAGTTATTAATAGATGTCTCATTTATCATCTCCTCTTTTATTTCTCATGAAATTAGTAATTAATTTTTCAATAAAAATTTACAAAACTGCATCGTTAAAAACTAATCCCAATCCTGGAAACTGTCAATGCCGCACTTTTGAACATTCATAATTTCATGGTCTGTGATGGTTGAACCAATATAAGTAACAAAAGCCACAATAGATAAATGATTACTATCAAAGGTAGATAGGTCAACAGTATATTTTTCAATATGTTCTCCACCAGAAACTAAAGATGAAGGACTTATTGCATCTCCCAAAGACTCGCTTAGAACTGCTCTCAAAGTATGATTGTGTTCATATCCTACAATAGGGTCACCTAGATTATAAAAAGGATTCCCTGGAACTGTATTATAAGAATTTCTCTGATCATACCCATAACCTGTTCCTGTGACATCATCTTCAATTAAATAAACAGATAATCTATAGTCTCCATTAAAAGTAGAGTTAAACCCTGCATGAACTTCCACCGTTGCATTTTGTCCATTTACTTCTGAAATTATTGCTAAACCACAAACTGCAGTTTCTGATAATTGGGCGTTTGCATGGATGTATTTTGAGCAAATACATAAGTGAGTAAGTAAAAGGATAAAAATAGTAATCGTTTATTCACAATTTAACTTCCTTGATAGTTAAATCTACACATCATCTCACAAATAAAAAAAACCACGAATGTGGGGCTTGATAAACAATTATACATTCTTTATTTACATGTCTTGTAAATAATCCGACAAAAGCAGCAAATCAAAAATATCCACTGCCGAATCAAAATCAATATCTGCTGCACTCACTGATTCATTTCCACTTATTACAAAAGAAAGTAGCATCTCAAAATCAGAAATGTTAACTACTCCATCATTATTTATATCATATGGTAGATTATCAGTCTGTTCATCCACAGGCAAGAAATTATGAATCACTCTCAGACCTTCCACATTCCAATTTGCAACTATAATTTCAGGAGTATAATCCATATTGAGATCAGCGGTAGCGACTGAAAGCGGATAACTACCTACACCTATTTGCATTTGTTCTTCAAGTACTATATTCCCTTCAGTACTTAAATTTACCATAATTGAAATACCACCCAGCCAATCAGTAGTCAGTATATCTGGCTTACCATCACCATTTAAATCTGAAATTCCTATTCTGCTAGGAAGTGAATTAGAATCATACTGATAAAAATCACTATACTCATACTCAAATAGCAATTCAGAATCTGTACTTATATTCATCAGTATGGATATCCCACTAGGTGAGCAGCCATTACAAGTACCATTTGTAACTACAATATCAAGTTTACCATCTCCATCAATATCAACCAGTGTGGGTGAATAAACACTCCAATTATAATCTGTAGGCCAGTCTGCGGGTTCTCCTCCTGATAAAATAGTTGCTTCTAAATTAAATTCAATATTTCCATCTGTACTGTTATTTAAATACACAAAAACGTCTCTACTATTATTATTACTATCATAGGAAGTTGTAACCATATCAATCATTCCATCTCCATTCAAATCTGCAAAAGCAGATCGAGCGGTTGCTGCAATATTTCCAATAATAATCTTATTTGCAAATGATACATTATTGTTATTACTTACATTTAAATAAACCCCTAGTTGATTACTAGATTGTTTAGAGGTTACGATATCCAATTTTCCATCTCCATTAATATCTTGGACTTGAGCATACATCTCATACCCATCTCCATCAATAATTATAGGAGGTTCAAATGAAAAACTTTGATTCTCACTAGAATTGATAAAAATACAGGTGTGAGCTTCAAAATCATCCGTTATATCTCCTTTTTCAGATGCTACTATATCTATTAATCCATCACCGTTTAAATCACCAAGTGCAATATCATGGGGAGAGCTATAAACCCCTGTTCCAAAATTGAATTCAATATGCTGATCAATGGATATCATCCCTTCATCATCAAAAGATGTTGTAAATATTGCTAAATATGCACTCGAACCATAGCCTGCTTCCGAAGTCACAATTTCTGAAATCCCATCTCCATTCATATCTGCAATTTTTATATCATAATACTTTCTGCCTAAATATGGATTATCTAACTGATTACTGAAATGAGAGATTTGCAATTCTTCTGTTGCATTAAATGTTACATTGAAGCGTTGGGTTGAAATTCCAAATAAACCATCTGTATATACAGAAATGGGTGCATAGTAGGCACCATTTGGAACCGTTACAATTATTTCGTTTTCTGTTGAATTAAGTATGTTCCCTTTTAACCCACCAAAAAAGAGAGTATTCGCTTGAGAATTGGAGCTAAAATTTTCACCACTTATTGTTATTGTGCTACCAATACCACCAAATGCAGGTTCAATTAAATCAATCATTGGTTGTGTCAATACAATCGTAGATAAAATAAAGAATTGTATAATGTTATTTTTCATAGGTTCTCCGTATTTAAAATTACGTATACGTTTCTACATTTCCACCAAACTTCTTTTTCATTTCTTCTTTAATAATTTCCTGCCCTCGCACAGGATCAATATCATCTGGCATGTTGAACATCCTCTTACCCGTTTTCAGGTTCTTGCGAATTAATTTTCGAAAAGTTTTTCGCTATCATCTGAATCTGCTGTTTGAATACTCACACGAACTAAATTGTCATCTGAATCCCTATCCACAAATTTGTGCATAGGGTCAATCCCAGCTTTAATGGGCTTTTGATCAACTTCAACAGTAAAAGTTGTCAATGAGTCTATAATTAAAACTTTTTCCAAATAAATAGGAATTTCTTCCATTTCGCCGTTTACCAAGGTTTCACCCAAAATCCCAATTTCTAACCAATCTTTCAGTTCTGCCTTGGTCTGATTTCCCACGCTGTCTGCATATACTTTTTTTGCTTCTACTTCCATTGTAACCGTAAAGGTTCCATCTTCATTTTCTATTGCTGTAGCAGTTTTGGCTTTGTTTTCATACAATGTAATTTTTTCAAAAATGTCTGTTATTAAATATTGTAAATCGTCTGGCGTATCCTCTCTAATAGTCTTCACAAATTCGCCGATATTCGTATAAGGATTCGACTGATATCGATATTTTTCAATAAAGCGTCCCAATGCACCATTCATTACATCTCTGCCCAAAAAATCCGATAAAGTAAACATCATCAATCCCGCTTTATTATAATGAATATATTGCTCTCCTTCGGTTTCTATGATAGGTGGTTCATCTTGAGATCCATATCGACCCATCAAATATCGATCTAATTCATATTTCAAAAATTTCCGAACCTGCTTCTCGCCCTTTTCTATTGCTAAAAGCGTAACAGCAGAATATTCCGCTAAGCCTTCACTCAAAAAGGCAGATCCTTGCACATTCCCACCAGAAACTTGATGAGGCCACCATTGATGTCCCATCTCATGAGCCGTCACCCAGAAGGGCATGTCCAAATCTTCAGGATCATCCGGATCCACATCCATGACAAAACCAATTGACTCTGAAAAAGGAATGGTATTAGGAAAAGATGCGGCATAAGATGAATATCGAGGAAATTCTAAAATCCGACATTGTCGGTAAGGATATTTTCCATAAATCTCTGAATAATAGGCAATGGATTTTTTCATGCCATTCATAAGTTTATCCACATTATAATTATGGGACGGATGGTGATAAATCTCCAGACTAATTCCATTCCAATTTTCCCGACGCACTTCGTATCTGGCAGAAACAAAGGCAAAAAGATTATGGATTTTTTCATCCATTTTATAATGAAAATATCGCCGTCCATTTTCCACCCATTCCTTTTGCAAATAACCCGGTGTCATGGCAATTTGATCTAAATCCGTGCTCATGAGCATTTCAAAATTCACCCAATCTGCATCGTCCCCCAACATACTATTTTTATTCCCCTCTATATCGTCATATTTAGGCATCGGATCATTTTCTTCAGACAAATCGTATTTTTTTCGCGTCTGTTTTCTACGCAATTCTCTGCCGGGATTGTAACCAAATTCAGGAAATAAAGCGCTACTCCAAATCATGGTTCCGTTTTCCACAACCGTTAAATCTACACCGCTATTCGTAAATCCTTGCCGTTCTCGTTTACCTGCAAAAGCCAAAGAAAATTCATCGCCAGGTAAAATTGGCGGATCAAAAACAAACATATCCCAGCCATAGGTGCTATTCGTAAAAACCAATTCATTCGGTCTCGACCATTCATATTTTGTATAAGGATTTTTTCGTGTGAAATTGGTGTGGATTGTATCAATAATCGCATCCGTTTTATTTTTCATTTGATACATTCCGCTGAAAGTTAAACGGGATTCTTTGGGGAATAAGTGAACTTCTCCCTTCACGCCAGTGATTTTAGGTTTAGGAATACCTTTATATTTCTTGTAAATCTTTTCGTAATCAGCAGATTGTTTTTCATAATAGGGAGAGCGATGATATTCGTTTAGAATATTCGTGTTGTAAAATATGAAACTCCCAACGCCCACGAACAAGAATCCAAATCCAATGAAAGATATTTTCAATTTTATTGTGCTACGTTGTTTCGCCAAATTCCATCTTGTTTTAAAATCGCCACTTAATCCGCGACTCCAAAACAGGTTACTTGTCAATGCCAGCAAGACAGCACACGCACCCCAATAAAGTTTAAACCAAATGACACGAGCGATGTAAGGCTCGAAGCCATTCATGTCCGAATAACTTGCATGGGCTCCAGAACTGTAATGATACAGGGTATGATCCAAACCAAATTGGCCAGAAAACATGCTGAATAAAAAGTATAAAATCATGATAAAATGAGCTAGATATTTATGATTCACAATGGCTTGAATGGAAAAGGCCAAAACACAAAGCAATGCATAATCGGTCCAATTGAGTAAAAATAATTGTTTCAAATACAGATAAATTTCAAAATCATAAAATCCTTTCCATGATTGAATTCCAATACCAACAAACATCAAGACAACAAGCATGATTCCCGGGATTAAAATGAGCGCTATGAGTTTAGACAACATGGGAATCCAATTGGGAATGGGCAGGGCGTCCATAATTTGATCTGCTTTTAATTCCCGTTCCCGCCAAACAATTTGTCCTGCGTAAAAAGTGATAAGAATGACTACAAAAAGAGAGAATGTTCCACCCAAGACACTCAAAACTTTATAAGTGACAGGAAGGGTGTTCACGCCAAAGGCTTTTCCCATATTCGCTTGATTCATGATAAGAAACCCTGCTGTTGTTCCCATAATGGCAATGAAATATGGGTCCCGAAATGCCCGTTTTATTTCAATTAAAACTTGTGTCTTAAATTGATGCAATAATGTTATTCCTGAAAAAACAGGTTTTGTTAGAATAAACCCACCACCAATTTTCTTTTCAACTTCTGTTTCTGTTTCATTCTTTTTCTTCTTTTTTGACTTTCCCTGTTCTGTATGTTGAAAATCAAATTTCCATAAACCAATACCCAAAAATAAAGCGCCAATACTAATCCATATTATTCGATTTACAATAAACCATTTTGTCAATGGGATTAAATTCGCATTCTGTTCTACGGGTGTCCAATATCGTACCGCATTGCCAATGGCTTCTATTCCAAAAGGATCTAAAAGAGAAGCAATCCAGCGCGTTTCAATTTCTGGTGTAAAATTGCCTGCACTCAAATAGCCCAAGAGCAAAACCATAGACGCAAAATAAGTGGGCAACATTCGACGTGTAAGAATTGCCAAAGTAAAAAGTAAAGTTCCTACTACAAAAATATTAGGAACCACAATTAAAACAAATGAATGGAGATAGGCAAAAAGACGAAAGGGACCCATACCGGATTGATCCAAATATGGCATGATAAATCCTAGAATTAGACCAAGGGTGAATCCGGCCTGAATAGTAATATTTAAAAGAAATGCACCAGAAAACCTACCAAGAAAATAGGCTTTTGGTGAAATAGGGCGAGTAAAAAATAAAGGATGCATCTTGGTCTCAAAATCCCGATAGCCAGCATTTCCAAAAATTGCTGAACAAACCAAAACCCCTAAAATACTGAAAATTGCTTGAATTACAGCAATCACCAATGGGGCATTCAGATGATTATTGGCATTTCCGATAATGATACGAGCACCACTCATGGCGCCACCCAAAATATTGACGATCAAAAAGGCTAAGGCAAAAAAGACTAAAAAGTAAACCCGAAAAGATGTTTTCTTGAATCCTAACTTTAGTTCAAAACTTAAAATATGTTTCCACATGGTCGCACCCTTGTAAATTGGTTTTTAAAATATTCGTTCATACTTTATTATTGTTACAAAAATATTATTGAACCTCATACCTCGATTCAACATCAACACGGTTGGTGAAATCCAAACTAAAATTCCCCATTAATATTCAATCCGTTAATCGTAGCAAAATACAAATCTTCGATTTCCGGTTCTGTTTTCTTAAATCCATTAGACAAAGCGGAATCACTAAACAAACGCACCTGTACTTTTCCCAAATAAAGACGAGAAGAAATAACTTGATGCTCATTTTCAATGGATTTTAATTCTGATTTTTCAACCAGACCTTTCCACACTTTTCCTTTCATTCTTTCAATAAGCAGAATCGGCTCACCTTCCAATTTCACTTCACCATTCAATATAATGGCCATATCATTACATAAGTCACTCACATCATCCACAATATGGGTGGAGAGAATAACAATCACATTTTCCCCAATTTCACTCAATAAATTATGAAATCGGTTTCGCTCCATAGGATCCAGTCCGGCTGTAGGCTCATCCACGATAATGAGTTTTGGGTCACCCAACAAAGCTTGAGCAATGCCGAAGCGTTGTTTCATTCCTCCTGAAAAGGTACCTAGTTTTTGATGTCGCTCTGTCCATAGGTTCGTTTGTTGGAGTAAAGATTCCAAAACCGCTTTCCGTTGCTTTGCATCGATAATTCCTTTCATAACAGCCATGTGATCTAATAGATCCAAAGCAGAAACTTTTGGGTAAACGCCAAATTCTTGGGGTAAATATCCCAAAATTTCTCGTAAGGATTGTTTGTCCTTGGCAACATCAATTTCGCCAACAGTGATGGTTCCTTCATCGCTATCTTGCAAAGCCGCAATGGTTCGCATCAAGGTGGATTTTCCAGCACCGTTTGGACCTAAAAGCCCAAACATGCCGTTGCCAATTTCCAATGAAACATTCTTTAATGCTTCAACCCCATTGGGATAGGTTTTAGATATATTTTTTATAGATAGTCTCATTATTCGCCTTTTATGCTATTTTTGAAAAATTGTTTGTCCTCGTCCTGTATATTTTGGTCTTTTTTCCAGTTGATGGGGTTTTGTTGAATGTAGTTTTGGATTTTTTCCAATGATAATTCATTTCGTATGACGTGATCATAAAACCGCGGTTGCCAGGCAAATTTTGGGTTGAATTTATGGATTTCATATGTGCATCGCCCTTTGTAGCATCTAATAATTTTAGATAGAGAATTTTTTGAAATCATCGGGTTATTTTTACCTGTAATGCCACCCGTAGTAGAGACGCGATTAATCGTTTTGTTCTTATCTGTGACACTCGTAGAGACGCGATTAATCGCGTCTCTACGAGTGTTATATTTTATTTCTATAATTCCATGAATATGATTTGGCATGATAATGAATTCATCCAATTCAACATTTTCAAAATGGCTTGGAATTTTACACCATATTTCCTGTACTATTTTACCGATTTCAACTAATTGCATTTTATCATTTCTTATATCCCCAAACCATGAAACTATATTTTTACTGCAAATCGTAACGAAATACAAACCAGGATTTGCATAATCCCAATGTTTCAATCTGGCCGATTCAATACGATATTTATTTTGGAATTTTCTCATCAATCTTTTTTAACGAAATCAAAATTCTTTGGGATTGTAAACGCTTCTTTATCGAATGGCTCTTCGTAGAGTTCCAATATTTCGTAGCTCATGCTTACTTTTGATTTTTCCTTTCCTTTTTCATAAAGAAGAAAATTTATTTTGATAGGAGAACCCTTAATCGGCTTCAAAGTCGTTAAAGAATCTAGCTCTTGAATGATTAGATGGGATGAAAATTCAGCCTGTGCTACTTTCACTGTTTCACCGTTTGGATTAAAATTTGTCCTGATCTCAGTTTCAAGGGAATCAAAAATTGGCATTAGAGGCAATTCATCTACAAACCATTCTTCAAATATCATTTTACTGTCCGGCATTTTTACACTTGTAATCCATTTTATGCTGGAGAAACCATTGATAAGTTCCACTTCTTTTCCGCCTGTCCGTGTAATTTTGGGTGGAACGTCATTTTCGCTTTCTTCTTCCTCGTCTCCTATTGAGAATGAAAAAGATTTACCATTTTCTGAACTTGTATCCGGTTTTTTAAAATAATCATCAGCTGATTGAAACCAGAATTCTTCATCTGCCACATCATATTTAATAATATGCTCATTTTCTTCATTCATGATTTCTCCCGTTTCTCCATCCATCATCCAACTGGCATAAAAACGATCCGCATCTGCTTTTTCTTCCATTTTCAAAAATCCTGGAGCAATCGTTTGATTTATAGTAATGGTAATAGGACCCAAAACAGGAATTTGCATCTGCATTTTTACAATTTTATGAATCTGCAGATTTTGTGAAAAAATGGATGAGATTATGAACAGCGGTAAAACAATTAATCGGTGTTTCATGGTGAGGTCTCCTTTTGAATGGATTTGCTAATAACTAATGGAATAGGAATAACCACCGCTACTAAATCTTGGATTAACAATATTATTATACAACGCACCAAATGAATATGAAAATCCAACGGATGCAAAGTAGGTGAATTGCGTTTCTAATTCAGCACGATTTAACAAAATATCTTCGATTGAATAATCTCCTTTGGGAATAGAAAGTTGATTATGAACCATTGAACCTGAACCTATAATATTGAGCGAAAGTCCTTTAATAATACGAAGCGATAACATGGCATTAAGAGAAAAAATGTTTTTTGAAACATCATGAAAATAATGATTTCCACTCAAAGAAGTATTGATAGATCCCCAAGGCTTCACCGTGCTAAACGAAACGGAAAGCCCTTCACTCAATAAAGATTCTTTCGTTTTAAAGTAGAGTGTAGTATCCGTGTAGTCCACTTGTTCCGCTCCAATGGAATAAATCAAGCGCAACGCATGTTGATTGGATTCCGAATAGGGAAAAATATTATATTCTAATTTGGGTGTAATCGAAAGTCCCAAATCCGTATTACTATAAGAAGAACGCCAAGCGGATGTCCAAATTCCAGCGGATAAATGGTTGGTCAATGATTTTATTAATGAACCATACATGGATATTCTTTCAGAAGTGCTCAGATATTCTTCGCCACCATAATCGAACTTATCTTCATTCAAACTTTCGCTGATAGAAAAATTTAATTTCCAATTTTCTGTGACGCGACTTGCCTTTATTTTTCCATAAATCATCAGTGATTGTGAAGATTGTTGAGCATTTATAAAACTGTTCCCACTCACAGAATACACCCAATTATTCCATTTGTCCTCCGCCTTTTTAGGCTGGACTTTTGCTTTATTTATAGAGATGGCTATTTGGGATGCGAGTGGCGTTTTTAACAAAAAGGGCACTAAACCAATTTGAATGATTCGAACCCGTTCTTTCCGAATGATGTCATCACTGTCATCAACTTTTGTTGTAAACATGAGTGTATCATTTTTTCCTATAAATTCAGATTGTCCGATGAATATCAAAGTATATTCTTTTCCGCCAGACCCTGTATTCTGTGTGGTTTCCAATATATGAATATCTGCATCATGTCGATCGCGAACGTAATTAACATAAGATATATTTTCCTTAACATAGTCTTGATTACACGAACGACATTCCAAAAATATGGAAAGCTTTTCATGCTCATTCCCTAGTAAAATACTACAGCAGATTAGGAAATAGCTTAGATAGTTTTTCATTTTATTCCTTTTATTTTGTTCCCGAGAAAGTGTTTATCCTTATTCTGGATATTTTGATCCTGTTTCCAATTCTTAGGATTTTGGTGGGTATAATTTACTATTTTTTCAAGTGCATTTTCGTTTCGGATGGCATGATCATAGAATCGTGATTTCCATGCGAATTTTGAGTTATGGTGCTTGCGGATTAATCGAGTTACGGCTGATTTATAGGAACCGATTATTGTTGATAAGGAACCTTTTTTCAATGGACAAAATCTGTTTTTGTGTTCTGGTAGAGACGCGATTAATCGCGTCTCTACGCTTGGTTTGGCAACGTCTCTACCTGCCGTATATTCTCCACAAATTACAATTATTCCATGAATATGATTCGGCATTACCACAAATTCATCCAATTCAACATTATCAAAATGATCTGGGATTTGCATAATTCCAATATTTGTCACCATCTTCAAAGATTTCACGATACAAAACGCAGGAGTAATTTCCATGTTCAAATAAATCTATTGTGCGAGAATTACGAATCATCCACTCATGGTATGATTCAGTGTCTTTATCATAATTCCAATGACCAAAATTGGGCTTATTTTCTAAATCTCTCAATTTATAATTTTTTCCTTGCACGCCTTTATTTCCCACATATTCCAAATCAAGATTTAATTCTCTGACAAAAGGCGATGTTGCCACAATATAAAAAAAACTGCTGTCCACCATAATGGATTTAGAAAAAGCCCATGTCATTCCACCGCCATCATACCCGGGACCAATTGAACCCCCAAGCGTTTGAAAATCCGTTTCGGGGTATTTAAACTTACCAAAAAGCATTTGATTTTTCCCAACCCATCCATGACCTGAAACAATCAATAGACTATCAGAGAGTATATGAATATTATGACCATAAGGTGAATATTTTTGGCTTTCCCGAAAATCCCAATACCATTTATCTGTTATTTTCCCATTCTTTTCAAAAATGAGAAAACCAAGATCCAATCTAAAATCTTCATTATTTGTAAAATATTCTCCAATAATTTTGTCACCATGGAACAAATGTAATTCTCCCAAATGTTTATAAAATATATCAGGGCTTGTATCAAAAATCTTTTTCCCTTTTTGATTAAATCCAACAATTTCTTTACTATTTCCCTTCCATATATACACATTTCCGTTATCTAAAAATGAAATAGACGTGTGATATTGATTCAAAAGTTCCGGTTCATCAATTTTCCAAATTCCTGCACCTTTTAATGAAAGTCTGCCATTTTCAGAAGTAGATAGTGTTCTATGAGAAGCACAGCTGGAAAATATGAGTCCAATCAAGATTGTCATATTGGCAAAAATGTGTAGCGTATTGTTGCTTATTGTTGTGTTATGTAGTATTTTATTTATATTAATGAAAGGATTAACCATGAGTCAGAATGTCATTAGAATTGATACGGAATTATTCAACAAAGCAAAAACGATTGCAAAAGTAGAGCATAGATCTGTCCCTAAACAGATTGAATATTGGGCAAAGATTGGTCGTATAGCCATTAAAAATCCAGATTTATCCTATGAGATGATTCACGATATTTTGCTAGGGCTTGCGGAAGCAGAAAACGGCGAAACGGAAGATTATTCTTTTGGTCGGTTCGAAGATTAAAGTAAAAGTAACACCCTTGTTTAAACGGCAGACAAAAAAGCTGTTTAAACACAATAAAAAAGAATTGGATGACCAAATTCTGTCGATTATGGAAGATCCAACGATTGGCGAAAGAAAACACGGCGATTTGTCTGATGTATTTGTCCATAAATTTAAAATAAAAACGAATCTATTTTTGCTTGCCTATACCTTTGCTCCTGAGACGCGAACACTTATCATGATTGGCTCTCATGAGAATTTTTATCGGGATTTGAAAAAATACAAGTAGGACAACTTTCTCAATTCTCAATAAACGTAAAACTACTTATTTTCAAATTGTCTATTTTCCCTTTTAATGAAATAGAAAAATAAACTGTCTTTTTTTCATATTCTAATAGCCCTCTGAATATGACCGGTTCATCTAATTCATTCGGACTTCCCTCGCCTGAATATACCATTGACCGCATATGAGACATGGGATAGGGAGCTAATCCTCCATATTTACTGTTTAAATTTGCCATTTCGGTTTTGAAATCTATAAATAATATTTCAGTTTTTAATGAATCAGAAAATAATTCATCATAAATACGCTGTTCCTGCCTCGTTGAAAACAATTCGATAATAATAGCCAATGATTGAAATGATTTTTTCATGGTGATTTCCAGTGGCTCATCAGGAATATCAACTTCCATGTTCGGTAAGAGAAAACAGGCAGAAAAGAATAAAATTGGAATGCTAATCAATAGTTTTTTCATTTTATTCCCTCAAGCACTTTTTAATTTTTCTGTCACTGGGTTTGAACATACTTCCGCTTTGGATGATGCCATTTCTATCCACCAAAAAATACATTGGGCGACCTCGCCGAAAATGGCGGAATGGCTCTGCCACTTCATCATCATAATTGATAAAACCAATTTCTTCTTTCATTTCATGTTTGGTCAGAAATTTATTTACGTTCGCTATATCTTCATCAGTAATGGATAAAATTACCAAACCGTCATCACGAAATTTTTCCTGCGAAATATTCAAATCGGGAATTTGTTTTACACATGGACTACACCACGTTGCCCACATATCCACCAACACCACTTTTCCAAGAAATTCATCAATGAAATGCGCCTTTCCATCTAAATCTTGAAATGATAAAACAGCTTTTTCACCGTTACTTTCATTTATTCGTTCATTCAGCTTTTTCATGGTGGGTTCAAAAGCAGTAAAGGTTTTAAATACAGTCTTTTGAAACCAATTTTGTCCCAACGCAAAAGAAGATAGAAATACGATTAAAATTAATCTGTTCATTGCTTACCCTTATTTTGTTTTTGGTCAACTAAAATTTCCCAGCACCTAATAAATTAAAGATGCTGGGAAATAGATTTATCTTACTCTGAAAGGCGGTAGTTAATAGGCATGGAAATCCAAACCGCGACTGGATTTCCATCTGCGGTCGCTGGTTCAAAAGTCGTATTTTGAATTGCATCAATTGCTGATTGATCCAAATCATCTCTGAGCGATTTTAAAATAATGGTTTCGCCAACTGTTCCATCTGTCAAAATAAAAGCCTGCACAATGACCAATCCTTCAATTTGGTCTGTTTTAGCAGCTTCTGGATAAATGGGTGAGATTGAAGAAGTGGGCATTGGTGGCGTATCGTATTCCGTAAATTGTGCTTTCGGGCTACTTTGAATCCGTTGCACTTCATTATTTGATGCTTCCGTATCTCCACTTCCATTATTGCATCCCACAGAGAACAATAAAACCAAGAGTGTTATGATGGTTTGTTTCATTTTATTTTAACAATTCTATGAATATGTTTCAGCATGACAATTTATTAATCCAATACAACTTTATTAAAATGTAAGGATTCGATGCAGTATTTATTTTTCGAATCAAATCATAAAATCCAATGAACTATCCCTGCAAAGAAGGCTATTTCTAAAGTGAGTAAGGAATATTGAATCAGCTGAATTTTCCTGTGAGATAATATCTTTCCGTTCTTTGTTTTCACATAGTCGATCTCTTTTCCTTTAATAATTTTATCATCATCAGATCTAAATTTAAATTCCGAAAAGAATGGACTTCTAATTCCAAATGCAAAAATCATTAGCCCTTTTGTATTTTCGCCATTATTCAAATATGCAATATGGGATTTTTCCGATTGATTCGTATTTGATTCCATTTGCTCTGATGTGTTATTACCCAGATTTGATGAAGTATTTTGAGCAAATACTTGTCCAAAAATGAGCAATGATAAAAAGAGTATGATGGTTATTGGTTTCATGGTTTTATCCTTTCTGTTATCAAGATAATTTGTTATTTGGTCTTTGCAGAAGTAAAAAAAACTTTCGCAAAGATACGTGAGAAAATATTTTGTGCTTTTTGTGACTTTTGTGGTGGAGTTTTCAAATTTTTAATTCGTTGGAATATTTTTTCGATACATTTTTAATGTAGCAAAATAAAAGAGTCCGCTGACCAAAACTGAGCCCAATGTGCGAAGTGAAAACAAATCACCAAAAAATGAGCCGAATAAATCCACCCCATCTAGCGAAACTGTTTCCATACTGTTGATTAGGTTTTGCTCATTAATCATGACTGGAATCGCAGCAAAAATATTCACAATTTCAGACACAAAGGCATTTTCACCAAAAATAACTTGAAGCGTAATGCTGAATAAAATTGGCAATCCAATCCCTGCAATAAGTGGTCGATTTTTTACAGTCGCAGAAACCAAAATCAAAAATAAAATAAGGGGACTCATCCAAATCAACGCCACCGCTTGATAGATAATTAAATCAAAAAATAAATCCATCATATTGATTTGACTCAATGCTCCCGAAAGAATCTCCCAAATTTCTCCGCTTACGGTTCGGATGGCAAGCTGGGAATACACTAAATAAATACTGAGCATGGAAATCGTTAAACCAATGATGCCTATACTTCCCGCCTTCAATTTGGAAAACAGAATCCAATGATCGTCCACGGGTAAACTGCGAAAATACAGCGTGCTATCATTTGAGCGTTCTTTATATAGAGAGTCAGAAAAATAAAATAGCCCAATAAACAAAACGAATAATTGAATCATGGAAAATCCCGCTAAAATACCATAACTGTATGGCTTGATGATGGTCATGGGAGACTCAGCCAATTTCTCTTTTAAAAGATGTTTTTCCTTAGAAAAGAGTTCGCCCAATTCAAAAAAGTCCTCGACTGTATAGTTTTCGTTGCTTAAATCCATGCTGAGCCTAATTTTGTCTTTTTTCTCCTCACTTAATTCCTCTATATCCAACTCACTCAGAACTTCCGATTCTATATTGTGGGATAGACGATTCATGGGAATCAATGTCAACAATAACAAAAATGAAAATACACCCACAGTCCAAAACATGACTCGTTTCCACTCCCACCATTCCCGTTTAAGCAAAATCGTAAATTTATTGCACATACTTTTATAATCGATCATGATGTACCTCCCATGAGTCCCATAAATATATCCGACACAGATGGATTTGATATTTCACCCATTTTTTCAATTTTCTCTCTATCGGGTCTTTCCAAAAGGAATGTGGTTTTACCGAGCATCGCGCTTTCTGTAAGAGGATTCATTGTCCGCACCTGTTCCGCTATTTCTTTTTTGACTGTCAGCAAAACATACGTTTCATTTAGCGTTTCCATCCTTTCGTAAAGGATGATTTTTCCATGATTGATAAAAATTACATCCGTAAGAATATGCTCCACTTCTTCCACTTGATGCGTCGAAACTAGGACAGATTTTGTCTCATCAAAAAAATCTTCCAACACAGATGAATAGAGTCGCTTTCGAAAAAGAATATCTAAACCATGGGTTGGTTCATCTAAAATGAGCAATTGTGTTTCCGTGGCTAAAACAATGGAAAGATGTAACTGGGTCTTCATTCCTTTGGATAATTGTTTCACTTTTTTATTGAGGGTGATTTCTGTCTTTTTGAGCATTTTCTCGCATTTTTCCTTATCAAATTTTGAGTGAATTCCTATTTGGAATTCCAAAACTTGTTCCACAGTCATCCATGGTGGCAAGACAGAAATATCATGAATCACGCCGATATTTTCCATAAGTAAATGGCGATTTTCTTTCGGCTCAACGTCCAAGATTGAAATGGAGCCCTCATAGTCGATGAGCCCAGTCAACGCCCGAAGGAGCGTAGTTTTCCCTGCGCCATTTGGACCAATTAATCCAACAATGCGTCCACTGGGAATATCCAAATTAACCTGATCCAAAGCGTTCGTATCCCCATATTTTTTTGTTACTTGATTGAGATTTACTAAATTATTCATTTGTGTCCTCAAATTGTTTTTTGATGATGTGGATAATCTCTGATTTGCTCATATTTAATGCCTTTGCTTTTCGAATAAAATTAGGGAATTCTTTTTCTAAAAAGGATTGAGATTCGTTTTTCTGCAGTTTGCCTAAAGCACCCAATCTTACAAACATACCTTGCCCTCGTTTTTTTTCTAATAATTCTTCTTGGATGAGAATCTGCGTTGCTTTTAAAATGGTTTGATGATTGATATTATAATCCACTGCCATTTTTCGCACGGATGGAATGGGTTCCCCCTCAGTCAAATCTCCAGAAAGAATGGCATGGCGAATCAAATCTGCAATTTGAAAATAAAGGGGCATTTTGTCTGAAAAGTTTAAATTCATTGTTTATTTCTCTTGTGTTACGGTGTAGTGTAGCACTAATATGCTTAGAGTGCAAGCGATTTTAAAATATGCATATTTTTAGATATATATGCATATTTTTATAAATTGGCTTGCAAGGGAAATTGTTTTGCTATAATTTAAACCTACAATGATGGACACATTTACAAGCATTCATAAGATTTTCCCTGAAAATACGCCACCTATTCTCACGGAAGATATTCAGCAATTTACCCATGATTCGCGTTGGGTGGGTTTTATTCAAGAAGCGTCAAACTTAGAATTGGCAAAATTTCCTGAGACAAAATTAAATCTTGATTCCTTGTTAAACGAACAAAGTGATCCTATTGTGCGGTCCATTATTTATATTGGGATTAGCCGTTATTATAAAGGAATCGGCAATTTATTAGAAACGGCAAAAGCGCTGGGCTATGCCCATACTTTACTCAATAATTCAAACGCAAATGATGCGCGTGCTTTTTTATCGATGGAAATGGCCATTCTCCTTTCCGTCACTGGCAATATTGAATATGCACAAACACTACTAGAGAAAATTAAAGACCAGACGCAATCTGAAACACTTATTCGATACGCAGAATTCAGATACTTAGAAAATCAAATGCGTCTCAACGTGAATGTGATTCCTGCCTTAAAATCTTCTCTTTTGTATTTCCAAAATAGAAACAACGCAGAAGCACAAGCCAATCATTGGAAGGCAATTGGTAATGCTTATCGTCGGCAACAGGATTATCATCAAGCAATGGAAGCCTATATCAAAGGGATGGAAGTTGCACTGCAAAATAAAAAAAACCATATTGCAATCGCCATTGAGCATGATATTGCCATGCTCTATTTCCATATGGATAAGTTGGATGACGCTATTTCAAAATTGCAGAGCGTTAGCTCCGAAAGCAAAAACTATTACGTTCAATGTGTCGCTTTGGCAAATAAAGGATTTGTGGAACTCAAAATGAATGCAAACGCACCCGCCATTGCTTCCTTTACTCAAGCCTTACACATTGCCACCGAAAAAGGGATTTATCATCGCATTACAGGATTAAGTTTTTACTTGGGAGCACTGTATGAAGATTTGGGGAATTTATCATTGAGTCAATCATTTCATTCGCAAGGATTTCGCGCTGGGATGAATATGGTTGAGAATCATTTCCCCTGTGCAGGAGATACATTAAAAGCCATGAATGGTTATTTCGCCTTTCAAGAAAAGTATAAACAAGCGTTCGCTTCGGATGCTTCTCATGACTCTGATTGGGAAAAACTTATTTCTCAATCTCTCGCAAAATCAAAACAAATATTTCAAGATCTATTTCTTGAAAACACCATCAGTCAATGTGATTCAAAAAGAGACGCGGCAAATCACTTAAAAATGAGTGAAAGATCTATTTTTGATATTCTTCACAAAGCAAAAGATTCAAACACTAAGAACGAAGCTATCCAGCGATTTATTCAAAAAAATCCTTCCTTATCCTGGAAAGAGATGAATCAATTATTCGAAGATGAACTTATCCAACGTGCTTATGCACACAATACAAAAAATATTAAACAATTGGCAAAAACTTTGAACATTTCTTATGCCGGTGCTGCAAATAAAGTTAAGCGAATTAAGAAAAATATCCATTCAAATACTTATCCAATAAGCATAAGACACAAAGAAGAGAAAATATGAAACTACTATTCAAATTGCTATTACTCATAAGCTTGGGATTTTCACAAAGCCCAATCATCATTCCCCCCCTTTTGACTGGACCTAATTTTGACCTGACCATTCAAGAAGGTGAAATGGAATTTTTTCCAGGCGTTATGACTCAAACTATGGGTATTAGTTCACCTATTTTAGGTCCTACACTTTTGATGCAAAAAGGAGAAACGGTCAATATAACTTTCGACAATCAACTTTCTGATACGACCACTATTCACTGGCATGGTATGCATGTCCCTGCTGAAGTCGATGGCGGTCCTCATACGCCTATCCCACCAAATACGATTTGGAACCCACAATTTACAGTGATGGACCACGCCTCAACCATGTGGTATCACCCTCATCTAATGCATAAGACAAATGAGCATGTTCAAATGGGCATCGCAGGATTTGTGATTGTGAAAGACGATGAAGAAGCCTTATTAGATTTACCTCGGGAATATGGCGTGGATGACTTTCCCTTAGTTTTTCAAACAAAAACCTTGAATGAAAACTATCAAATCGTAACCAATATGGATTCAAGTGGTTTGGATACAGCCTTATTTACCAACGGAACACGAGACGCCTATCTTGATGCACCTGCACAAATCGTGAGATTTCGGTTGCTCAACGGTGCATCCGAACGATCTTTTAATGTGGGGCTGGATAATCACGAGACTTTTTATGTCATCGGGACAGACGGTGGCTTATTAGAAGCGCCCATTGCTTTGGACGAACTACTCATATCACCAGGAGAACGTTATGAGATTCTCGTTGATTTGACTCATCATGAAAATGAAATGGTCCATGTGATGAACTTTGGTTCTACCATTCCAAGTGGTATTTATGGTACAGCAACTATCGGTGGAATGGGTGGAAGCTCTATCCCTTATTATACGGATAATCATTTAAATGGAGCAGATTTTCCTCTACTTTCTTTACATGTCGGCACGCAAACGGCAAACCCTATTAGCTCGATTCCTTCTACGCTTGTTAGCGTTGATGAATGGGATCAAAATGAGATTGATGAAACAAGAATAATTCAATTTTCTCCAGCCGTGATGGGACCCAATGGCGCATTAAATGGTCCTTTTGTCTTTAATGGTGAAGCCTTTGATATGAATGTTATTAATTATGAAATTCCACTAAATAATACTGAAATTTGGGAATTGACAAATCAGTCGCAAATATCACACCCATTTCATATTCACGATGTTCAATTCAATATTTTAGAAATAAATGGTGAAACACCGCCAGCTCACATGCAAGGTTGGAAAGATGTCGTTTTAGTTCCGCCTATGAACGGCACGGTGAAATTCATCACAAAATTTGAAGACTTCGCAGATTCAGACGTGCCTTACATGTATCATTGCCATATTCTTACCCATGAAGAAGCGGGCATGATGGGACAATTTACGGTTGTAGGTGAGACCGTAAGTGTCGATGGTTTTGATACAAATCCAAATACGTTTTCCCTGCTATCTGCCTATCCAAATCCATTTAACCCAAGAACAAGCATCCAATTTAGGGTAGAGATGCAACGCATTGTGTCTCTACAAATATTCGATATTAATGGTCGCCTTGTGAAGACTTTGGTCAATGGGAAATTTTCACCCGGAACGCATGAGATTCAATGGCATGCAGAAAATCAAGCGAGCGGTATATATTTTGTCCAATTATCACAAGGAAAAATACTAGAACATCAGAAAATCATTTTACTAAAATAAATTAAGGAACGCTTTTAGAAAGACATTTTGTCTTTCTAAAAAAAGTAAACACAATGGTCAATCATCGGTCTAAAAAACAGAACCCCATTCTCTGGAAGAGGATGATTGACAGAAAAAAAGAAAAGGAAAAGAAAATGAAAAATACATTACAAATGACCCTATCATTTATCTTGATGACTGCATTAAGCTTTGGCGCAAGTCTAAGTGGCATCATCACAGACACTGAGACTGGTCTTCCTATTGAAAATGCACAGGTGTCTTTGCATCTGGCAGATTCAAGCCATTCAAATTGGGATTGGAATGAAGCATCTACTGACGAAAATGGAAACTACACCTTTGACAGTTTAGCTGTGGGGAATTACAACCTTTTTGCTTCGGCGGAAGGGTATGAAGGATTTTTTGCTACACTAACACTCGATGGAGACATGACATTTGATATGGCATTAAATGAACATAATACATCGGGAAGCGGCTTTGTTGTTTCAGGATATATCAATGATGCTGAAAGTGCTGATGGTGTTCCATACGCTGTGATTAAAAGAGAAAACAATTTTGGACATTGGTTTCCGCTTGCGTGGGCTGATTCTGTAGGATATTATTCCTTTAATGCTGAAGGTGATTTAAATATCAAAACCATGGCATGGGGATATAACTCTGAAGAGATGAGCCTAAATATTGATGCGGATACCACCATCAATTTTGCACTTACAAGTTATGGCCATACCCTCTCTGGTTTAGTTACTGACGTTGAAACTGGAGAGGGCCTCCCTTATGCTGCCATCAAAAAAGAGAATGAAAATGGACATTGGTTTAGATTGGCTTGGGCGGATTCCAATGGATACTATTCCGTTGACCATCTTGAAGGCGATATGAATTTGAAAGCCGTGGCATGGGGATACACTTCTGAAGAAACCAGTCTTACCCTTGATGCAGACATGAGCCTTGATTTCGCTCTTTCGGCAATCGTATATGATGGTTCGCTTTATGGGACCGTAAGCAATAGCGAAACTGGAGAAGGTTTTGTTGGAACAACGGTTCGTGTGATTACTGCTAATAATAATGATGGTTCCCATGATAGTTGGGGACATCATGTTTTCACAACAGAGACTGATGAAAACGGGAATTATGCATTTGATAATCTCGCAACAGGTGAAGGAAATGTTCGTGTTTTTGAAGCAGGATTTGAATTTTTTAATCAGACAATCGATATTGGAGATTCCACTTTATTTGATATTGGGCTCTCTCCTTTAGCTGGGTTTGGTTCTATCTCTGGAAACGTAAGTTACGATGATGCTGATGGTCCAGGTTATGCTTTTATCCGACTCATTCGCGAAGAAGGTTGGGGTTGTGGATCTAATTTGGGAGTTTGGACAGATGATAATGGTCATTATGAACTCACCGTGCCCGAAGGAAATTATTATGTGGCTAGTATCGCAACAGATAGAAATAGCGACCACGGACAAAACGACCATTCCGATTCTTCATCCTTTTTCTATATGGAATATTATGATGACGCAGAAGATATCGACAATGCAATCATCGTTTCCATTGTAGAAAATGAAGAAACAGCGAATATCGATTTTTCTATTCCATTTCAAGGTGATACACTTATTACAGCTCGCGTGAGTGGAATCGTCTCTAGCGAATCTGATGTTCCATTAAATGAAGTTACAATGTCCGTTTATGATTTAGAGGGGAATCTTGTCGGTTCTGCTGTTTCGAACATCAACGGTTCGTTTACCATTAATGGTGTGGATGTGGGATCAACTTATAACTTGATTGCTCAAGCAGATGCTTTTGAAAATGCATCTCAACTTTTTGAGCAAGATGGTTTTGTAACGGTTGCAAATCTTCAATTAACAACGCAACTTTCAGTTGACCCAATCCATCTTCCAAGCGAAATATCACTTGGGAACAACTATCCAAACCCATTTAATCCAAGCACGAACATTTCCTTTTCTTTGGAAAGAAGTCAAAGTGTTCAGATTATGGTTTACGATATTTTGGGAAATCAAATCGCTGAATTAAGCAATGACCATTATGCAGTTGGTACGCATACCGTCAAATGGAATGGACAAAACCAAAAAGGTTATAGTGTCGCAAGTGGTGTTTATATTTATACACTTACAAGCGAAGCAGGTTCTGTTTCACGAAAAATGCTTTTAAGCAAGTAAACTCAGTTCATGCCGTGTGGAAAAAATCCACACGGCATGAAAAAATAGTGAGGTAATTATCATGAAAAAAATCTTCATATTCTTAAGCACGCTTATGCTAGGAAGCGCTCTATTTGGCGCTACATTATCTGGAGAGATTCGTGATGAAACAACAAACCTGACTGTCCCAAATGTGAGTGTTCATATTTGGTATTTGGATTGGGAAATAGGTTCGGGCATTCCCAGGCATCATGTTTCCTTTACAGATAGTTCTGGCTTATACGAATTTCTTGATTTAGCAGAGGGTCTTTATACTTTATCTGCTTGGCATTTTTTGAATTATGAAAATTTTAGCTTGGATGAAATTACCATCACAGGAGATCTCACGCTCGATATAAGCCTAAGTCCATTGCCAGGTATGGGAAGCATTACAGGGCAAGTAACGGATGAGATTTCTGGCGAAGCACTGGCCTCTCATTTTTTAAAATTTATTCCCTTGAGCGAAAATCAATTTTGGCATTCAACCTGGACAGATTCAATGGGATATTATTCTGTTAATCTTACAGCAGGCAATTATTATGCTATGTGTTTTCAATCAATTCAAGATTCTACAACGGATCATGATAATCGTTTTCACCATGATTCTTCGTCGTGGCATTTTAATTATTTTGAATTATATGATAATGTGCAGGCGTTTCACTTAGCAACACCTATCGCCGTGCAAGAAGGGGAAACGATTTCTGGTATTAATTTTACTTTACCTACCAATAGTCAAGGAGCAGAAACGGCTCATTTTACAAATATCCTAAATGGCTTTCTTGATGAATATATTTCATATCATGAGGAAACAGGGCTAGGATACATTCAATATATCATAATTGATCAATTGGATGGGGGAGATATTGGCGATGAAATTGGTATTTTAGATTATCAGGGTATTCCTGACCTAAATGACTGTGGAAATACGAATCAAGATAATGTACTTGTAGGCGCTGGAGTATGGATAGATGAATCACTTATTATCCCTATTTATGGTAGCGTGGAAGATTGTGATGGGAATGGAATCCAATATCCTGGTTTTATTGATGGCAACCAAATTGAGGTCCGATTTTGGGATGCATCCGAACAAACAGAAACAACGATTTATGTAAATTTTGATTATGGCTCTCCTACTCCTGATGCTGGTGGAATGTATGCTCCTTCCCTTTTTGGGAATGATTTTATATTTCTGACCATCCAAACAAGCTTAGGTTTGTCACAAGGGCAAATGCTACCAAATGATATTGTTATAGAAAAAAATTATCCAAATCCTTTTAATCCAAAGACAAGCATCCAATTTTCTTTAGAAACACAACAAACTATATCTATTAAAATTCTTGATCTTAACGGACATTTGGTAAAGTCCTTAATACGCGATATACTTCCAGCTGGAAAACATAAGGTCCAATGGGATGGATTAGATAAAAATAATTTACCTGTTTCTAGCGGAGTTTATATTTTTTCTCTTCAATCTGAAGGAAAAAGGTTTAGCCAAAAAATGATTTTATTAAAGTAAACCGTTTACGCTTATCAGCTAATGCTGATAATTGGATGGGAACATAGGATGCCCTATGTTTAAACAAAAAAGGCCGCAATTTGCGGCCTTTTTTGTGAATCCCTGATTGTTGTCTAATGAATTTCTATAAGTCTCCAGCATGGTCGCTCAGATAAGAGGCAACACCTTCAGAGGTGTCTTTCATACCATCATCACCTTCCGTCCAACCAGCAGGACAAACTTCTCCGTGCTTTGTGTGGAAATCTAAAGCATCTACCATCCGAAGCATTTCATCGATGTTTCGACCTAAAGGTAAATCGTTAATGACTGCATGACGGACAGTCCCTTCTTCATCAATCAAAAAAGATCCACGAAGGGCAACACCTCCGCCAACGCTTGTTTCAGCGCTTTCTTTTTCTGTCTCAACATAAGCAGGTTCTGCGCCCAATAATACTTCGTAATCTCTCGCAATAGATTTATCTAAATCTGCGATAATTGGATATTGAACATTGCCAATACCACCATTATTTACGTCCGTATTTTTCCAAGCCCAGTGACTAAAGTGAGAATCAATAGAACATCCAAGTACTTGGACATTTCTTTTCTCAAATTCAGATAATCGCTTATCAAATGCAATGAGTTCGGTTGGGCAAACAAAAGTGAAATCTAATGGATAAAAGAAAAGAACAACTTTCTTTCCTTTATAATCTGAGAGACTGACTTCTTGAAATGAGTTGTCCGGCATAATAGCTGTAGCTTTAAATTCCGGAGCTGGTTTTGTTACTAACATTGGTTTTCCTTTGTTTTTTGTGTTTGACATAATTCACAAATTCCCTTCATCATTACAAGAGATTCTGTGATATGATGTTTTGTTTTTTGCTCCACCTTGGAGACAAATGTTTCATTGGATAGTTCTATATCATAAATCGTTTCACACGCCGTGCAGTAAAAATGTTGATGCATTTCTGTTACGCCATCGTAATGGGTGGCCCCTTCAATTTGAATTGCATTGATACGTCCATTCTCAGCCAAAACACCCAAATTTCGATAAACGGTACCCAAACTCACATTTGGCATGGTTTCCTTAACTTTATTGTGGACCCATTCGGCTCTTGGGTGACAACGGGTATTCCTAACCGCAGATAAAATTGTTTCTCGCTGTTGACTGAAATTCTTCATGAGGTTCTTAACTTGAGCCATAAATTTATATAATAATACTTGTTTATAAAATAGGAATTATTCCTATTTTTGATTTATTAACTTGGGTAAATTACAAAGTAAAAATTATTAAAAACAAAAAGATCTAACAAAGCCTGCGCTGATTATCAATGCTCACATTGTGGGAAAAGAACAATTAAAAAATGACTAGACGTATTATTCCAACACTTCTGTTTTTAGGATTTGCATGGGGACAAGGATTATCTCCATATATTAGCCCTGGAATTCAAATCGGTATGAACAGTAATCAAACTTTATTTTTTTCTAGCCAAATAACAATCGGTTTGGGTTATCAAATTGGTAAAAATTTTCAGGACACATTGCCTTTATGGATTGGTCGTACTTTAGGTATTAGAGTCTATCGCAAAAATGGTGAAAAACCAAAATTATATAGATATTATGACAACCAAATTTCTACCTCGATAGGTGGAATGGGAATGGGAAAACTTATTAATAGCCATGGCGAGGCCTTCAAAAAAAATAAATATTGGATAGGGGCATTTGGACTCGTTACCTATGAAAAAATTATTTTCAGTGATAAAATTGAAAAACAGTATGGTTTATTTGGCGTTATTCCCATCCCTCTTGAACTAAACTCATCTCGATAACACCTCAAACTTGTACTGTTGCATAAATATTATTTATCGCTAAAATCACCCATAACCTCACACCATATCATGTCATCCAGAACGGAGTGAAGGATCTATATTGAGAACTGCAATATGTTGAATCTAGACAAGGATTTTTGGTTTTAACCATAAAAGATTCTTCGTCGCAAGCTCCTCTAGAATGACGGGACAAAGGAAACAGTAATGGATACCGGATCAAATCCGGTATGACAACAATTCCACGATTAAGATAATCGTGGCACCTGCCTATTATAAATAAAAAAGAAGATTCCACGTCGCAAGCGGCTCTGAATGACTTGGAATTTTTGGATAACAAAAAAGGCTCCCCGCCTTCCTTCCATTACGGCGGGCAAGCGGTGAGCCTTGATGATAATCTATGTAAATTGAGATTTAGTTAAATATTAAACGACTTTTATTCAATCCTTTTTATAAAGCGTCCACATAGTTTTTAATAAGGTATCAATATGAGAATGCTTCGCATCCCAACCTAATAAATCACCTGCTTTTGTTGATATAGCAATTAATTCATCGGGGTCGCCTGGTCGTCGATCGACTATGTGGTAGGGGACCTTTTTTCCCGTTACTTTCTCTGCGGATTTAATTACATCCAAAACAGAATATCCCACACCCGTCGCTAAGTTGACGGTTAGATTCTCTTCTTTCTCATCAATATACTCTAACGCTTTTACATGAGCATCGGCCAAATCAGTAACATGGATATAATCTCTCACGCCGGTTCCATCGTTGGTTTTATAATCATTTCCAAAAACCAACATAGATTCTCGCATCCCCGAAGCAACTTCCATCACAATAGGCAATAAATTCGCAGGATTCTTTTCTTTGTTGGGAACACGACCATCTGCATCATAACCCGCTGCATTAAAATATCGAAGCGCTGCAAAAGAAATGCCTTTGAGTTCAGAATACCAATTTAAAGTTTCTTCCACCATTAGCTTAGTGTATCCATAATAATTAATAGGCTGAAGTGGATGATTCTCATCTACAGGTAAATACTCCGGATACCCATAAACGGCCGCCGTAGAAGAAAAGATAATTCGCTTTACATTCGCTTTTGTCATAGCGTTTAGTAAGTTGAGTGTCCCTGTCATATTATTAGTGGAATATTTTTCAGGATTAGTCATGGACTCGCCAGCCGCTTTGAATGCGGCCAAATGAATCACGCCATCTATCCCTTGGGACAAAGCTTGATTTAAATCAGACTCACTTAAGGTAGACCCCTGGATAAAGTCTGCCCTTTTATCTACGTTACTTTTGAATCCCAAAGATAAATCATCAAAAACGGTTACTTTATATCCTGCATCTAATAAAGCTAAAACTACATGGGAACCGATGTATCCTGCGCCACCTGTGACTAGTATTCTCATATTATTCTTCTTTGGTTTGATGGTAAAGAATTGATATTAGAAGTCAGAGAGCAGAATTCAGTCGTCAGAATACGGAAAGTAGATTTCAAATAATTATTCATTGTTTTTTATTATGAATGATTTTGAGTTATTAATCATCCCACCCAACATTTTACCGACTTCACCACTTAAACCTGTTAATATTGTATGTTTGGATTTTGTAATATAGTTACAATCTTTTGCAAAATCTAAAGATGAATCCGTTTCGCTATTTTCTCCGTCACAGTCTGTTAGTTTGCTAATAAAATGAGCTTCATATCGTCGTTTAGCCCATGCTTCTCTTAAATTTAAACAGACAGATCTGGATGAACGCCTAATTTGACTTATTAGAGAGAACTTTTCTTCCGAAGGAAATGATTTACTAATCTGAAAAATGTCCATCGCTAGTCTATACGCTTTTTTATACACTTCTAAATCTTTTGCTGAATTTATACGCATTTTCTGACCTTTGTCTCTTCTGAGATCTTTAATTTTAGGACCAATTTCGTGTAATTTCATTCTTGTATTCCTTTTTTTCAACGAACGACACGAATTATATTAACTTTTTTTACTATATTTTCTGCTTTTGTTCGCTTTGTCAGTTCTTGCTCGTCGATAATGCTTTTATTTCTTTACGCCATCTGCTTTAAATACTTTTAAAATCGTCAACCAAATAATTTTTAGATCCAACCAAAATGATTGGTTTTTTAAATAATATTCATCCATTTTAACTTTATCAGGTGTATCTTTTTTCATGGTGCGGAATTTATAAATCCAGAAATGGGTGTTGTTTCGCCCCACTCTTTTTTGCCTGAACAATATAGGGGAACCATCATCTAAAATTATAACGATTGCAAGAAGAGCTAATATTGGAGAGATGCAGATTAGAAGGATTAAGCAGAAAATTTTGGACGATACCATTAGTCGTTATATTTTTGGTAGTACTTCATTTATAAATTTATTAAAACCTATGACTCTAATATTTTCATCTATTAAATAATCTTCGTCTTTTGGAATAATAATGAAATTTGTTGATGTTTGCAATGAAGCGATTCCTTCCATAAAGCCTCGGGATATCTTTGGTGCAGACGAAAACTTAATTTCCACGGAACAAATTGGTGTTAAACCTTTTGCTATCACTAAATCAATTTCAGCGCCAGCATGGGTCCGGTAAAAGTATAAATCCAATTCGTCTTTCTTGACCAACATAACCTGGTTTATAATATATGTTTCAAAAATATTTCCCAGTAATGGGTTGCCAAGCAGTTGCTCGTAATCTACTACTCTCAATAAACTATGTAATAATCCTGTATCTCGGATATATATCTTAGGTGTTTTTACGAGTCTCTTCTTAATATTTATGGTAAAGGGTTGCAGTTTCATTGCTAAAAATGCACCTTCAAAAAAACCAATATATCGATTGATGGTATGGTTTGAGACTCCTAGAGACTTAGACAATGAATTTTGATTTAATAGCCCCCCAGTCTGCCAAGCCAACATCTCCCACAAACGTCTGATTAAAACTGGGTTTGCTGTTAGACCAAGCAAATGCAAATCCCTTTCTAGATAAGTCTTAATAAAATTTTCTAACCAAATTTTTGCATTTTTATCATCGGGTGAAAGATAAGAAACCGGAAACCCTCCCAGGAACAAATGTTTTTCAAAATTAAATTTCTCATATATTTCAGGAATTGAAAATGGACCTAATTCTATATACCCAATTCTCCCTGCTAAAGTTTCTGAACTTTGTTTCAACAACGTTGGCGATGCAGACCCTAAAATAATGAAGGAGCCTACTCTTTTTTGTTCATCAACTAATGATCTAATTAATGGAAATAAATTGGGTTTACATTGTATTTCATCCAGAATAACGCATTTATTTTTATGCCTCATTAAAAACAATTCAGGGTGATCTAGCTTTGATAAATCAGAAGGCCGCTCAAGATCAAGGTAAATTACATCTGTTTTCATTGATGGAATTAATGCTTTAACTAATGTCGTTTTCCCTACTTGTCGAGGCCCAACAATGGCAACAACCGGAAATATCTGACAATATTCAATTACTTTTTTTGATATGGATTTTCTATTTATCATTGATATTTGGAATTTGTGCTTCTATTTTACTATGTTAGTATAAGCGATAATAAGGAAAATTTCTATATAATTTCTCAAAATGAGACACTGATTATTTTCATATTATGCACCCTTTTTTATCCGGCGATACACACAGATTCTTCGCTGGATTTGTTTTTAACATTTACAATCCGATTTATTCGTTAAATCCGTGGCACCTGCCTATTATAAATAAAAAAGAAGATTCCACGCCGTGCCAGATTTGAATGACTTCCATAAGGAGGAAAGAATACGGGAAAAAGAAGATGGGACGTCATAGTTTTGTCATTCCTGACGGAGTGAAACCAAGATCAGGAATCCATGCTTTGATTTGTCAGTGGGGTAAGTGGATACCGGATCAAGTCCGGCATGACAACAATTCCACGTCACTTCGTTCGCAATGACATTGGATATGGAAGGGAGATTCTTCGTCGCAAGCTCCTCTAGAATGACAGGACAAAGGAAACAGCGTATTAATCCCGACCCATCAAGGGAGATTCTTCGTCGCAGGCTCCTCTAGAATGACGGGACAAAGGAAACAGCGTATTAATCCCGACCCATCAAGGGAGATTCTTCGTCGCAGGCTCCTCTAGAATGACAGGACAAAGGAAACAGCGTATTAATCC
>Ga0209362_1000667_pt1 | contig 30047 bp, 40 predicted proteins | sample SaaInlV_165m_DNA_FD_184680 | JGI IMG/M metagenome (GOLD analysis project Ga0209362, IMG submission 184680) | Marine microbial communities from expanding oxygen minimum zones in the Saanich Inlet - Saanich Inlet SI037_S3LV_110m_DNA (SPAdes)... | ecosystem: Environmental > Aquatic > Marine >... | reverse complement strand
CTGACAGTCGTCCAAGAAATCTTACATTATCACCTGTGTCTAAAGCAGTTGTCTTTTTTAGTAAATTTAAACGGCCCCTTACCGTTCCATCTACACACTTCAGGTTCAAATAGGTCCCAATATTTTTTAGTTCCTATCCAACCTCCCATAAGGTCATCTATATATTTTGCATATGCAGCTTCATCCAACCATTTATTACAACCAATATTTGCGAATTCCCAGATTTTATCTGGAATTGTGCTATCTCTAAAGTAAACAAATCCTCCATTTGGAACGATCTTCTTTGCTCTTCCTTTTCTTTTTGCTGATAATGGTATTTGTAAATTCTGTCTGCCAGCATTAATTATTGGAGTCCCATACCTACAAAGTGCCGCCTGGAAACTTTCTTTTTGATTTAATCGATCCCAGAAATTTTCAAACAGAGGCTGATTTAAAACGCAATCCCAATCCAAAAAAACAAACTCTTTTATATTGTCCTGATTTGCAATATGTCTATACATGTGTAATTTATGCCACCACATCCTTTTTTCATTAGGCCACCACATATATGGCTCGTCACACAATAAGACGGTTTTAAACCCTAAATCATTTAATATTTTTTCATTATCTTTTCCATAGACGTAGGTAACAAAGTCTACTTTATTCTTTGCCATACATATGCGTTTAATGTCTTTCTGCACCTTTGTCCTAGACTTAACGAACTGATGATTTTTAGGAATATCGTTATTTTTTTCTGGAATCCAGTTTTCTGAGAATTCCCCAAAGAGCAGTCTTGCAAAAACTCTATTTTTCTTAGTGTTAACGACCATAATTTACCTCTGTATGTCTGGACCGCCACGATCATGATTTAAATGGTATTGTGGCAAAACTTCAATTGGTCTTCTTCCACCCATATGCACTCTGAACTGACGATCAGACTTAGTTCTTCTCCAAAAATCTCTTTTACTGCCAGAGTAAACTCCTCCAGCATCTTTAATAGCTTGAACTCTAGCTAACTGAAAGTAACCTGCACAAGTCTTTCTTCCGCTAATCCATTTCTTTGGCCACTGCGATGGAGCAGAAGTAACGTCCTCTATCTCGCAAGGATAAGTCCTTTCATCTTCTTCAAAAAACTTAATGCAAAAGGGGATATCTAAAGAATGTCTATCTGCTCCAAGAACTTTTGTTTCACCCTTAAACTCATCACTTTCAAGTTTCTTCTTGAGATCGTCAAAAAACATTGGATCATAAACCATGTCTCCGTCAGCAAATAAAATCCAATCTGCTTCTGTTGCACCAGCACGAAGATTCCTTGGAATCGCCCGATTTGGTGCTTCTTTTGGAGTCAACTCAATATCTAAAATATTAAGACCTTTCTTTCTAAATAAATCTGTAACTTCTTTGGTTTTTGGATTGCCATTTTCTGGAGTATATGATACACTAACTAGTATTTCAGGAATATCTCCTTGTTGCTGCAATATTGAGCTTAACATCCAGCAAAGTCTATGCTGATATGAGTGACAGTGTATGCATATTTCCAATTTCATAAATTTCTCCTTTACGCTTTTACGAACCACCACGACAGTATTCTTCCACCAACCTGATTTAGCTTATATCCATATCTTGCGCAATAATAATCAACAACTCTTTTTACGCTATAGTCCAAGTGTCCACCCCAGTAATCTTTCATTCCAGATTTAGGTCCGTTTTTATAATCATGACCCGAAATGACACCGCCAGTTCTAACTTTAGGTGCCCAAGCGTAAATATCATAGAATATTCCTTCTAGACTGTGGTCGCCATCTAAATAAACATAATCTAAATATCCATCTGGTATTTCAACTGAGGCTTCTAATCCAGTAGCCTTAACTAGCTCAACCTTTTTTAGCTCTACAAATTCTTTTAGATGTGCTGCGCATTCATCCATTCTATTCGTTCCATTAGGATCAAAATACCCCTTTTGGTGACCTGATCCAAAATCATCAATCCAAGGATCAACGCAATATAACATATCCATTTCTCCTCTTGATAAAAGGTGATGAGAAAATCCCCCCTTATCTACACCAATTTCTGCTCCTATAGAATATCCCATTCTTTTGCAAAGTTCTGGGAAAAAACGATCTCGATATTGATTTCTTCCCTTCTCCTCAAGGATCTTATTGGCAACACCTTCAACTTCAGTGATTATCTTTTGATTTCTATATATTTTTTCCATGTAATTCTCCAATATGTTGTAGCTTTATTATACATATTCTCCGCCCCATCCATTTGGATTGGCTTGGAATGGTCTTTTCCCACGAACAGCTTTAATCAAGAGCTTTTTGTTCTCATTCTGGCAAAGAAGATCTTCTTTAATGTTAGGTTTTTCATGATGTTGATGGAAAAGATTTAAGGTCGAACTACTTTCTCCCATCCACACCTCTTTAGCGCCAGATGCAATCATCCTCATTAACAGATCGTAATCTTCTGATCCCCAACCAATAAAGTCTTCATCAAATCCTCTAACTTTATTCCATTGTTCTATAGAGGCGCATTGACATCCACCAGCAGTACTTCTTTTCTTTATTCTTCCAATTTTACAAGAATCGATATCATTAAGTGGATCTAATCTCCCTTTATATATCTTTCTAGTTGCTAACCCCTTTAGATACATAGTCCTTGACTCAACAAAAATGTCATCACCAACCCTTGATAGTAATTCTTTAACAAACTCTGGTCCAAACATCATATCAACATCAGTAGTCATTATATATTTTGTATTGGCATTTCTTATACCAACATTATTTAACTTAGCCCGTTCGAATTTTTCTCCGATCTTCTCTTGAATTATCCTAATCGGAATAGAAGACTGAATTTTAAAGAAATCATCAAGTTCTTTAAAATTTTTACTTCCGCCATCTGCTATAAGCACTTCAAAGTCTTGACATGTTTGCCATTCAAGAGAATTCAGGAAAAATCTAGTTATATTGCTTTTTAAATTAAGTCTATCTCTATTCGATGCTACGATTGTTAGTGTTTTCATTTCTTTTTCTTCCTATTTACATATCTACTTGATGGCATACCTTGGTAATGAGTAAAGCAAATATCTTTTTTCTTTTTCTTTAAACGCTTCTTGCTGAACGCTGAAAAAGCCCACAGATTACAATGAATTGGTTCATGTAATTCCCAATATTTTTCAGTTCCCATCCAACCCCCACTTCTAATATCCATAGCTCTAGCTATAGCTGGCTCATCTGAATTTGTCTTAACCTTGTTCTCCCAACAGTCAATTATTTCATCCGTAAATGCCTTGTCTCTAATATATAGAAATCCTCCATTAGGCAGTTTTCTTGTATCTTCTTTTCTCCATTGGCACTTTCGCCTTTTATATTGTTGAAGATTTGCTTGACAATATTCTTTTTTTGCAAATGAGTCCCAAAAATCAATGGGTAACTTCTTTGTGGCAGTACAATCCCAATCTATATATATTATCTCGTCATATTCTTCCATGGCAATTTTATATAGCTCTATTTTGTGTCTATACTGATGAGTTTTTAAGTCAAACTGATACGGATCTTTAGAAACTAATTTTAGATCTTCTACACCCATTGATTTTAAATACTTATAATTTTCTTCTCCATATACATACGTTATTGAGGGAGGAGCATGCTTATTCTTAACTGTATTTGCTATATCGTGGTCCATTTTAAAGCGTCTTTCTACTAGGTCATCCCCACGCTCATAAATTCCCCATAACCCTCTAATAAATGCTTTTTTCATTTTACCTCCTTGACGAAAAAGACAACTTGTCTTCCAAGTAACCTGACGTATGGCCCTCTAGAAGGAAGAGTTTTAAATATTTCCCTAAGTTTCTTTGTGTCTGATTTCGAACGATAAAAACCATTATTTGCAAACATCTCTTCCCATTCTACAAACGGCTTTTCATTAATATGGCCTGTCCCACCTTGACCTGGAGGTGCTGCTGAAAATATAATATATTTATCAGAACTTAGGCACAGATTGTCAACCAAAACCTTACTTTTTTCTGGCAATATGTGTTCTGCAACTTCTATGGAAAATGACATATCAAACTTATCACTAACTAAGTTTTCTTGCGCATCACCAAATATAACAAAGCGTTTTATATGTTGGGGGATTAGATCTTTTACATTATCATATGCGTATTCATACCCTTTTATCTCTGAGCCCTGCTCGTGAAACCCTTCTAAGTAATACCCACTTGCGCACCCAAAGTCTACGACAGATTTTACCCCCCACTCTAATGCCGCCTTTCTACCAACATCTTGTTGCCACCCTCTAAGTTTTATCATCTTTTTGAAGAAGCCCTTAGGATACACCTTTAATGGGTCTTCTATATAAAGATCTGTGGCGTCCTTCATTGAAACAGACACTTCTTCCATCTTTCCATCAATTGTTTTATATAAATTAGTTTTTAACATTCTTTACCTTTTGCAAATAAACAGCATCCTTTTTTTGGATTGGGAATCTGTTCTATTGTCGTCTAGTGATTTATCGGCCAGCAGTACAACATTATCATACAGCGACTTTAAAAACTCATATTGTTCGTTTTGAAATTTGTCATTACCATTAGACTCATATATTAAAGTGGGGGAAGTTTTATGACAATATTTTACAATCTTTTTCCACTTTTTTACCCAAAGAGCAATAGCAAGTACAAAACATACATCTATCTCCTTGTTCAAGACGAAATTATCAATCATGTTAACATCTTCTGAATCAAGATTAAAAGTATAATAATTTATATTATGAATATTGTTAGCTGCACTCAACATATTCGCAGCATTAATTACCTTACTGTTGTAATCAAGACCAATACCATACTCTAGTTTGTCCGCAATATGGTGAAGCATTCCACCCATATTGCACCCAAAGTCAATTGCCACCTTCCCAGTAAAATCATAGTCAATATTTTTATATCTCTTTGAAATATCTCTTTGCCCCTTAAACTCTTTAGCTCCGATCTTCGTGCTATGATAGGCGGATTCAAAGCCGTGGCCAAATGTATGCCTTTTCTTTCCCAATGCGTAATTTACCACTTTTAAAACAGACTTTTCCATCAATTACCTCTTTAGCATCTTAGTTAGCTTGTTAGAATCCTTGTGAGACCTCCTTAAAAGCCTAGCAACGGATCTTTCGTTAATATGTAGGTACTGATACCCTTCAGCCAACGCTTCCGCGCTAGGAGCCTTACAATTGCCCCATGTGGCAAAGAATGGCTCATAGTGTTCGTAATAATAATCTAAGCTCTGCCATCCACCAGACAAATTATCCATATATTTAGCAATTACAAGCTCCTCAGACCATGGTCTTCCCATCTTTTCCCAAAGCTCATTTAAGTTCTTTGTGGTTTCCTTGTTGTTTATATATACAAAACTAGCTTCTGGCATTTTTCTTTGATGCTCTGGCCTCCAATTGATTTTCTTCTTTTTGTATTGCCTCAAGACAGCTTGAATCTCAGCCTTCTCACTTAATCGTTCCCAAAAGTTGTCAGGTATTGGTCTACACTCTGTACAGTCCCAATCTAAAAATACAATTTCGTCAAATTCTTGCATACCTTGATGAAGAACTTCTAGTTTGTGTCTAAACTGCTCATTGTCCATATCCCAAACGATTGGCCTTTTGTCAACGAGTCGTGCTTCAAATCCTTGATCAATTAAAAATTTATAGTTATCTTCTCCAAAAACATAGGTTATGTGATTCTCGGCATTTTTATTAAGCCTTACCAAATCCATGTCTTTGTCTAATTTTGTTCTTCTTTTGAAGAATCTTCTTCCATCGTGCTCGTATATCCCCCACAACCCTCTAATGAATGCCCTTTTCATATATTTGCCTCGTACCTAGTTAAAATTTCATCCATGCATCGCTCCAACATTGATAACGATTCACTACTTAAAAACTTCTTATACCTCGATATAGTGTGATTCGGCTTTACTCTAAACGAGATATTGCTATTCCTATTTATAATAACATCTTTTTCTTCATTTGCAATTGCAATAGACAAGCGATGTGCTCCATCCCATATTTTCCAACCCCTTGTCAAAACGATAGGGTGTTCAGAAAGGTCGAATTTTTCAACCCCATATAGGTTTGACAACTTTTCAAATTCCTTGAGTCTTCCTTTAATAACTTTCTTCTTTCTATTTGGAAACAATCCACTATACATTTCTTCATAAGCTTGTCTGCCCAGATCTCCACTAGTTAATACACACACCTTTAAAAATATGTCAACCCTTGCGAAATCTTCATCGACAAATTGATGCTTTAATAATTTTGATATTGATATTTTCATTATAGATTATGTACAAATTTACAATCCTTTGATTCCGTTCTTTCTTTTGAAAAAACGGATTTCTTTCTTAAATTGCAAACCGAAGGCTCAAAATGCTTCCAGTAATGCTCTTCTCCTTGCCATCCACCGCAATAATCGTCAATATATTTTGACATTGAAGGTTCATCGTCAAAAATCAGACTTTTCTCCCTAAGCCTAAGTGATAATCCTCTGCTTTCTCTGGACTTTTTTTGTTTCTTTACCCAATCACATAGTGAATCATAGTTAGAGATAAGCTTGTCGGGTATTAATTTGTCTCGGATGTAAATGAATCCACCATTGCAAACCTTTCTAGTATCCTTATCTCTCCATAAGCACTTTTTTGTTCTATATTGGAATAGATTGGCTTGGAAGGACTCTTTTTTATTTAAGTCATCCCAAGTGCTTCCAAGCTCTTTTACGGGTACACAATCCCAATCCAGAAATACAAACTCGTCAAAGTCATCTGCTGCTGCACGAAAAGCCTCTAACTTATGTCTGTACATTCTAGTCTCAAAATCCCAGACACAAGGATCTTCATGTACTAGAACTGTTCTATAACCAATTTCTTTTAGCCATTTTTCGTTTTCTTTACCAAAAACATAAACTGTAAACCAGTCCTTTTTCTTTACACTGGAAATTTCTTTTGCAATCTTGCCATTTCTTAGGTTTGAAACGTCTCCCCATAATGATCTTATAAAACCTCTCATAGTGGACAACCCCACCCGCACTCTTCAGCCCATTTTACAAGCTCTTGGTCTTGGCATAGTTTTATGAATCTTGGATCGTCCTTAACCGACTCCCATCTATTTAAAACGTCCATTTTTTGTGCCTTGTTTTTAACCTTCATGCCATCAAAGCTACTTCCCCAGGACTTACCGATACCTATCTTCATAACAGTATTTAGGCGACTATCGTCCCTTTTTAACCCCAATATCTCTTCAGTTCTAACTCGATAATTAATATCATTAAACCAACTGTCATAAAGAACCACTGTTTTACTGTTACATTCAAAATGATCAGTCTCCCCAAGGCATTCAATAGCCATTTTTTTCCACATAGTCGCAAAGCTCTTTGGTGGAGACAATTTCTTGTTTCTTGCCCATTTTAATACGCTAGCATAATGGTTGTATGGGTCTCTTAGTACAAGGACATAATCTTGCTTAGCACTAAATTTATCAAATCCAGATTTTTTAGCAACTTCTTCCTTCTGCTTATCAACTTTAGGATTTAGTCCAACCTCGTTTACTTTAAACTCAGTACCAAGAATTATTGCATCTTGATTTGACCTTATGGTGTCTTCGCTACTGACTTCCCATCCTTCTTTTAACTTTGGCTGGAAGTACCAAAATGGAGGTTGAACACCATGCCCATTCCTCATTCCAAGCTGAGACATACTGTTCTTATAGCATACTTTATCGAAGTGTCCTAATATCCATGAAGTGATAGCATGTTGCCCTGTTCGTTGTATACCAATTACATGAATTTCTCTATCGGTTAGGTATGTCATTTTACTTCCCTTATCTCAACCTCATAGGGATTTTCTGAACCATCGCTTATTCTTACTTCTTCTTTATTAACAGATTCGGTATCTTCTACCTCAACTAAATCATATGCAGCATCAACTTCTTTAAGTTTGTCCTCTAAGTTCTTGACAGGCCTTCTGCTATTACCCTGATAAAATCCATGATCTCTCTTGAAGTGTGCAGTTCCTCCGAGATGTGGGTCAAATCTATTGCATACAAAAAACATAAAAGTGTCTTGGGTTGGTACAGGGAGCTTTCTCTTCCTGAGAAGAGAAACGCAAAACTTAGTAAATTTTAATTTGTGTAACTGTATATATGAGATGGTCCTTTTTGTGTCGTGATAAAATCTCCTACCATCAATTCTACCCTCTTCAATCATAGGTCCAGCATTTTTAAGTTTTCTCTTCCAATGCCCTTTCGCCCATTCATCTAACCCCCTAATATGATCAGGACGACTATAGCCCCATTTATGACCACAATATGCGAATTGCTTCATACTCTCGTTATAAAGAGGTTTATCATTAATTGCGTAACTATCAGCATCCAACTTTAGCCAATAATCCGTTTTAACGTTTTCTGCTGCACCAAAAACAAAAGCGCTTAGCATTTCTTCTCTATGGTTGTCCGCACTTGGGAAACTCCATGGAATTAATGTTACATTTGGAAGTTTTAAGAAATCTAGTCGCTCATCGCTTAACTCTATGCCGTGAACAAATACAATAACTGGATGGTCATCAATATTTTTGTACTTTCTCCAGTTTGGGAATGTTAACTTTAAAAACTCTACATATTTCTCATCACAAGCCGTTACTATGGTTACGTCTTCTATCATTCCATCCCTCACTTTTAAGTATTTATCTAATCTTTTGTCTGCGTACTGTAAATAATGATTTATATTTGCAGTGTTATTTTCGCACATCTTCTCAAATTCTTCTTTCCAGAAATTACATAACGGGAAATCGAGGCAATGCTTTTTACCATGAAAGTGTATTATTCTTTTATCTTCAACATCTCCACCAAACTTAACGCTTACATTGAATTTTATTGGAGCAATATTTACTTTTAGCCCCCATTCTTCTGTTGAGGGACACAGCACTTGAAAGGCAACTTCGTCTGGTATAAAGATTTTGGCCTTAGATCCTTTCTGTGCTAGTTCTACCCAATCTTGTACAAACTTAGTCCAAGCCTTTGATTTTCTAAACGTAAGTACGCCAGTGTTAACTGCTGGATTTTCTTCTAGGGCCTTTTTAATATGTCTATCTTCAGCAATGCCTTCAAACTTTCTGACTCTCTTAGCCATAGTTCTTCCATTGGACTTCCATCCACAAAAATGAGGTATGGAAATGTCGGCGTCGTCTAAATAGTCAAACATTTCATCTATACTCCCATTGACTACTATATCTAAATCTAGCCACATAGTCCTGTCGTATGGGGGATTTGAGAACATCTCTACCTTTCTGACTAAGGTTTTTAACTCATGATTCTTTTCATTGTGTACAATGTCGATATTATACCCTTTACAAACCTTATCGAACTCATGAGGATAAGGGTCTTCTAAATATATTGTAACTGGACCATCCCAATGTCTTCTTAGTGTTTCAAATGCGACAATAGCTCTAACTATACAGTTGTTGCCCCTATTGAACATGATAATGCCTCTAGATTCCATACATTGAATTCCTTCCTAAAGATTCTTACGATATATTATACACTATAAAAGGATATTATAGTCCGTGATCTTTATAGGTCCTTATCCAAGTAATCCCCTGGTACTGTCCTGGGCGATAGTGGTCGAATCTGTATTGCCTTCGTAAATGAATTAACTCCTCTTCTGTCAAGTCGTCAAAGTCGTCTTTTCCATCTGGCAAAAAGTTAGCTTCAGTTCTTTGATACACATCCATAGATTCAGGAATCTCATCGTATATCTCAATGGGTCTTGCTCGACCCATGTTTGGTTCAAAATTTTGAGGAGTAAACAACATACTTTATATTTCAAAGACACTAAATTCCAAACCTTTATTTCAAGATGCCTTCTATGCTGCTTATACCATCCAATAAGAACAAGGTGTCCAATCCAAATGCTAAAAATTTAGAACCTTTTAACCCTTCTATCTGCTTATCGGCATCTTTTACTATGTGGTACCCTAAGTCGCTCCCCATTACCTCTTTTAGCTTGGACATACTCTTCTTAAAAGATGGGCTTTCAAAATTACCAACATCTCCACAACTTGCTGATAAGTCATATGGACCAACCAAGACAGGTCCTAAGCATACTTCTTTGATTTGCTCTATCCTCTCGACCCCTTTAACGGTTTCAATTTGAGGAATAATCATAGGTACTCTAAACTTAAATGGCTTTTTGCCCCACATATTCTCTCTTACAAGTCCTCTTCCTCTTTGTCCGTTCTGTGTAAATAAATTGTTTTTATTCTTATAGCAACATAAGTTTTGCAATCTAACAAGTTCAGTCTCGCTCTCTACGGTTGACATAATTATTCCGTCAACACCAGCATCTAAGGTCATTCGTATTAAGTTCTCATCAACACATGTAAGTCTAACGAATACTTTCTTCTTCATTAGGGTTGCAATTTGTATAGACTGATATATGTCCGTATTGCTAAAACATCCGTGTTCTAAGTCTAAAACGACTCCATCTAATTTAGAGTTACATAGAATTTCTGTTATTGTGGTACTTGCTATTTGTTGCCAAAGTAGTTTCATTTTAATGCCTCATGAGCAATGTTCTAATATGGATCTTTTGATGAAATTCTCACCATTCTTAAGGCCTGTTTCACTGCTTCCACAAATATGGCATGATAAAATCGTTTTGTTTGAGTCTAATAAAAAATCTGGTATTTGTGGTTCACCTGGATAAACATCTAGAGCGATTCCGCCAAGTCTATGTAGATTATTATACAACGCTTTATAATCCAATACTGATCCTCTGGCCGTATTTACAATATAAGCCCCATCTTTCATTAAAGATATCAGTTTTTCACTAACAAAATTCCCATTACTACGATCTTCATTATCTATATGTATTGTTACAATATCGCAAGTTTTAAACATTTCTTCAACAGGCTCGTAATTTAATTGACCTTTATGATCACTCTTTCTATCATTGAATACCACATTAGCAATATTGCTCACACCTATGATCTTTTTTTCAACAGATTGTCCGATATTCCCATAGCCTAAGATACCTATTTTTGCATCTGCAAGTTCTTTCCCTGTTTGCTTATTCCAAGTTCTATTTCTTGCAGATGAAAAAGATATGTGTTGATTCCTCAATAGTTGAATTATATAACTAAGAGCTATTTCTGCTACAGCATCAGAATTTGTCCCCTTTCTAAAGTAGACTGGAAGACCTTTATCTATACATGCTTCAAAGTCTATATTATCTATGCCCACACCATATTTGAAGACAGCCTTTAAGCTACTTTTTGAAACAACGTCTTTGTGAAATGGTTCAGTACCAAGAACGACATACTCGCATCCGTCCAAGAAACTTATTAAATCGTCATCCCTCAACCCACTACTATTATTTAATCTAACTTCGTCAAAATGCTGATTAAGCCATTTTACAAAGTCTACTCTATTAGATAGAGTCTTTGATGTAACTGCAATTTTCATTAATCTATCTCATTGGGCCACACATGGACCATTTTGCCTTCTGCTCTTATTTTTGGTTTATCATCTATATAAATGTCTGGCTTGCCTATTGCGCAAACTGGATCTATGCCGTATTTTTTACAGAATTCCTTAGCGTATTCGGTTCCATTGCCGCTCCAGACAAGAACCGTCTCTCCTTCATTAATCTTATTGATTACATATTCAATTCTTTTAAGATTGGGTTTTCCCCATTTGTTTTCAGGATCATCTGTTAGTGTCCCATCTATATCGCAAAATATTATCATTATTTATCTCCAAATGAATAGTTGAAATTTTCAATATCGTCCCTAAAAAACTCTTTAACCATTTTTCTCGTCCTATTGTCATAATATCTCTCATACGGTTTTCTGTCAGTCTTTAATAAGTGGGGGAAAACTTCAAATTTAAGTTTTAAATGATTTTTGGCGACAAATCTAAAATCTTCTTCTAAATTTTCAAACCGACATATATAATCGACTGAGATCTTCTTTTTATTATTTATCAACATATACGTTTGATTACTAGGTCCATAATATGCATTAACACTCTTCTCTGAGAAATTTAACCGCATAACTATATTTTTTACCCATCTTCTAAAGTCGCCATTTTTTAAGCATCGATATTCGTATTCCCTTCTTGATGTTTTTCTACCAGAATCAAATTTTTGCAAATTAAACTTTCTTTTGTGTTCGAAAAGTGACACTAACCTATCCCATGGATTTCTCACCACTGTAAACTTAAACAATTTGTGATATTTAAGCTTACCAAAATAGCCTATATAGTCTCTTGCTGACATATGTTTATCTGGGAAATGATCGGGATACGACAAAACGTTTCCTATACTTGTTCCACCTGTTTTAGGAATATGTATAAATAAATTGTTAAAATCTATAAGCATTTTTAGCCATTAAAGGTTATTCTTTATATTGTGGAGGTTTGTCCCAAAATTCTTTGGCCGTTTTAAGGTCGTCATCTCTATATATTAACTCTCCATTTAAATAACTGGCTAGATCTATTATCGGATAAGTATCTAATACCGTTTTTACAGAAGCATTATACACTTTTACTCCCTTCTTATTAAAATATTTAAGAGCTAATGAGTGGACGTTTCTCATTTGATTATTAGCCTTGTATGGTCTTGGCATATCGGCCCTATAAGATGGATCAAAATGGTTCGGGTCATTTGTTGATCCGTGATCCTCAACGAATCCCAAATCTGCACCCACAAAACAGATTTCTGAGAAACCAAACCAATAGGCCATTTGTAGTGCTACATTTACAGATGTACCCGATTTATCTATTCTCTCTGTGATTTGTGTGGGGAAACATGACTCATCTAAATCGCCTGCAATAGTTGGCTTAGTCTCTGACATACTGTCAAACCAATTGATTTTATACTTATTCTTAGGGTCTATCCTATTCTTAAATTTAGAACTAATAAACGAAGTAGTAAACTCATTATCAATAGACTCTCTAACTGACCTTGTCCACGAATCACCCCAGACTTTATTGTTAACATTGGTTGAAGTAAAAAAGTAGTAAGTTGGCACCCACTCCGTCTTATCGTAAACCAAAGAGATTTTGTTCATTCCTATTGTAATCTCATCCTTAATCAAGTCTAAATTCGTTTCTTTTAGACTTGGCCCATTTGCCACTATAAAACATCTTTTTCCAATGTGTATATCCTTGTAGTATTCAAAACATTTATTCATAACTAGTCCTTTTTGTGTCTTGTTAAAATTATGGCGTTTCCTGCTTCCATATCGTGACCCTCTACTTTTGAAACAACTGAATGTCTCTTTTATATTTCAATTTAGATTTACGATCTAAGTCTGAGTGAATAAGTTTAAATCCAAAATCCGACATAATTCCTTCAATGAAAGAATTTGTAGGTATAAAATAAAGCTGGTTTAGCTTATTAAGTTTTATTTGGCTGCCGCCCCATAAACATATGGGTCTTTTCTCTTTTAACGCCTTGTATTCTAAAAGGACTGAGTTAGATATCGAACAAAGCTTTTCAAGTGCCATATAGATATCTGGTATTCTGTGTATTAATCCTAATGCAACTGACATATCATATTCCTTATTTGAATCCAAATCATATAGGTTGGTTGATGAAAACTCTAAATTATTTAAACCAAAAAACTCTTTAGCAAAATTGGCTTTTTTAATTCTTTTCTTATCTGGATCAATTCCAATCACATTTGCGCCATTCTCAGCCATTTTTACCGAGAAATATCCGTCACTGCATCCTACGTCAATTACACTTTTGTCATTTATTTTTACTTTTTGGAACACCTTCTTTAGTCTTGGCCACTTTCGTGTATTAAAACCAGGACTATCTATTGCCTCTCTTGTCTTAACTCCATCAAAATTATATAAGTGGTTCCATCCCTGCTCTTTTGCAAGAAATTCCACTGCTTCTTTAAAATTGCTCATAATTCACCCATACTTATATCAAGTTTTAAATTTTTAATGTCTAAAATGCCATTGTCATCAACTGGACCACCGTAATTATACCCTAAATTTTCAAATTCCCATTTCATTTTATGTTCAACCATATCAATCAATTCAGGAGTATAAAAGTCTGCATAATTCCTTCCTTTTCTAGCCCCAGTAACATTGCTAATAAAAGAACCCTTACTATTGCTGTCAGACATCTTAGAAATTGCCTTGAGACCTTTGTTTAATTTCTCAAACCTTACTGCGTAATCAACTAAACACTCTCCATCTTCATTAAAAAGTTGAGAATATAACGATACGCTTAACATTGGCACATGACATCTCTTGGGCCTATCCAAACAATATCCACACAGAAATTCTTTAAATGACTTAAATCCAAAATTATTATTTACATTTGCCCAGCCACTTTCCTTTCCAGTTCCATGAGCATCATGTAGATAATAACTTACCAATTGGTCAAATGGATTGCGAACAACTGTGAACTTTATCTCTGCATTGTTAAAATTTTCATCATCTAAATAGCATGAAAAATAGTCTGTTGGAAAGCTCTTACTTCCAAATCTGTAAGGAATGCTTACACCAAACTTATGTTCTCTATCTTTTCTATTTGGGAAAAATTTCTCATTATGACTAAATCTGCTCCTTATTGTCATTCCAGCAGTCTTAGGAACATGGACAAAAAATACTTGCTTCATTAATCCCCCCCTACCTATAACGATTTATATAGTCGCTGCAAATAGCCTTGCAATCATGAATGCATCCAATATAGCCTTTCTCTGGCAAGACGCACACAGACCCCTTAAGAAGCTGCGTATTTGGATATACCCAAGGTATACCCCTTGAAGTTAAGGTATAATTATCGTCTTCATGCCAAAAACAATGTATTTTACCATCTTTTAGCATTTTTTCAAATGCAACATGATTCTTCGCATGACACCATAACCTTTTATTTCTTAGAAATGAGGGTTTAATTGAATATTGTGGAGTATCATGACCTAGATAATATTTATTCTCAACTATCCAAACATCTACTTCTACATGATATCCTTTAGACAATGCTTCTTTAATGAAAGAGGGTGAGTTCTCTCTAGCTAAGTTTTTACCTTCTAGATTTCCTCTATGAGAGATTAATTTCATTTTTACACCAAATATTTGTCGTTCAATACGCCTGGGAGCTTTACTACGACATTGCTTGAATCTTCAATCGCCTCAAACGAGACAGCTTCGTTAGGATACACAACTACTATATCGCCTTTCTCAAAAATCTCGTCATTCATTTTTACCTTACCTTTCGTAATTACGGTTATTTCAGTAGCAATTTTATGAAAGTGTCGATCTTCCTTATCTCCAGGCTTATATTCCTTATATGCAACTTCACACGCTTCAGTGTCAAAAGCGGTAGGAGTAAATCCGCCAACAAACCACCCCCTACTCATCTCACAAATATTAAATTTTTTCATACTTTTTCTCCTGACTGAAGAAATATATTTAAATCTTCTGGGGTGCCTAGTCCCCACATCTTTTCGACATCATATGTTTTTATCTTTTTGCCATCTTCAATAGCTTGTGTGTAGACAGGACAAACGTAAAATTCATTATTTACCCTTATATCATTATCAATCATTTGGTTTGCGTATTTAACATATTCGCTACCTTTAGTCCAATAGTAAATCCCTACAGTTGCATTGTCGCTTATAGGATTCTTTTCAGCGACTTCATTTACATGTCCATGTTCGTCTAACTTTACATAGCTCCATTTAGGATGAGTAGATTTAAATGTCAAGATTCCACCATCTATGTTATCACCTATCATTGAATACATGAAATCGCTACTGTTCCATTCTACAAATTGATCTGAATTTGCGATCAATAATGGGTTGTCGTTATTTATAAATTCTTCTGCCAAAAGTGTTGTGCATGCAGCCCCTTCTGTAACCCCGTCTACTAACACAATCTTACAGTCAGGAGTAATTCTGTTCAACATCTCTTTAATTGCATATTCCTCGTAATGAGATTTTTGAACTACATATACATATTGTGCATCAATATTCAAATTATCAATAACAACCTGAATCATTGGTTTTCCGTTAACTTCAATTAATGGTTTTGGAAAAGTATATCCAGCGTTTAAAAATCTAGATCCTGCTCCTGCCATAGGAACTAATACTGTCATTTTTCCACCATCCCACTTTTGATCATTCTCATCTTTATTATTCACTTTGTCAACAACTCTTTTTATTGCGTCGTAATTTAGATCATATGGATTTCTTACAGCACATAGATTAGCACCAGAAACCGCAACAGCTCTTCGTCCTACGTTAGAATCCTCTATTATTATACATTCAGTTGGATTAACTTCTGCCTTTATCATGCATCTTAAATACATCTCTGAATTAGGCTTGGGGTTAGTTACATCTTGATTTGAATAATAAAAATCTACATAATCAATAAAACCGCACCTTACAAGTGCCATTTTAACCGTATCTCTTATTGAATTTGAGGCAACAGAAATAATATACCCCTCATCTTTCAACCTTTTTAATATAGAAATTATTCTCTCATCTGGAGTAAATGTTTTATCAATAATATCGACTGTTGCTTTTTGCTTTAACTTCCAAACATCTGCCTTTCTATCTATTGGGAACCCTTCTTTAGACAGCACATCCAACTTCTTACTTGTTGGTAATCCATCAAATTTACTTAAATGGTCCTCTTTAGTAATGATGAACTTAGGATCGATTTGCGAAATTGCGTCATTCAATGCCTCATAGTGTAAATCTCTTGCGTCAATTAGCACTCCATCCAAATCAAAAATTATCATCTTTATCATTATTTTTCCTCAGATAAAATATGTTTTCATTATACATAATGCATCACCTTCATTTAAAAAGCCAGACCTAACACAAGGCCAATTAGCTACATTGTCAGATGAATACACTTTATTCCCCAGAACTTTAACATCAACGTTACAAATGTCTCTATCCTTTAGTCCAGTATTGGAACTGTAAAGAAATGACATCTCACCAAAAGATAATGAACTCAATACAGCAGCTCTATGGTTTCCACTTACAACGTAAAAAACTTTCTCTCCTAAATGCTCTAAAAAATACCCTGTTATTTCTCCACCTTGCCTATTGTTAAACTTGTCTGGTCTATAACCATGACTAGATATTGAATTTAAAAGCATTTGAGTCTTCTCAACTTCTTTTTTAAAATAATCTTCTTTTAAAAAGATCTTAAAGAAACTGTCTTTGAACTTTGTTGATGGCAAGTAATGTGTCCAAGGTAGAAAAATACAATCGCTATTGTAACCATTTAATGCCTTTATATCTAAGTTATAGAACTCAGACAAATTAATCTTATGGACTTTTGATGCCACAAATGTAGGACTTATAGAATTTATTATCTCATTGGTAATTTTAAGCAATGGGTTCTCATAAATAGTACACGGGAATTTGGAAAAATTACACACATCGTTAACTTTTACTTTTTTCACTTTTTTCATACCAATTTAAACAGAATATCTTTTTTTACTCTTGCTTGGGATATCTTTTTCGAAATATACATATCTCATATAACAATTTACATTCGATTTAGAAAAATCTGGAGGATTGTTTACAAAATCTTTCGTCCAGTTTTTAACCCATCCCTCTTTTTCAGGATCATTTTTCCATGTTCCAGACCATTTATGTACAAAGTATTTCCAAGCATTTATCTTAGAAATGCCACCTCTTGTTAACCAAATCTCTTTATGCTCAGCATCATCTGCTCTTCTCTTCACAACTTCTTCAACTTCAACAAAGTTTCTATCTATATCTGTGTCAAGTTCAAGAGCATTATTATTGTTTAGGGTTAGTCCATGAAGCGTATCGTTAATCATAGATTTTTCTTTGTTAAAAATAAGAGCCCTAATCCAATAATCTGCTTCCTTATACTGAACTCCTGTAAAGTTCTCATCCCACATTCCAATATTTTTAACAGCTTCAGCAGTATAACTGACCAAATTATCCCCATATCTTCCTACTAAAAAGTTATATTTCTTATGCATCTTTAACATATTAGAGCACCAATTTGGATGAACAGAAGTGTCATTTTGCATGGTTACTACATATTCTGAATCTGGGCTATTTAAATCCTTAAAACCATTCACTAATGCCTGATTCCAATTCTCACCCAAATTACCATTAGACCAATCAGGTCTAGTTTGATTATGCAGAACGGAGACCTTATTGACAAAATGGTCATCTAAACTAAACTCCGAATGGTTGTTAATTATAGTAACTTCAGTATTACAAAAGTTATTAAAATCAGACTTAAATAGCTTATCAAGAGAATCGTTTAATATATCACTTCTTTTGTAAGTAACTAGATATACCTTAATCTTCTTCATTTTTATTTCTCTCAATTATTTCTCTTGTTGTTTCGCAAATTTTCCAGTCGTCTTCAGTGTCAATATCTAAGTTGTAAGGCCATTCCAATCTATCTGCGCGAGGTCTTTTTCCAATTCTACAACCTGTGCGTAGAATATCTTCAGCATGAAAGGAATAGAAACAAGAATTTTCTTCTAAAAACTCTGGCAAATCCTGAGTTTGTAATAAATCCATTGGATTGTGATTAACTGGGAACAAGCGATGATTGTCAGTTCTCCAAAATCTAGACTTTACCGAATTACATGAAAAATTAGAGTCGTATCGACTAGCCTTCCCATAGTCATCTTCGGATATATATTCAATCGCATTGTGAACATGGTACTCTTCAACAAAAGGAGTTGTAACATGTATTTGTGCCATTGGGCCTTTTATATCAAACTTATTAATACAATTGATTATAAGGTCACATACAGAAACGGTGTGTCCGCAAAGATTGTCTACCCTTTTATAGGCAATTACACCAGACATATTTTCGCATTCTTCAATTATCTTATCGCTATCAGTATCTATGTAAATATTATAGTCAATAATTCGCTGCTTAACGTATTTATCTACTGTATGCTTCCATAGCTCCTGTCCACCGAAATTTCTAAAATTCTTCCCACGAACTCGTTGAGAATCTTCTTTAATCGGTATAAAAATTGTTTTTTCGAAACTCATCTCTAGAAAGATCCTCCATTTTTAATATAGACTCAAGTACAGCATCACAAGACATAAAATCACCATCGAATATATCTTTTAAAAATTTCCATTGAGTCTTCTGTACATGCCTTTTAGATTCAAAACATTGAGCCGCAAAAACTTCGTCGCTCCTTTTGCTCCCGTCTTTATATCCAGGTATAAAAGAATCTAAATAAAAACTATAACCACATATAAAAAGGCTCTCTATGCCATACGACAATAAGTCAAATATCGCCGCATACCCTGTATTAGACCTACATTTAACCTTCTCGTTAAGAAAATTAAACTCGACATGATCCATTACATGAAATTTAAAATTATTTTTTATGTCCTTTACATTGGTTTTATTAACCATCTTATGTAGATCTGGAGAAGAACACTCTCCTGTTGGCTTTGAGTTAGGGATGGTTGACACCCACTTTACTCCACTCTTTTTATAAAAGTCTATGTCTACAACCCCACCATTATCCAACGAATCAATTAAACAGTTGTACAATATGTCAGTTCTAGTCCCTAAAGACTCAGGATAACGGTCTATAAGCTCCATTCCTCGGTTAACCCTTACCACTACATCAAATCCATCTATATAGCTCCCTAGCTTCAATTTAGATAAGTAGTTGGCTGGACCAACAATTGCAACATTCTTACCAGATAAAAAATTAAAATAATCTTTGTTCATAATATTAGTACTCCTGAAAGTTTTCCTTACAATGTTTAAGGGCATCTTTTAAATTCTTTCCACCATGATGCATGTGATATATTCTTGGGGTTAAATGATCATCCCCAAATTCATGATGAAATTTTATTTGCTTTGCCCTATTTTGAATACTCCTAATATTATATTCTATTGGCAATGAGCAAAAATTAACATCGCTTTTCCACATAGTAGCTCTAAAAGAAGGTTGATCATATGGACAACTCTTATAATATTTACTGTGCAACTTCTGCCAAGTCTTGAAAAACTCCTCAACTACAGGAGCCTTCTTAAATAGAAGTATTCCTGTATTGATCTCTGAAACGGCATAAGGAACTTCACCATATTCTGGTATAGAATTAGCATATTTGTCCCTTTTTCTTGCTAAATCGTGAACTCCTCCCATATCGTATTTAGGAAAAATATCAAACATGTCTGAGATCTTATAGTCTGCAACAACATCAGAATCTAAGAAACATGTTTCATCATATGGAGAATCATACATGCAGTATACTTTAGCCCTTATAGATCTGGCTTTTATGATTTTTACGCTATCAATAAATGGAGAAGAAAACTCTTCATTTGTGAACAACGTTATTGATGCGTCTGGACAATGCTTCTTGATTGACTCTGCCGAAACGCAAACTTCCTTTAAATACCTCTTGCCATGAGCCACATATAAAAATCCTTTACTCATTTTCTAAAAACTCCCACTTTGCCATCTATAATCTTTATTAAATTATCCTTACCGAAATAATGATAAGCATATTTTCGTTCAACTTCTCTTCCCATATCATCAACAACACAAATCCCATTGTCTTTTAGTAGTTTGTACCCATTATAAATCGTTGACATTCTTCCTGGACCCTTAAATGGTCTAGGTGGAGAATGTCCTAGTGGAGCGTCTACAATAATAAAATCCCATTCCTCACTAGTAACTTCTTCTGGAAGGTCTAGTCTCAACTTTGACTCATCGAAATTGATCGATTTCCAATCCCTAACTAGTGTTGTGTAGTTAACAGTAAATACTTCTAAAGAGTCATCAGAAATCTCTTTTATCCAATCTTCGTCATCTTCCAAAAAGATTGTCTTGCCTCCTTCATTAAGCAGATTCCATAAATAAGAATCGTGACCAAGACCAAAAACCAGCAAATTACATGGAACCGTCTTTGCCATTTCCTTGGCCACAACTTGATATTGCTTCTTTGACATCAACCCCCTTTTTTGCTTCTTCATCTCTTCTATATATTCTATATATTTAAACATTTAACGTCCTCGATATTTTTTATTAATCTCTTTCCCCACTCATGGCAATCATATAACTCTGAGAATTTCTTCTTAGCATTTATTGCTATTTCATTTCTTTTGCTTGAAACCCTTAGTTCCCTCAATGCCTTTAACCAACCATTTGTATCTGTGGCAACATACCCACAATCCATTCCTCCTAATAAGTGTAAGTTACTTGGAGTTAGATCTGTTATAACTGGTATCCCTAGCTGCATAAACACAAAAGCTCTTCCTGCATTAGACTTATTCTTGAATCTAAGCATATAGTCGGAATCATATAATCCTAAATCCATAGATGTATCAATGGAACCACTAGGCTTTAAATCAGTTGTATTAGGAACAACTCCAACATCCATTCTTGATATTTGTTTAGAGGCGGTTTCAAAAGTCCACTTAACCAGCTCTATGTTCTTTACTTTTGGCTTTCCAACTTTCCAATCGAAATTCTCGTTTGATGTAACGATTAAAAGCCTTAGATCGCACTCTAAATCTAGAGCGGTAAGCGCATTTTTTAAATAAGGGTCAAACTTAGTTAAGTGTTGAACATGTCCATGAAATCCGACTATAAATTCATCTTCATCTAGGTGGCTTTTAATAAATTTCTTGTTATACATCCTCTCTATCAATGGATATAAGAATACATTTTTATATAATGAAAATGAGCACGCTTCCTCTACAGAACCAACTATTATAAAATCCGCTTTCGTCTTACTGCTAGCAGATGGATTTATTACACCGATCTTTTTATTAGGATATTTACTCTTAAACTTAGCAACTTTGTTTGAATCTTTCTTTGAACAAATTATTACATCAGACGAGTCTTTGCTATTAGAATTTATGGTTACACTGTGCCCTAACTCTCTAAGTGTAAGAGTTAAATCGCATATCCATATTCTATAAGAACCAGTGTTTATGCTGGTATCTGATGCAACAAAATCTATATTCATTAGTCTTTCTCGAATACTAGCTCTTTGTTGTAGCATGAGCCTTTAATGTTTTTGTTTTTGCAAACCTTTGAGTCTGTCAACAGTGATATGACTGGATCTTCGCTAGTGATTATGTTCTCTGCATAATCATCTACTTTCTTGGTTAGTTGAAGATGAAGTAACCCATATCCTCCAGGTTTCAACACCCTTTCCATCTCAGAGATAAATTTGGCAGGATAGATTGAGTGATCAAAACTGTTAGAGAAAACAAAATCAAACTCATTGTCTTCAAATGGGAGATCGTGAGCGTCTCCTTCAATGACTAATGGGGGGTGAGGGGCGATATCAACGCCAATTGCATCCAAACCAAGATTGTTTAATGCCACAACTTCTTGACCAGTTCTAGCACAAATACCTAATGCTTTTCCGCCAGCAGTCAAGTATGCCGAATTGCTCTCAAATATTTTAGTGAACATCTTTATCTTCTGATCCCACTCTTCATTAAGCCACTTCTTTACTCTCTTTGGATCGTCGGATTTTTCTTTCTGGTGATCTAGATATAATTGATAATCTTCGTATTCTCTTGTAACTTTCATCCCTTTCTCCAGTCAATAACTACACTTTCGTTATCATTGTTGATTTTGATAATACTTAACCCATATCCATATGGTAAAGTAATGCATTCGTGATCTTTCTTTAGCCATTCAATGGATTTTTCTAATCTATAATTATGAGTTGGATGATTAGTATCATGAACTAACAAAATTGATCCATTTTTCATCTTTGGAATAATATTTTCCAAATCCTTTTTAACATACTGCCACTTATGAGAAGCATCATGCAAAACAACGTCAAATAATACATCTGGGAATTTATCCTGTACGTCCTGTGACTTACCTAATATATATGTCCAGCTTTCAGCTTGTTCCTTCATCTCTTCATCTTCGATATCATACAGTTTACCTGTTTCCTTCAGTTTTCTCATGTCGCATGAGTACAAGTGTCCTCCAGTTTTAGACAAAGCCTTTAAAATTGTTTTACTAGAGTAACCTGAACCAAACTCAAATACTTCCTTTGCTTCCATACCCAATACAATAGAATATAGCGTCATATAGTGACGACAAAACCCTGCGTCGTTTGCATGGTGACGCTCCAACATTTCTTCAAATTCCATTATTCTCTCCTTCATTTAATAACTCTTCAATTAGTTTTGCAAAATCTTTAGCTCTGGCATCAATTGTGTGATGATCTTTAAAAGTCTGCTTAGCATTGTCGATAATTGTCTGCCTTTCAGAATCGTTATCGACGTAATATTTTATCTTCTCCAAGAAATTAGATTTAGTAACTGCCACATAATTGACCCCGTCCTCTAAAGCTAGTTCTTTTTCGCCAAATGGCTTCTCTCCAATATATAAGGTCCCACATCCCATTGCTTCAAATATTTTATTAAAGGCCAAATGGTACCTTCCTCCGCAACTGACCAATATCTTTGATTGACTTATTGCTTTGGCATAGTCATCTCTTACAAAGGAAGTATGGTTAAAATTAGCACCACAATGAGTATAGTTTTTGTAGTTTATACCTATCTTTTTAGCTACAGTGGATAAAGTATTATGCATCCCTCTACGAAACGAATAAAAGTTACTCATTGCTCCTAACGTAATTACGTCATATTCTTTATCTAAACCATAATCTCTAAAACATGTTTCCTCAACGCACCTTGGATGAGCCACAAACTTCATATTGTCTCGTATCTTCTGATCAAAGAAGGCATTAAAATGTCTTTCTTTAGAGTATGGAGGAGTAAAACAGCTAAACATGTGACTAAACTCCAAACCGCCAAGGTCTTTAGAGAATCTCTCTGGTGTCCTTGCCCAAAAGTCACTTAATGCAAATACTTTTTTAATTCCTTTTACTTTATCAAACCCAGTAGGAAAATTATGAAGTCGCTCTGGAATATTGTAGTGGTTTATGTAAACATTGCCTACTTTTTCATTAGGAGTAAAATAACTGTAGATAACGTCAGGCTTATCGTCTCCATAAATCTGATGAATTATCTCCTTCAGGTCTGTTGTTTTATAATTGGGCCACCCTGGTCCATATATAACCGTTTCACAAGCTTGCTGAACACACCACATGTCGTAGATCATATTTCCACTGTGCCAACCTTCTCTATTGACATTCAATAACAGAACTTTATGTTTACTTAGACTCATTTTGCACCTCAATCATTTTGTCGAACATTATCTCGTAATCTCTTATTCTAACATCCCATGACCAGTTCTCTGCCACTTCTTTCCTCATCCTGTCTCCCATCGATCTTCTTAGAAGAGGGTCCTGAATCTTCCCTAGAGCGTCTTTAAGGGCGCTCTCAGTCCTTTCAACTAAGAATCCGCCCTCCCCATCATGTATCATCTCTTCAGCCGCTCCTGAGCGAGTAGAGATAATTGGTATCCCCATGGCTCCAGCTTCCATAAGCGGATTACAAAGCCCTTCTGTTTTAGACATACACACATAAACATCTATTCTGTTGTAAAACGATGGCATTTCCTCCATCGTCAGCTTATTTCCCCTATAAGTGGCTGTAACAAACTTCACGCCTAAAGATTTGCAGGTGTTTTCGACAATATCAAAACCCTTTTTGCAGTTTGAAGCCCTTCTTCCAGAGGTTCCAACAACAATTGACTCAGTATCATTGTTTCTAGTATACTTATCTTCGTTAAATATACTGGTATTAACACCATGTTGGGCCAAATAGAAAGGTTTATCAGTAACTACATTTTTAAACAATTCAAACTGCCTTTTGTTTACAACATGAAATACTGAACAGCGATCTTTGATGTTCTTGCACCCTCCAGAGAGTCCATTCAAATAAAAACTTTCTTCGTTCCCAGGGCCATGTAGCCATTCAGCCCTACATCCCATCAAAACTTTCTCTTTTGGTGGGTATCTCAACGGCATTGGATCAAGGGCATAGACGATGTCATATTTCTTCGATATCGTATCTAGTTTTTTCCCATGAGGTCTTGAATAGACAATATCTAACTCGTATTTATGAGATAGCCGACTTTTAATCTCTCGACAATGCCTCTCAAAAATCCACCCCTTTAAATCTGCTACTAAAAGAATCTTTACCATGTTTATCTCCTATACCAATCGATTAACGGTTTTGCCAAAACTGTAATTGTATCAAACCAATTCCCTTCTAGACTTTCTTCAGTAAACTTGTCATTAAACTCTTGACTTTTCGGGTGTCCACCATACCAATGTACGCAATATGAGTCTTCTGCAAAATGAATCTGAGATTCGTAAACGCTTCCTATCAATCTAGACTCTGGGACTGGATAAAATATATTTGGTGGAGCATTCAACATAGAACTCTTCATTTTCCAATCATCTATGTTATTAGCATATAATTCCCTAAACATAAATGGCCCTAGACTATTATAATCAGATGGATCATAACAACTTGGCATTTTATTCATTATATCTTCAACGATTCCATTATTCTTACTCGCACCAATAACTCCAACTGGAGAGTAAACTCCACAAGACTCTGCGTTATACATGCTAAATATAAAATCCGCAATATCGAGTAGATCGTCAAATGGCTTTAGTATTATTTGGTCTGTATCTAGATAGAATCCACCATTGTTAAACAGCCACCACCAGCGAAAAAAATCTGACTGGTAGTTGGGAGAGTAGGTAGGGAATAGATCTCTTTCAATCACCTTGACATTTAAACTTTTTAAGTCCTTTAAATAACACTTCTTTTTTACAGCACTTTGAAAGTCTTGCTTCTCAGATCTCCAAGAAGCAGAGTTATTGCTTTTATTGGATACCCAAAGTTCAATTTCTGCATTTGGGTGGTGCTTCCTTAGGGAAACGAAAGTTAGGAACCTTAAGAACGAAAGTTCAGCGCCTGACCAGAATAAACCGAATTTTTGTGGTATCATTGAATTGCCTCTATAGAGATAGACTATATATTATACCAAAGTCAATCGTCTTTTTTAAAATTACTTTATCTTCCTGTAATTTATTTTTGAAGGCTTAGCCGCTAAAACTATGTTTGCATATGTTATTGCATCATTTATAGCCCTATGTCTAATTCCATGCCATTTTAACTTGTGTCGCTTTAACATACCTCTTTGGCCACACCTAAACAACCTATGCAAGTTGGAATGCTTAACGAACGGAAACTCAGATTCGTTTAATTCACATTCTCTTTTTATTCTAAAGAGATCATCACAACCCCAAGAGCAAAATCCATCTTCATCAAGCCATTCCAAAAATAATGGCCAAGCCTCACTAAATGGCAAAGCGGAATCAACATCCTCCTGGCTAATATGCAGATAACTCTTTGCAAAATCTGTCAATATAGGATTTTCTGTTGGTTTTATAAAACTCTGGAATTCTGAAACCTTTTCTGAACAGTTATCCGCCACTTTAACTGCACCAATTTCAATTATTTCTCCGCACTTTTGTTGATCAAACTCTCCATTCTTACAACAAGTCCACTCTAAATCTATTATAATCATATTTTACCTTATTACCACCAAGGATCTACTTGAGTTAGTCCACAATCCTTTAGTTTGTCTATGTAATAAGATGTAGGATTAGAATAAATTGCATATGTGTTCTCCATATTTTCGTACAGGCAAAGGGCATCAGTTAGATCGTGAATATAGTCCTTCTCATCTTCTGACCATTTATGACTCTCTAACTCAAGAATTCCGTCTTTCATAAATGCAAAACATATAACGTATCTTTCACAGCATTCATTGTCATACTTACTCATAAAAAGAGCGGAAAAGTTCCCTTTATTTAGCTCCCTCAATCTATCTCTATTCCCACATTCAGCTATAAATTTTGTAACTTCACCTCTCTCCTGAGAGGAGAGAGGTTCTATTAGCTGTTTAACAGCATCAACGTTTGATAAGTTTGCATCCATAATTATTCAAACTCGTTAGTTCCACCTTCAAATTGCTCCATTCTAGCATCAAAATAGGGGACTTCATCAAACTTATCAAACACTTTTGCTGAACCTAAAAGTAATATGACAAACAGAAAGATATACATACCTACATTACCAATCATAAGAGAGAAGATATCTCCAACTCCCAGAAAAACGACCCCAAAGAAAGAAACAAAGCACGGAAAAATACATACATATGTTAAATGGGTTACTGTAAAAACTTCCATAAAATCTGAAAAATCCGACATAATAGCTACCTTGTTTGGGTTAATATGCTATTAATATAGTCCCATTTTGATTAATGTCAAATGGGATTATAAGATTTTATTTCATAGGTCTACAGTTCTCAAGAACTCTACCAATCCTCTTTGAGATGGAAAGACCATAGCTGCCATCTCATCAAGAGTACACCATTGGTATTCACAAATCTCTGGTGTTCTACTTGTACCCCAATAGGACGAGCAACTAAATTTAGCGTCATCTAGGACGCCCTTCTCATCATTTAAAAGATAAAGAACAACATCTTTGTCTTTCATGGCGAATTCAAAGTACGAACTCGTTGACTGACTTAACTGAAGATCGACATTTCTTAAAATATCAATTCCAGACTCTTCTCTTAGTTCGCGAGTGGCAGTAGCGATTAAGCTTTCTCCAGCCTCTTGCTGCCCTTTAAAAACAGTCCAGCACTGATCCTTAGGGTATTTAGTGGTTCGTCCAAGTAGATATTTTCCGTCCTTTGAGCGAACGATAAATCCTGCCGAAACTACTCTCTTATTTTTCTTATTTCTATCAGTGCTATTTTGCATTTTATTTACTCCTTAATAGTAACTCATTTATTGAAAAAGGATACTCGTTAGCATTATTATACCCCTGATCTTGTAATATACAAGCCTTTTTGCCAACGAATCTACTCCTTAATGGATTTACCATCATTTTGTTAAGATATTTACCCTTTACACAAGCATAAATATTTACCCTTTCCTCTTTTAAAGAAAAATTAGTGAAAAAATACCAGTTCTTAGCCGATTCCTTCTGATCTATTATATAAGTGTTCTGCAACTTTACAGGATAAACACTTTCCTTGCCCAATATATTAGTCTTCCCAACAAATTTCATACTAGACACCAAAACCTTAGCCGAAGATTCAATATCGGTCTTTTTATCTATAATCACAAGTGTATTGTCTTTGTTTTTTACTAAATTTGTTGACTTGTACTTCTTATTAGTGCTCTTTAAATATTTTAATACGCATAGTAACGCACACTTCTCCTGTACTGCATATGACCTCAGACTATCATCTACAATATCAGAGCATAGCTCTTCAACTTTTTTAAGATCACCTTCTTGCAACCAATTCTTGTCAGGAAAACGCATTCCAAAAAAGACCTTCTTTTCTATACTCGAAACAATCTTGTTTTTAATCGCTTTATCCGCAGATATCTCAAAGTTTTCTATGAAATTCACATTTTTGTCGGAGTTTCGGACTCCAAACTCTATGAGATTAGAAGCTTTAACCAGTCCATTTGGACATTTTGAATCAACGTGTGCTAACGCATCGTACATATCGGTTCTCATGTTGGCTATTTCATCCTTATATAAAAGAGCTATATCTTTCCAGTCATACACGATCAACAATTTCCTGCTTTAACATACCTGAATAGTTAGAATATACAGTCTTAGAGGTATTTATATCAGTGCAGCTAACTTTATACGAAGAGGCAATTTCAATTAATTCCTCTTTTTCTATGGTTTGCTTCTCGTTTAGTTTAATGGCAATGTCTAAAAGCATTGATTTATGTGTAGATAAAATAGATCTTGCTTCTGAGAGACATTCAGCTATAATCTTCTCAATTCTTTCGTCCGTGTCCTCATAACTGGTAAGACGATTTATAAAGTTTGAGCCATTAGGGTCGCCGTAAACTCCGACTGAACTCTCATCAAAGGCATACTTCCTAACGTATCCAGAAATAGCACTTGTTGCTGACTTTAAATCCGAATATGCTCCTATTCCTGCGTTCTCTGCCCCAAACACAATTTCTTCAGCAACTCGGCCCGCTAAAGCAATTATACATTCATTTCTAAGATACGTTTTACTTTTATAAATATCATGAGTCCAAACGTACCCTCTAGTATATCCAACTAATGATGCCTTAACTTCACGAGGAACTAATTCATTTAATATCATATATGTTACAGCATGTCCCGCTTCATGTACTGACACTAAAGCTTTCTCGTCCTCATCAGGATCTCTACCTATCTTGTCTATATCGCAATAAAGTATTTCAGATCTAACTAAAGTTCCGTTTATATTTGCACACAGTCTATCGTTTTCGCAATACAGATAAATGTTTTCAACATCATTCTCGAACGCATACAGAACTAAGTTTGGAAGATTCGACTCAACTACACCAGATATTGTCGATATGAGAGGACGAACTCCTTGTACAGGAAACACTCCATTTCTATAAACTAGATCGGAAACAGTTTGATCAAACTCTACAGTTACCCCAACTTTTTCCTCAAGAGAATCAGAAATTGATTTAAATTTTCTGTCAATAATAGTTTTAAAATGTTTAGCTCTCAACGACCTATAAATTATGTGGTTGTTGCCAAATCTAGCGATTTGTTCTGGCTTAAATCTATAGACCAATGACTCTTTAATATTAATCAAATTAATGTTTGACGTTAAATCGTAAACTATGTCAGCATCTATATTGCAATTGGAGACCATAGAACTAACGCCATAAGCCTCATCTAAATTTCCACTTATAAAAATAAGAACCTTGGAATAATCACGGGTTACAGAATTGTTGCACTGCTCAAGCTTCTCATAAGTAATCTTAAGAAGATCCTCCTTGCTCATCATCATCATCTCTTCTAATTCACATGAGAGATCTAGTTCTTTCTTTATATTTATTAAAGACCAATAGGACGACTTGTATTTTGCATACTTATCGTAATCACAATAGTCATCATCATAGTCATCATCCTCATCAGATGCAACCTTTTTTGGCTTTGATGCTTCATGTTTCTTTCTAGCTTCTTCTCTATCTAGATCATAAAGGAAGTCGCATACGATCTTCATTATAGCGTCTCTCTTGCCTAAC
>Ga0209362_1000658_pt1 | contig 30225 bp, 31 predicted proteins | sample SaaInlV_165m_DNA_FD_184680 | JGI IMG/M metagenome (GOLD analysis project Ga0209362, IMG submission 184680) | Marine microbial communities from expanding oxygen minimum zones in the Saanich Inlet - Saanich Inlet SI037_S3LV_110m_DNA (SPAdes)... | ecosystem: Environmental > Aquatic > Marine >... | reverse complement strand
TAGTATTATTTTCTTTTTTTTAGATGCAATGTATTCAATTAATTTCAGATCTGTAATTTCAAAGGATGCAACTTTGTATATAGGGCATTTAAATGTTTCCAAATGATTAACAGCCCTAACACTAAAAGGTGAGCTAAAAATTTTTTTATTAAATTTTTTTGCAATTTTAAATGCTCCTTTATGCCATTTAAAGGGCGTACATGCTTTTTGATAAAGATCCCATAAATATATATTTTTCCATGGGCCAGTTAAGATTTTAAATTTTTTATCTTTTGTCTTCAAAGTAATATCGATAGGTTCGTATGTTTGAATTTTAACCAAGTCAGCTCCATTAACAAAAGCACTTTTGATTAAATCCAAAAACCTTTTTTTACTACCAGCATGATTACCTGATATTTCGGCAATAATTAAAGGTCTGTTGTTTTTATTTATTGATAATTTATTATTTAAATTGATAGACACTTTGGATCTTTAAATTAAAATTAATTTAGAATAACATAATATATAATGAGCAAAATAAAGAATTACAAATATTATTCAAAAATAATAGACAAGATTCAAAATACCCGATCAAAAAATAATAAAAATTGGATGGATCTGATGAGATTATCTTTTAAAGAAAACCCCGAAGAAACTATTAAAATTGTAAAAGGTATTTTCAAGGAAGATGCTAAAATTAGTAAATTAATCAAAAATTTGACAAAGAGCTAAATTTTATTAATACACTCAAATTCTTTTTCAAGAACCTCTGGTCTCCTGCAGAAAAAGTTACAAAACTCATCTAATATTTTTTGTCTTTTAGGGTGGTTCCACCATTCATTCAAATTATCATAATTTTCATTTACAAATTTTGCTGCATCAATTGGGTTGTCGAAGCACATTTGATTTTCTTTAAATCTTTTTAAAAAAAATTTAAATTTTTTGTCAAATTTTAAATTAACTTTTGGATTAAATATAACTATTGTTGGCCTGTTCAAATAAATAGACTCAAAAAATGGCGTACCTATAAAAAAATGAATACTTAAATTGTAATTAAAAATTACTTTTTTAAATGGTTTTTCTAAGCCCATAAACTTTATATTTTTATAATTTTTTTTAATAGAATTTTTTAAAATTGGAAATCTTGTCAACTGAAGTGCTTTAATATCGTTCTTTATTAATAAATCTTTTTTTAAAATATTTAAATATTTAATTGTGTTTCTATAAATGATTTTATTAATTGAAAAATTATCTAAATATCCATCTGGTAACCTGTCTTCTGTTTCATTAAAAGAATAAAGAATTAATAAAATTTTGTTACTATTTATAAATTTAAATTTAGTTTTTTGTTCTTGATAATTCTTAGTAAATATAAATTTTTTTAATCCTCTTTTTTTATTAGCACCCCAACTTAACTGTGTTTTAAAAATTTTATTTACAAACCAATCATCAAATTGATAAATATTATCTTGGCCATGTTGTGTAATTACAGTTTTTGAGCCAAGAAGATAATTTTGAGCACAATAAAATTTAAATACTTCATCGTAATACGGAAAAGTTGTTAAAATATATTTTGGATTTTTTGGCCAATTAAGTTTTTTGTATTTATTCTCTAAAATTGAATATTTCTCTAAAAAAATCTTTGGAAATGTAAATTTAATTATATTTATTAAAAAGGAGTCAAAATTTTTATTTTTGTATGTATCTCTAAAAATTAAATTTCTATCAAAGTATTTACTTTTTAATTCTTCTAGACTTTTTTCTTTGATTTTTAAATTTAAAAATTTAAAATGTTTCATTATTTCAATTTTAATTTTTCTAGGTACATCCCATCGATAATAGAAAATTTTATTATCAAAACTTTTGTAATACATGGCCTCATACATGATAGGTTTCTTTAAATCTGAAATTTTTTTTTTAATATTTAATTTTTGTTTTAACTTTAAATGATTAATTTTAATTTTTTTTTTATGCTCAATCATTTTGGTAATTGTCCAATGATGAAAAAGATTATATTTATAATTAGCAGTTCTAATTAATGAATGAGAGTGTTCAGTGTTCTCAGGTATGAAAATATTATCATCTAAAGAAATTTTGCTAAAAGATTTAATTTTGTAATTTTTTTCAATTTTAGACAAAATTTCCCAATTGGCAAACATTTGATACACAAAAGTTGTTAACCATTTTCCAATTAGAATTTCCCAATAATCTTGATTAAAACTTTTATTGTGGGCTTTATTTAATATTTTGCATAATTTTTTAATCAAACTTTTGTAGGTTTTTTCAATAAGTTTTATTTTTTTTAATTGATCTTTATTTTTATCAAAATCAAAAGGTAGAGCAATTTTGTATTTATTTTTTTTTTGGAAATATTTATTTAATTGATAAGCATGGCTAAACAACAAATTTTTTTTCTTTTTAATAACGAATTCATACTTAGAATCAAATAATTTGTCATCAATATTGAAAGTAATTAAATTCATTTATTGTAATATTTTTGAGTCGTGAATATTCATTTTGTAAAAAATTAAATTATCTATAATTTTAAACTATCATCTGAATAGTTGTAATTTTGATAAAAATCTAGTTAAATAATTTAAATGAAAATTATTGCCATTATACCAGCCAGAGAAAACAGCAAAAGAATAAAAAAAAAAAATCTTATAAAGATAGATGGTAAGCCCATACTTAAAATACTATTTGAAACATTAAAAAAAACAAGGTTAATAGATAAGATAGTTATTACATCTGAGTCAAAAAAAATTTGTAATTTAGCAAATAAAATTGGTTTTGATTTGTCCATTAATAGACCCAAATATTTGTCAAAAGATCATGTTGAGACTTCAGAAGTTATTAATCATTCCATTAATTATTTGGAAAAAACTTACAATTTTACTCATGTTTTGTGTGTTTATCCTCATAGTATATTAATAAAAAAGAAAGATTTATTGCTCTCAATAAATAATTATAAAAAAAAAAGAATCTTTTTTCCTGTCATAAAATATTCGCATCCAATACAAAGAGCATTAACACTCGATAAGAAAAAAAATTTAAAATATCTAAATTCTAAAAATATTATAAAATTGCAAACTCAATTATTTAAGGAACATTTTTATGACTCTGGTCAATTTTATCTTGGTGACAAATGGGCATGGAAAAATAACAAAACATGTAAAAGAAATGGTTTTGAAATATCAAATTTAAAAGCAGTTGATGTTGATAATTTAGAAGATTTAAATTTTCTTAAAATATTGTGGAAACATAGTTCTAAAATAATCTAATTAGATTTAAAAATTTTAGCTAATGTAGAACAAATGTAGTCAATTTGTTTATATTTTAATTCAGGAAAAATAGGCAAACTTAAGCAGTTAGAATAATACTGGTTTGCACCAGGAAAATTTCCGTTACAAATTTTTTTGTAAAATTGATGTTTGAATATGGGAATGTAGTGAACTTGAGTAATTATGTTTTTCTTGTAAAGTTTTTGAATTAACTGATCTCTACTAATTTTTAATTTTTTTTTATTTAAGTTAATTATAAATAAATGATTTGCAGATAATTGATTTTTATTTTTATCTGGTAACTTTATATATTGACTTAATATTTTTAATTTTTTTTTATATAAATTATGTATTGAAAGTCTTTTTTTAATAAAATTATCTAATTTATCCAGTTGAGACAAACCCAAAGAACATGCAATATCACTTAATCTATAATTAAATCCTGGAAATATTACTTGGTACTTCCAATTATAAACATTTTTTTCACTTTTCTTTCTAAGTATTCCATGATTCCGTAAGGTAAGTAACTTTGATTTTAATTTAGGATTATTTGTAGTTACAATTCCACCCTCACCAGTAGTTATTGATTTAACTGGATGAAGTGAAAATGTAGATAAATCACTATATTTACAAGATCCAACATAACTTTTATTATTAATTTCATATTTACCTCCCAAAGCATGGCATGCATCTTCTATTAAAAAAAAACCATATTTTTTTTTTAAATTGTAAAATTCTTTTGCATTATTTGGGCTACCGCCATTATACATTGTAACAACTGCTTTGATTTTTTTTATTTTGTTAACTTTAATACAATTTTCTAACGAGGAGGGTGTCATCTGACCATTTTTTTTATCAACATCAGCAAAATAAATCTTTGCACCCATTAGATACGACATGTTTATAGAGGCTATAAAATTTATGACTGGTAATATAATAATATCTTTAGATTTTAAATTAATTGACATAAAACCGAGATGAAGTGCTGCTGTACCATTTGAACAAGAAATTGAATATTTTGATCCAACTTTTTTTGAAAAATTTTTCTCAAAAGTTTCAGTCATTGGTCCAGTAGTTAGATACTCACTCTTAAGTGTTTTTAATATATTTTTTGAATCTTTATTTGAAATTGTTTGTTTTCCGTAAGGTATCTTTTTCATTTTAAATAGTAGTAACTTAATTCTCTTGACAATCAATGCCTCAAAGATATTTTGTTTTATTGTAAACAAAAAAAAATTAGTATAAACGAAATTAAGATTTCAAAAGCTAGAAAAATTAAACCTAATTTTCTTTTTTATTTAAAAAATTTATAAATATAAAAAAATTGGTTTTTTATCTTTAATGAAAATTTATGAAAAGATGGAAAAATACTAGGAAAAGCTTTGTTGATTGGCTGTCTAACTCAGATCTCCGAAAAAAATTTTCTGATAATATTAAGTATGAGGATTTATCTTTTTGGTGGTTAACACTTTTAATGGATAAAGATAATATAAATCAAACTACTTGGTATGAAAATTTAAATAAAATACTCAATTCAAAAAAAAATTTTTTTTTTAATGATAAAGTTAACTATTTTCTTTTAACATCATTGTTAGTTAAAAAATTTGTTTTGAAAATAACTTCCACCTTAATAATTAAGTTTTTTTTTAAAAATAAAATTAAAAAGGTTGAAACAAACTCTATTCAAAATTGTTTTTACGCAATGTATACCAATATGGTAGACTATAATAATAATTTCATAGATCGTCAGTATGGCTTAGCATCTCTTAAAAACGTAGAAAATAAAAAATATATAGTAGAAATTCCTGAAAATTTTTATCTTATCAAGAATATTAAGAACATAAAAAAAAATCTTAATAATATTCCAGTTGATTTTCTTATCGTAAACCAAAATATAAAAATATTCGATATAGTTCGTGTTTATTATTTGTGCCTTATAATGTTTTTTAAAACACTTAAATTATTAAAAGAAAAAAACTATTTTATTATTAATAATAAAGATTGCAAAGGTATACTTGAAAAAAAATTATTAAATTCTTTTTTTGGATCTATTCAAGATCAACTTTTAAAAGGCATAGCTTTAGAAAATAGTCTAAACTCTATATTGGCAAAAAATTTTATAAATTGTTTTGATTTTCACCCTCAAGCAAGAGCTTTTTATTATTTTTCAAAAAAAAGTAGTACAAAAAATATAGTTAATATTAATCATGCTAATTATTCAGAAAATAATATATTTTTTAATTATAATATAAATGATTTTTCAAAAATATATTCAAGCTATTATTCCCCAAAACCTGATATTTATCTTTGCCAAGGAAATAGGTATTTTCAAGTAGTAAAAAAATTTTTTGATCATGATAAAATTTTTCTTCTAGGATCTTTAAAAATTGAACTAAATAAATTTAAGCTTGAAGATTTTAAGTCTTTTAATATCAAAAATAATAAAAAAATAATAACTATTCTATGCAGCATAAATGATTATCAATCTTTTGTGAAATTATTAAATGAGTCTAATCTTGGAGAATTAACTATTTATGTTGCACCTCATCCTTTAAAAAAAATTGAGACAATTAAATATTTTAGAAAAAATTTAAAAATAAATTTTTTTGACGCTACCCATATAGATAAAGACAATATTTTTAATATAAGTGATTATATAATTTTTGGAGACACTTCCTTGGGGCTTGAATTAGCCATTAAAAATTATAATGTTTTTAGAATCTATCATGTCGATTATGTACCAACTTTTGATATTGATGATGAGATTCCAACAGTAACAAACAATTTAGAAATATTAGATTTATTTAAAAATAATAGAATTACTCAAAATTCAAAAAAAATCGAGACAGATTACTTTTACAAATACGACATGAATGCAAGTAGTCGATTAGAACAAATTCTAGATGAACTCTAATAAATAAACTAAAAATATTTTCTTTAAAAATTATAATACATTGTTTATATATTCTAAAATCTAAATCATATAAAATAAAAAAATTGTCTAAACCTAATTTAAGCTTCTGGAAAAATAAAAAAGTATTAGTGACAGGTCATACAGGCTTCAAAGGTGGTTGGCTATGTATGATTCTCAATAAACTAGAAAGTAAAATATCAGGTTATGCGTTAAATCCTAGCGGTAAAAATAATTTTTTTAATTCAGTGAAAGTAAAAAATATTTTGTTAAATGATTTCAGAAAAGATATTACTGATTTAAAAAATTTTGAAAAAGCTGTCAAAACAGTTAAACCTGAAATTGTGTTTCATTTAGCAGCTCAATCAAGTGTGATTCAAAGTTTTAAAGACTCACATGATACTGTTCTGTCAAATATTATTGGAACAGCTAATGTACTAGAGGTAGCAAAAAAGTATAAATTTATAAAATCAATAGTAATTATAACTACCGATAAAGTCTATCAAAATTATAAACAGCAAAAATATTTTGATGAAAATTCACAATTAGGTGGTGATGATGTGTATAGTGGAAGCAAAGCTTGTTGTGAGATATTAGTTCATAGTTATAGAAAATCTTTTTTAACAAATTCAAATTGTAAAGTTGCTACGGTTAGAGCTGGCAATTGTTTTGGAGGTGGAGATTGGACACCAGAAAGAATAGTAAAAGATATATTAGAAAATTTTTATGAAAATAAAAAACTAACTTTAAGAAATCCAGATTCGACACGTCCTTGGCAGCATGTTCTGGAACCATTAGTGGGATATCTCTTATTAGCAGAAAAACTTTCATCAAAAAAAGGAAACATGTACTGTGAACCTTGGAATTTTGGACCAAGTTTAAAACAAAATATGAAAGTAAAAGACTTGGCTGAAAATTTTAAAAGTAAAATGAATTCTAATTCTCAAATTACAACAATAAACAGGGAAAAAAAATTTCATAATAGTAAAATTAACATATTTGAGTCAAAGGATTTAAATATAAATAGTAAAAAAATTTCTAACAAATTAAAATGGAAACCAAAGCTATCTATTCAAGAATCTATAGATCTTGCAATTAAATGGTATCAAGCTTTTAAAACAAAAAAAAACTTGTTTAATTTAACAAATGATCAAATAGAATACTATTTAGACCAATAAAATAATATTGACACTGACCAAAGTATGGTAATTTTTTTAACAGGTGCATCTGGATTCATTGGAAAAAAATTCTTAAAATTAGCCTTATCTGAAGGTCATCAAATTTATGCTGTATCAAGAAAAAAAAGAACCACAAAACACAAAAATTTAAAATGGTTAAAAGGTGAAATTGATCAAGACTGGAAAAAATATATGAAGAAAACAAATGTTCTAGTTCACTTGGCAGCTTCAGGAATAAACAAAAAATCTGAGCGTCAGGTGTACAAAATTTTAGAGTTAAACGTAAAAAAATCTTATCTAATGATACTAAATGCTATTAAATCAGGATGTAATAATTTTGTAATAGGAAGTACATCCTCTGAATACTTAAATAATGGTCTATGTATTAAAAAAAGGCTTACTACAAATAGTGCTAGAGGTTTTAGCTCCATGTATTCTTTAAGTAAAATAATTTTTTCTGACTTAATACAGTGTTTATCAAATAAAAAAAAAGTAAGATTTAAGTTAATGAGAATTTTTCCAACATATGGAGAAGGTGAGGCGAGAGATAGATTGTTTCCTAAAATTAAAAGATACGCAAAACAAGGTAGAAATTTAAAGATTTTAAATCCTTTTGAATTTAGGAATTTTACAGAAGTTGATCATGTTGCGAAAGTGTTATTAGAAGCTTGCAAAGTAAATAAAAAAAAAAAATTTGATATTTTTCATATATCCTCAAATGAAATAATGAGTGTAATGGACTTCTCTAGATTTTTTTGGAAAAAGTTTAATGCTAAAGGAAAATTATCATTTAATATTAAATCTAAAAAAATATTTAGACATATTTCAGATATTAATTCAAACTGGAAGTTGAAAAATGACAAATAGATGTGCCGTAGTTTTATGTGGTGGAAAAGGATCAAGATTAGGTTTGTTAGGTAAGAAAATTCCTAAAACCTTGGTTAAGGTTCAAGGTAAAGAAATTCTTTGGTATATTATTCAGTTTCTAAAGTTATCTGGATTTAATAATATAATTTTGCCCCTTGGATATAGAGGAGCACAAATTAAAAAATTTTTAAAAAAAAATGATAATTTTGGAATTAAAATTAAAACTTTTAATACAGGTATTAATTCAAATATTGGTTCAAGAATTGAAAAAATTGCTAACTATATACAAGAACCAAATTTTTTACTTCTTAACGGAGATGCGATATTTGATTTTAATTTAGGTAAAATTGTTAATCATCATTGTAAAAAAAAATATGCTGTAACTTTTTTGTCTGGAGAAGTTACTTATCAATATGGCTCTATCGGAATGAGGAAAAATAAAGTGATAGATTTTTCAAGAAATCTAGTTTTTGATAAACTTAGTACTAAAGGAAATAAAAACTATATTGCATATAATTATACTGGAATATCAGTTATAAACACACAGATATTAAAAAAATATAAAAGTTCTTTTAAAAAGTCAGACAATTTTGAGCAAACTTTCTATCCCAAAATTATAAAAAAATTTCTAACAAAATTGATACAGATAAATGGTTTTTGGCACTCTATTGATAATTTAAAAGATCTTTTGATTGTAGATAAAAAACAAAAAAAAGATGACAAATATTTTAAATTAAAAAAATTAAAAAATTTATTAAATAAAAATAGAATTTAAGATTATAAAAAAGTAATACATGAATATATTAATTCATCATTTATTAAATAGTTTCTCTACAGCTAAAAATCTATCAAAAAATAAAAGTGTAATTATTTTTTTTGAAATTTTTATTATAAGATTTTTTTTTTCTTTTACCTCAATAAGAAAGCTTTTTAATAAAAAAACTATTTTAAAATCTGGAGTGAAATCTGGTAATTTACTTGAAAAAAAAGATGTAAAAACAGACCTTGTGTTAACAAGTCTTGAACAAAAGGGTTATTGTGATGATCTTAAATTAAACAAATATGAAGTTGATAAAGTAATTGAAGAAATATCTTTAAAAAATTCCTCTATATCCTTCAAGGAAAAAAAAAATACTTCTGAATTTAAAATTTTTACAAACAATAACGATAATATTCATTCTATTTTAGAAAAAAGTAAGAAATTTAATCTTTCTCATGTTGCTCTAGAAATTGATCTAAATAAAACAAAAAATATTAAAAGAATTGCAACATCATCTTTTTTCTTAGATATTGCAAAAAAATATATTGGAAATGATAATATATCAATTTCTAGCTTATGTTATATTTCAAATCCATTTGAAACATCTGAAATCGAAAAAAAGGATAATGCTCAGTACTTTCATTATGATAATGATTTTAAAAAATTTTTTAAGGTATTTTTGTATCTAAATGATGTTGATACAGACTCAGGGCCACATTCATTTGTTAAATTTAGCCATAAAGAAAGATATTTTAAACATTTGTTATCTAAAAGAATAGATGATCAAGAAATCCAAAAAAATTATGGTGACCATAATATCATTAAATTTGATAGACCGAAAGGAAGTTTGATTTTTGAAGATACTTTTGGGTTTCACAAAGGAACAGCTCCTAAAAAAAATAGTAGGGTTGTTTTGATATTAGTTTATGGAAAAAGTAGAGGGATTGGAATTTATAAAAATTCATTATTTATATAAAATGATACCTACTTTGAAAAAAATATTTTTAAGTTTTGTAAAAATACTTAGTCCAAATTTAAGCTGTAAGTTGAATAATTTAAGACAACGTATATTAAACAGAAAAGTTTTATTTTCTTATGATAGTAAACTAAAATTATATTGTGTTTCAGAAGATAATAATAAGATGTATTTCTTTGATAAAATGAGAGGTATTCAAACTTATTCATATGGAATAAATTATAGAGCAGTTCAATTAATTAAAACATATAGTTTAGAATTAGTTAATTTTAAAACAAATGATCTTGTTATTGATTGTGGTGCAAATTATGGAGATTTATATACTTGGCTAAAATCTAAAAAAATATTCATAAATTATATTTCATTTGAACCCTCACCAACTGAATATAGGTGCATCAAATTAAATTGTGCAAATCAAATTAATAATAATATCGCTTTATCAAATGTTGAAGGAATTTCAGAATTTTATTTAAAATCTGATAGTGGAGACTCATCAATTATTGAACCTTCATCAGGTTTTACTAATAAAATTGAAATTAAGACTACAACATTAAATAATTACATTACTCAAAAAAAAATTGAAAATGTAAAATTATTAAAGCTCGAAGCAGAGGGTTTTGAACCAGAGATTTTGGAAGGTTCAGATCAAATTTTAAATAAAATTGAATATATTGGTGTAGATGGAGGTCCTGAAAGAGGTAAAGAAAATGAGACAACAATTGATTATGCAATTAAATTTCTTACTTCAAATGGTTTTGAAGTAATTAAATCTAATATTAATCAAAGATATGCAAAGGCATTATTTAAAAATACAAATTTTAAATATAAATAATTTTTATTAAATTAAATTGCTCTAATAATTTTCTTGTATAAAAGTCTCTTTAACTTATATAAATTGCGTATTCTTATAAATAATGAATTTTTTAAAAAATCAGAATATTTTAATTACAGGTGGCACAGGAACCTTTGGGCAAGAAATAGTTAGTTTTCTCCTAAAAACTATCAAAGTAAAAAAACTGATTATTTTTTCAAGGGATGAAAATAAACAGTTTGAAATGTCTAAAAAATTTGACTCAGATAAAAGAGTAAGGTTTTTCATTGGAGATGTTCGTGATCTTGGAAGGTTAATGACAGCATTAAGAGATGTAGATTATGTCATACACGCTGCAGCAATGAAACATGTGCCTGCATCAGAGTATAATCCAGTTGAATGTATTAAAACTAATGTGGATGGTTCTCAATCCCTAATAACAGCTTCTATTGAAAGGGGTGTAAAAAAAGTTATTGCACTATCTACAGACAAGGCTTGCAATCCAATAAATTTGTACGGTGCCACAAAACTTTGTGCGGAAAAATTATTTGTTAATGCTAATCAGTATTCAAATTTTACAAAATTTTCTGTAGTTAGATATGGAAATGTAATTGGTTCGAGGGGTTCTGTAATACCATATTTTAAAAGTTTACTAGATCAAAAAAAAATATTACCACTTACCTCCAAAGAAATGACAAGATTTTTTATTCCAATACAGGATGCATTGAAATTTGTATTGTCATCTTTAAATAGAACTAGAGGAGGAGAAATATTTATACCAAAAATGAACTCAATAAAAATGATGGAATTGATTCAATTATTAGATAAAAAAGCAAGAATAAAAGTTATTGGAATTAGACCTGGAGAAAAGTTACATGAGTCTCTTTTTTCAAGCGATGAATCAAGATCTGTTAATCAAGATAAAAATTCTTTTATAATTTATAGTGAAAACTTAAGTTTTAAAAAAAGATTTGGAAAAAAATTGATTAAAAAGAATGCATATAAATCTTCAGATATAAATTTTTTAAATAAAAATAGAATAAACTCTTATCTCACCCAATATTTTAAAAAAAAAAATTAGCTTAATCATGAATTGCCCAATATGTAAAAAAGAAACAAATGTAAGCCGAAGGTGTGAATATAAATATGAAATATTAGAAGATAAGAAATATTTTGATCATATGGAAATTTACAAATGTAAAAATTGTGATTTTAGTTTTTCTAACCCAATGCCAAAAATTGAAAATTTAAATTTTTTTTATGAAAATGTTTATCGTCAAGTTAATAGGCCACCTTATTGGGTGACAGAAAATGATGAAGACTCAGAAAAAAGATATTTAGAAAATAAAAATTTAAATTATTTGTTTTATCTATCAACGTTAATTGATTTAAAAAATATTAAAAATATCTATGATTTTGGAGCTGGATTTGGTGATTTAGGTTACGCAATTAAAAAAAAGTTTCCAAATGTAAATTTATTTTGCACAGAACATGACAAGCAATGCAGCACCATATTAGAAAAAAGAGGATATAAAAATGACCAACTTAAAAATATTAATGAAAAATTTGATTTAGTAATAACAACTCATTCTTTAGAGCATTTAACAGATGTTGATGTTTTTAAAAAATTTTATGAAATATTGAAACCAGGCGGATTAGTTTTTTTTGAAGTACCGAATTGTCCTCAGGAATATTTTTCTGGACGCCCGTATGATGGCCCACATTTATTATTCTATACAAAAAAAAGTATAGAATCTATATGTAAAGAATTTAAATTTGAAGTTAGTAGAATTGATTTTAATTCTTATTCTTTTGATGAAGATCATCTTTATCAAAGAGAGTCGCAAGAAAGATATTATAGAATTAAATCTGGTAAAACATTTGATAGTTTCAAACAATTATTAAAAAAGTTTATTCCTCATAAATTGATAAAGTTAAGACAAATAATTAAGAATTCTAAAAATATTGATGAAATGAATAAACTAGGACTTTTTACAAGTAATAGTGGTGATAATTGTTACTTAAGAGGTATATTAATAAAAAAGTAATAATTTAGGAAAAATATTTTAACTTAAATTTATTTTAAATTTTAATTAATAAAATTAATTTTATAAAAAATCATGAAATGCAAAAATTGTAATAATAGAATATTAAAAAAAGTTGTTGAAATTGGAAAACAACCATTAAGTGGTTTTTTTTATAGCACAAGAAAGAATAAGCTCAAAAAATATTCATTAGATTTATACAAATGCGATAAATGTAATTTGGTGCAATTAAATAATTTGGTAGATATAAAAAAAATGTATGGTAGTCACTATGGATATCAAACAGCTGTTAGTAAAATGATGATACTTCATTTGAAAGAAAAAATTCAAAGATTAAAAAAAATCAAACTTATTAAAAAAGGCAGCAAAATTCTTGATATTGGAAGTAATGATGCTTCATTTTTAAAGTTATTTGGAAATGGTTACAATTTAAATGGCATTGATCCTTCTGCAAAAAAATTTATTAGTAATTACAATGGAATGAATCTAATTACAGAGTTTTTTTCTAGAAAAAATGTTTTAAAAAAATATAAAAACAAAAACATCAAATTTGATCTAATATCGAGTTTTGCAATATTTTATGATGTAGAAAATCCAAATTCATTTTGTCAAGATATAGAAAAATTATTAGATGATAATGGAGTATGGATATGTGAATTCTCATATTTGCCATTAATGTTGAAAAATTTAACTTTTGATCAAATTTGTCATGAACATATAATGTATTATTCATTAACTGTTTTTGAAAAAATTATCAAAAAAAATGGTTTAAAAGTTTTAGATATAAAATTGAATGAAATAAATGGAGGAAGCATAGAAGTAATTGTTGCAAAGGATAAAAGTAACAGAAAGCAAAACATAAAAGTAATTAAAAAATTTAAGTTAGATGAAAAAAAGATAAATCATAATTCCTATAAAAATTTCTCAAAAAGAATAAAAAAAAATAAAGATGATTTAAATACTTTTATAAAAAAAAATTATCCAATTGCTGGTTATGGAGCTTCTACTAAGGGGAATATTGTTTTAAATTATAATAATTTGGGACCTAATAAAATTGAATACATATGTGATGCAAATAAAAAAAAGTATGGAAAGTTTACTCCAGGGTCTAATATCAAAATTATTTCAAAAGAAAAAATGAGAAGTTTAAACCCAAAATACTTACTTGTATTAATTTGGTCTTTTAGGTCTGAGATAATCAAACAAGAATTAAATTATATAAAAAATGGTGGAAATTTAATTTTTCATCTTCCAAGGTTTCATATAATTAATAAAGAAAATTATAAAAAATTTATTAATAAAAGTTTTAAAGAACTTTCTTACAAATATTAATTAATGATTTTGTCAATTTGTATTCCATCATTTAACAGATTGGATTGTTTAGATAATTGTCTTAATTCAATCTTAATTTCCTCTAAAAATGTAGAAAACTTTAATTTTGAAGTTTGTATTTCAGATAATTGTTCGGAACAAGACCCAATAGATATTATTAATAAATATAATAAAGAATTAAATATTACATTTAATAAAAATCAGAAAAATTTAGGTTTTGCATTAAATGCAATCAAAACTGTTAAAATTTCTAATGGAAAATTTGTTTGGTTAATTGGCAATGATGACTTAATTTTACCAAACACATTAACTGATTTAAAAAAAATTTTTAAAAATAATATTGATGTAGATTATTTTTTTATTAATTCTTATTATTTAAATTCAAATTACTTAGAAAAATTTTCTCAGCCTTTTAGCACATTAGAATTAAAAAATAAAAAAATGGAGGTCCTATCAAAAATTACAAAAAGCAAAAAAGTAAATTTTTGGCAGATTATAGACCCTGATGTGTCTTGGGAATTTCTGATAGGAATTTTTTTAAGTATTTCTAATAAAAATTTATGGTTAGATGGCTTAAAATATATTAATCAAAATGATATAGAAGACACAGGAGTTTGGTCAAATTTCGATAACACTTGTCTAAATGCAAAAATAATATCTACTGTTTTTAATAACCGGAAGAGCTTCATATGCGCAGAGCCTTTAAGCGTCAATTTGATTGGAGAGCGAGAATGGGTAGGTATGTATGATTTTGTAGAAATTGTAAGAATACCTGAACTTCTTGATTATTATAGATCTCAAGGAATGAATTTTTGGAAATATATTTATTGTAAAAATTTTGCATTGAGAAATTTTTTTAATTTTTTTACTAAAATTTTAATAAATGGTGACAAAGCAGGCAGGCAACATGTGAAATTCTACAAACATCTTTTTAGAAATTTAATATATCCATATGCCTGGCTTTCAATTATTTTTTTTGTTATTAGAAGGATAAATAAAATATTAAGATTAAAATAAAATTATAAGAAATATGAAAAAAAATATTGATGGTGTAAAGATAATAAAAAAAAATGTTATTACTGATGATAGAGGAAAAATTTTACACATGATAAAGAATGATGATGATCATTTTCAAAAATTTGGAGAAATCTATTTTTCTTATGTTAATCCAAGTCAAATTAAAGCATGGCATATACACAAGGAAATGACTTTAAATTATGTTGCTGCATTTGGAAAAATTAAACTTGTTCTCTACGATGATAGAATGGCTAGTTCTACAAATGGAATTGTGCAAGAGATTATACTATCAAATGACAATCATTTTTTGGTGTCTATACCTCCAATGATATGGAATGGTTTCTGCTCAGCAGATAATAATTTAGCTGTTTTAGCAAATTGTTCTGATATTCCGCATGACAAAGAGGAAATAGATCGTTTACCATTTGATGACCCTAAATTTCCATATGATTGGAAAAAATAGATTATGAAATGTGTTATATTAGCTGGAGGTAAAGGTAGTAGAATTTCTGAAATATCAAAAAATATTCCTAAACCAATGATCAAGATTTTAGGTAAACCAATAATAATAAAAATTATGCAGCATTATTCTAGATTTGGTTTTAAAGATTTTATAATTGCTGCAGGATACAAAAAAGAAATTATTAAAGATTATTTTAAAAAAAATACGTTCAAAGAATGGAATGTAAAAGTTATAGATACGGGATTAAATACTATGACTGGTGGCAGAATCAAGAGACTAGAAAAATTTCTTGATCGTGAAACTTTTATGTTAACTTATGGTGATGGTTTAAGTAATGTGAATATTAAAAAATTATTAAAATATCACAATAAGTATAAAAAAATTGGAACCTTAACAGCCGTAAGGCCCCCAGCTAGATTTGGAGCTATAAAAATTTCTAAAAATAAAGTTAGTTATTTTAAAGAGAAATCAAAGTTGGACGAAGGATGGATTAATGGGGGGTTTTTTGTATTAGAACCTGAAATTTTTAAATATATTAAGGGAGACGAAACGTTTTTTGAGAAAGAACCTTTGCAAAGAATTAGTAAATCTAATCAATTATTTGCCTACAAACACAAAGGTTTTTGGCAATGTATGGATACTCTTAGGGACAAAGAAATATTAGAAAAAGAATTAAAGTTTAAAAAAAATAAAATATCTTGACAGTTCAATTATTGAACGCTATCGTTCAATAATTGAACATATGGAAAATAATCAAGATCATTTTAACGTATTAAGAGTTATACAAAAAAAACCAAACTCTTCTCAACGAGAATTAGCTAAAACATTAGGCTTTAGTGTGGGAAAATTAAATTATTGCATTCAATCACTTCATCAAAAAGGTTTGATAAAAATCCATAATTTTAAGCAAAAGAAAAACAAATTTCAATATGTTCGATATTTTCTTTCGCCTAAAGGAATAACTATTAGAACAAAATTAACATTAAATTTTATGAAAAGAAAAATGAAAGAATATGATGAACTAAAAAAAGAGCTTGATATATGAAAATATTTGCACTTATTCCTCTAAGGAAAGGAAGCACTAGATTAAAAAATAAAAATTTTAAGAAAATTAATGGCAAGCCTCTTTACAGGTATGTAACAGAACAATCTTTAAAATGTAATCTTATAGATAAGGTTTTTATCTCTACTGATAGTGATCAAGTTAAAATGCGTCATAAAAAACTAGAAATAATTGGAAGATCAAGAGCTGTCTCCACAAGCAAAGCTTCAACAGAAATGGTTATAGATGAATTTCTTAAAAATCATAATTGTGATATTCTTGTAACTATTCAAGCAACAAATCCTTTTCTAAAAAGTGAACAATTAAATTTGGCTTTAAGAAAATTTATTAATAACAAAAAATTTGATAGCTTAATATCTGCAGTAAAAAACCATCATTTTACATGGAAAAGAAATTATAAAGATTTAATTAAACCTTTAAATTATGATTATAATAATAGACCCAGAACCCAAGAATCTAATTTAGAAGAGTATATAGAAAATGGTGCTTTTTACATATTAAGAAAACAAGGATTCTTTAAAAATAAAAGCAAAAGTAGATTATATGGTAATATAACTTACTTTGAAATGCCAAAAGAAAGTATATATGAAATTGATGATGAAGAGGATTTAAGAATAATTACTAAATTATTAAAAAGATAAAATAAATATGGATGAAAGTTTAAATTTAGAAAATATAAATAAAATTGATGATTTTGATATTTTAAAAAATATTTGTGAAAAAAATAATTTTTTTCAATATATAAATAAATTTGCTATTGAAAGTTTAAATTTAAAAAAAATCAAAAATTTTTTAATAGCCTGTGTAGAAGAAAAAAATGTTTCAATTAAATTAACATCATTTCCATATAAGCTAATAGTTGATCCCACAAATGCTTGTAACCTTGGATGTCCACTTTGTCCAACTGGCTTAGGTGCGTCAGACAGAAAAAAAGGAATTCTCAAATTTTCTGATTTTAAAAAAATTGTAGATGAGTCAAAAGATTATTGCATTGAAATGCACTTATATAATTGGGGTGAACCCACATTAAATAAAGAGCTTGTCAAAATGATTAAATATGCTCATGAAAATAAAATATGGACAAGAATTTCATCTAATATGTCTCTAAATTATAAAGAAAATTATTTGCAAGATCTTGTTACTTCTGGACTAAGCCTTCTGCACATAGACATAGATGGATTGGATCAGGAGGTATACGTTAAATACAGAAAAAAAGGAAATTTGAATACTGTTCTCAATAATCTTAAGGAAATTATCAAAATTAAAGAGACAAGAAAATTAGAAAAACCAGTATTAGAATTAGCAATGCTTGCTATGAGACAAAACGAACATCAGCACGATGAATTTTTGAAACTTAAAGATAAATTTAATGTTGATGTAGTAAAAATAGATAAAATTCAACATAATCCAAATATGGATGAAAAGTGGCTTCCAAAAAATAAAGATCTAATATACAAAACTTATGAAGGTGGTAGTGCATCATCAAATTCTGCCAAAGATAATGAGATCAAACAATGTCATTGGCCTTGGAGTTCGATGGTTATTAATCATGATGGTGGAGTAAATCCATGTTGTATTATAGATGACCCCAACTCAGATTTTTCAAATTTAAAATCACATTCAATTAGTGAGGTATGGAACAATGAAGAATATATATCTTCAAGATCAGAATTTGGAGATAAAAGTCAAATAACTAAACCAACTATTTGCAATGTTTGTAAAAACCAAACTCATTCTAAACGTTTAAATAGAGTGTCAAAATCATTTTCAATTAAACTTTAACATGGGGGTATTTATTTAATGAAAAATAAACAATCATATTCAACTGATGGTAAAGTAAAACATTTATCTACTGAGGAAGATATAAATATTAAACTAGGAAGAATAATTGGTAAGAAATTTATTGATTATAGAAAAAAATGGGATGCTGCAAATAACTTTGAAACTGTTACTGATTTTCCACTTTTTTTGCATGTTGATATGAATCAAACATGTAATTATAAATGCCCTCATTGTATAATAGCTTACAAAGATGAGGTTGATGGATATTATGAGGGTAAAAATTTAGATTATGAGGATTATAAAAAAATTGTAGATGAGGGATCAGATTATGGTTGCCCATCAATTTCTCCCCAAGGAAATAATGAGCCATTCTTAATTAAAGATTTACATAAATACATTAGCTATGCCTATAAAAAAGGTTTTATAGACATTATGTTAAATAATAATGGATCTGCTATTACAGCAAAAAGAGCCCAACAAGTTTTAGACTCTGGCCTAACGCGAATAAGATTTAGTTTGGATGCATTTAGTGCTGAAAGCTATCCACAAGTAAGAGTTGGAGCAATACCTTTAGATAGGGTGAAAAAAAATATTGAAACATTTTTAAACTTAAAAGAAAAAGGAAATTATAAACTTCCAGTAACAGGAGTAAGTTTTGTAAAAATGAAACATAACGAACATGAATTAGATGATTTTATAAATTATTGGAAGAGCAGAGTGGATATGGTTTCAGTTCAAACCTTTACTCCCCCAACAACTAATGCTGAAAAATATAATAAATTTTATGCTACAGACCAATTGATGGAGAGTGAACCAATTTCAGAATTTAAGTGTGTTCAACCCTTTCAAAGAGTAGTTATTTGTAACGAGTCAATCTACCCTTGTTGTGTTAATTTTAATAAAGATTTAAAGATTGGCACTTTAGGTAAAGACACAATACACAGCGCTTGGCATTCAGAAAAAATGAATGATTTAAGAAATCTTCACAAAGAGGGTAAATTCTATTTAGATAAAACTTGTACAGAATGTGTAAATTTAATATATCCAAACAACAATATAAAAGAGGCCAAACAATAATGTCCAATGTAAAAGAATATTTTAAAAATAGCTCCAATGTAATTATGACTCTTAATGAGTATGAGGATGAAATTATAAAAATTTCTGAAATGATTAAAGATATAAGTAAAAATAATCTAAAGTTATTAGTTGCTGGTAATGGTGGGTCATGTTCTGATGCTGAACATTTTGCTGGAGAGTTGCAATGTACTTATAAAAGTAGAGATAGAAAGCCGATTTCTGCAATTTCAATTGGCTCTTTGCCAGCAGCATTAACAGCGTGGTCAAATGATTTTGGTTTTTTGTCCTATTTTAAAAGACAGGTAAGTGCACACGGCAATAAAGGTGATATTCTTTTTCTAATTACTACTGGAGGTGGTACCGAACATAATGGTGCATCAATGAACTTAGTAGAAGCAGCACGTGAAGCAAAATCAAAGAATATGAAGATAATTACTTTAAGTGGAAAAACAGGTGGTATTTTAAAAGAATTATCAGACGTAAATGTAATTGTTAAAAGTAATGTAACTTCTCATATTCAGGAATGTCATATTGCAATTTTACATTGTATTTGTGAAATATTAGAAAGTAAAATTAAATAGTTTGTAATCAGGTATGATAATAAGCAAAACACCATTCAGAATACCTATAGCTGGAGGGGGTACTGATTTAGATTTCTATTTCAAGAAAAAAAAATCCACATTCTATTCACTTGCTATAAACCAATATGTGTATGTTTTTTTAACACCAAGAACAATTGATGAAAAATATTTAATTCAGACAACTTCTACACAATTTGCTAAAAATTTAAACCAGATAAAGCATCATTTAATAAGAGAAACTATTAAATTTTTTAAAATTAAAGAACCATTGCATATTGGCACATATGCAACAGTACCAACTTTAACAGGCCTTGGATCCTCTAGTTCATTAGTAGTGGGTTTAATTAATTGTATTTTAAAATATAAAAAAATTAAAATGACAGATAAAAAGATAATATCAACAGCATTTAAGATTGAACGAGAAATTTGTGGAAATGCTGGAGGATGGCAAGATCAAATAATTAGTCAAATTGGTGGCTTAATTAAGGTAAATATAAGTAAAAAAGGAGTTTTAAATATTAAAAAAATATCAAAAAAACCCAAACTAATTAATTTGATTAAAAAAAATATTTTATTAGTTTATTCAAAACAAAAAAGACAGTCATCAAAAGTAATCCTATCACAAAAAAAAAATTTATCACAAGTTATTAATAATTATGATCTAATCAAATCATTGACAAAAGAAATACCAAATATAATTAATGATGGAAGTCCACAATTATTAGCAAAATTATTTTCAGATCACTGGCAAATAAAAAAAAAATTGTCTAATGAAATTTCAAATAACAAGCTTAATAATTTGTTTAATTTTTTATTAAAAAAATGTAATTTTTCTGGAGGTAAATTAATTGGTGCTGGTGGAGGAGGGTTTTTTTTAATGGTAACAAAAAATAAAAAAGAAACAATCAAGCTACTTAAAAAAAATAGTATAAGTTATATGAATTTTGATATAGACTATAATGGATCACGTACACTTAAGAGTTTTAAGTAATAAGATTAAATTTATGAAAAAAAATAAAATAAAATTATTTGCAGATGGACTTAAAATTGATCAATTTGACCTAGACTTTGGTATAGAAATTGATGGTTATACATTTAATCCATCTATTTTCAAAAACCATGGTGCTAAAGATTATTTGGAATATTCAAAACAATTAGTTTCTAAGTCAAAAGATAAGCCAATTTCTCTCGAAGTTTTTGCGGACAATAAGGAAGAGATGATTGAGCAAGCGAATGTATTAAATAAATTAGGTAAGAATATTTTTATTAAAATACCAATAACTTATACGAACCAAGAGTATACAATTGATGTATTAAAAAATTTAGTTGAAAATGAAATTAAGATTAATCTAACAGCAATTTTTACTTTTGATCAAATTAAACAAGTTCTGCCAATTGTCAAAGACACAAAAACTATCCTATCAGTTTTTGCAGGTAGAATTTATGATAGTGGAGTAAATGCATCAGATATGATGAAAGAAATTTGTGAATTGGTAAATAATCAGAGTAAATGCGAAGTATTGTGGGCAAGTCCTAGAATGTCATATGATTATATTATTGCATCTAATGCAGGAGCTAAAATCATCACTATGCAACCAGAACAAATTAAAAAAATTAAATTATTTGGTAAAGATTTAAAAGATTATTCCCTCGAAACAGTAAAGCAATTTTATAATGATGCTAATAGTTCTGGTTTTAAAATTTGAAAACTAAAAGTCAAAATTTAAGTTATCAAAATTTTTTAATAAAAGACGTTAAAACTAGCATTGATAAATTAAATTCAAATTTTATTAATAAAAAAATAAAATTTATTTCAAAATCAAAAAACAAAGTTGATCCTGTAACAGATTTAGACAAGAAAATTGAAAATATACTAAAAAAAATTATTATAAAAAACTTTCCAAATCATTCAATAATAGGTGAGGAATCAAAATCTAGACTTAAAAAGTCTGAATATACGTGGATAATAGATCCACTAGACGGAACAAAAAATTTTATAATGGGGCTTCCTACATGGTCAAATTTAGTGGGCCTTTTAAAAAGTAAAAATCCATTGATAAGTTTTGCAAATTTTCCAGTATTAAATAAATATTATTTAGCAATAGGTAGTAATTCATATTTAAGTGAAAAAAATAATAAATTAAAAAAAATAGCAACAAATAAAAAAATTAAAAAATTAAATGAAGCTAAAATTGCAATTAATACTTTTAACACCATCAAATATAAAAAGATTTATAAATTTGTGAACGAATTTAAAGGGATAATAAAAATTACAAATATTGATGCATATAATTTTTGCTTATTATCAGAAGGCAAAATTGATATTTTGATTGAAGCTGGATTAAAAGAAGTTGATTTTTATCCTTTGTTAGCTTTATTAAAAAATTCAGGTGCAACAGTTACTGATTGGCATGGGAATAAAAATTTTAATAATGGTCAAGTACTTATAGCAGCCAATAAAGTGTTGCATAAAAAGATTCTTAAAAAATTAAATTTTTAGATGAGTATCTTAAAAAAAATCAAATTTAAATTTTCTAATCCTAAAAAAAATAAAATTATATTATTTGATGGTGAGTCATTTCGTGACTTAAAATATGTCCTAGAAGGGTTTAATTATTATATGCTAGAAAATAGAAGTAATAGAATTTATGAGATATATTTATCAATTAATGTAATATTTAGATTCATATTAAATTATTTTTTATTATTTAAAAAAAATAGAAATCTTCATACTCTTTATCTTGTTACAATAATTAATTTTATTAACCCTAAAGTAATTATAACTAGCATATGTAATTCGGGTAAGTTTCACGATCTTGCAAAATTGTTAGATAAAAGTATATTTTTTTTAGCAGTTCAAAACGCCTCTAGATCCTCTGATTATAGAAGAGATCTTCACAGATATGAAAAAAAAATTACCAAAAGAAATATTAATAAAGATTATTATATACCTAATTTTTATTGTTATGGGCAAAGTGAGATTGATGATTGTAAAAAATTTGGAGTTAATGTTATCAATTTTATAAAAACAGGCTCAGTTAGAATTGCTAATTTTTTTAAATATGTGGAGAAAAATAAAATTAAATTAGACAAAACAAAATATGATTTATGTTTAATTTCTGAAAATGCATATGATCTAAATATAAAATTAGGAGAAACTATGGAGGAGCAAGGTTTTGCGAACATGGCAAAATTTGTGATTAGGTACGCGAAAGAGTCAAACTTAAAATTTATTTTTGCTAGGAAAAGAGAGAATTTTACCTCTCAAGCAAATGATGAAATGAATTTTTTCAAAAAATATTTGTCTACTTCTGAATTAAATTTTCTAAAAGAAAACATGAATAAAAAAAAAAATGAGTATTCATCTTATTTGCCACTCTTTCAATCTAAAATCGCTATCGGTACACAGTCAACTTTACTTAAAGATAAAATTAGCTGCAAAGAGAAAATATTTTCTTTAAATTTACAAAAAACAAATATATATGATTTTCCAATAAATGGAGTTTGTTCAATAAAAAATTGCTCATACAATGAATTTAAAAAAAAATTAGACCAAGTTTTTTTAATGAGCAATGAAGAATATTTTTCAAATTTGGATAAAAAATGTGATTATGTAATAGAATATAACAAAAAAGAAAATGTCATTGACAAAATAAGAAAGAGTATTATTAAAAATTTATGAATAAAGAAATAAAAACACACAACTTTACTATTAGTGATGACTCCCCTGCTTATATAATTGCAGAAATTGGAATTAATCACAATGGGCAATATGAATTGGCAAAAAAATTAATTATTGAGTCTGCAAGAGCTGGAGCAAATGCAGTAAAATTTCAAAAAAGAGATGCGAATTCAGTAATGATAAAAGAAAAAATTAATTCCAATCCAGTTGGATATTTAAGTAAAAATGTTGATGACATTTCGAGTGATCAACCAGATTATGGTAATTGGTCATATCCAGATATAAGACTAGAGTTAACTGATAATGATTATAGAAATTTGCAAAAAGTAGCTAATGAAGAAGGTGTAGATTTTTTTGCCAGTCCGTGGGATGAAAAAAGTTTAGATTTTTTAGTAGGTTTAAAAGTACCACTGCTAAAGATTGCAAGTGTTGAAATTAAAAATTATCAGTTTTTAGAAAAAATTTCAAATTGTAATATTCCATTAATTTTAAGTACTGGTACGGCAGATGGAGAAGAAGTAGAAAAAGCTTTTAATTTGCTAAATAAAAAAACAAATGATGTAATACTTTTGCAATGCACTTCTGCATATCCAAGTAAATTTAGTGAAATAGATCTGAGAGTGATAGAAACTTTTAAAAAACAATACAATTGTATAGTGGGATTTTCTGGACACGAACCAGGAATTAATGTCGGAATATCAGCAGCTACATTAGGAGCAAAAGTTATTGAAAAACATGTTACGTTAAACAAAAAAATGAATGGAACTGATCATTTAGCTTCAATAGATATGGATGAGCTAACTGCTTTGGTTAATGGAATAAGGGAAATCGAAAAAGCACTAGGAAAAGAAACAAAACAAAAATACAAGAGTGAAGATGTTTTGGTATCAATTTTAGGTAAATCATTAGCAACCAATAAAGCATTGAAAGCTGGATCTATAATAAAAAAAGAAGATTTAATTGCTAAAGGACCACCAACAGGAATTAGCTCGCAAAATTACTATGAAGTTTTAGGAAAAAAAATTTTAAAAGACAAAGAGGCTGATCAAATTTTGATGCCTGAGGAAATCGAGTAAGTAAATTTGAAAAGTAAAGTAAGTCTTCCAGCTTGTTTAATTATGGCAGGTGGAAAAGGTTCACGGTTAGGATCAATTACAAAAAAAATTCCAAAACCTATAATTAAAATAAACAATAAGCCATATCTTGAATATTTATTAAACTGGCTTATGAAAAATGGTTTTAAAAAATTCTATTTTTTATTATCATATAAAAACAATAAAATTGAGAATTTTCTCAATAAATTTTTTGAAAATAAAAAAATAAAATATAAAATTTTTTTAGATAAAAAAAGATCAGGTACATTTTCGGCAATCACAGATCATGTTGAGAAATTAGATAGATTATTTTTCTACACTAATGCTGATGAAATTTCAGATATAAATATAAAAAAATATTATTTAAAATTTAAAAAATCTAAAACAAAAATTATGTGTGGAATATTAGAGGCAAAAGATGGAAAATTTTCAAAAGATAAAAATAAAGGACTTATTAAAATTAAAAAAGAACAAAATAAAAGAATTTATAAAGATTGTGGATATAAATTTATAAACAAAGAAATATTTAAAAATGTAAATAAAAACTATAGAAAGCTAGAAGATTTTATTTATTCAGAATATTTAAAAAAAAATAAAGTTAGTTATTTTATAGTTAAAAAGAAACCTTTAAGAATAGATACCGCTTTAGATATTAGAAGAACAAAAAATGAATTATTCAAAATTTAATAAAGAAATAATTGTTATAACTGGAGCAGGGCAAGGAATTGGCAAAGAAATTGCAAAAAATTTGAATAACAAGTATGATCTTTTGTTAATTTCAAAGACCTCTAACTGTAAAAAAACTGCTGAAGAGATTAAAAAAAATTCCAAAAAAAAGGAAAAATACAATCAAGTGGTTGAATATTTAAAAATAGATTTAGAAAAAAGTTTTAACCCAAATATTTTTAGTAAAAAAATAAATTTTATCAAATATAAGAATATTCATTTAATTTTATGTGCAGGTATAGTTGATCCTCAAAAAAAAAGTTATAAGAAACTCTGTAATTGGAAAAAAGTTTTTAATGTAAACTTGTATTCAAACATTTGTATCATTAATTATTTTTCAAGATTGTCAAAAAAAAATGATAAAATAATTATTTTTTCTGGGGGTGGTGCGGCCTCATCATTTAAAGAGTTTCCAATTTATTCTGCAAGTAAAACTGCTCTTGTAAGAACTATAGAAAATTTTTCTGAAATATTATCAAAAAAAAATATATCTATTTTTGCTGTTGCACCAGGAGCAGTAAAAACTAAAATGTTAAAAAAGGTTGAAAAATTATCAAAGGTTGGAACAAAATCCAAAATAGATGATGTAGTTAATTTTATAAACAAATGTTTTCAAATAGATACCAATTGTTTCAATGGAAAATTAATTCACATTAAAGACAATCTATCTAAAATTTTAAAAAATAAAAATCCAAATTATTTGAAACTAAGAAGACATCAATGAATATTTTTTTTGTAGGTATGGGATATATGGGTTCTGAAAGATTGAAAGCTATTTGTAATTTAAAAAAAAAAAATAATATTAATATTTTAGGTTTCTATGACCCTAAAATAAAAGTTATTAAAGTAAATAAATTAACTTTTAGATCTAAAATAAATTTAGATAAAAATTTTTTTACAAAAAATAAAATTGATTTATGTATAATAAGTGTACCTCATAATTTAATAATAAAATATTCTAAAATTTTTCTAAAAAATTTTAAAAAAATAAATTTGCTTATAGAAAAACCGCTTGGAATTAATTTTTTAGAAACTAAAAAAATAATAGATTTAAAGAATAAAAACCAAAGAATTTTTGTAGGACTTAATTATAGATATTTCGATGGTATTTCTAAAATGTTAGAAGATTTAAAAAAAAAGAAGTTTGGAAAAATTAACTCTATGTTAATAAATTTTGGACATGGCCATAATCCCAGCATGAAAAACTCTTGGAAATTGAGTAAAAAATTTGCTGGTGGGGGGGTAATTATGGACCCTGGTATTCATATCTTAAATTTATTGCAACTATTTTGTACAAAAATAAAAATTGAATATGTTAAAAAATTAAGAAATTTTTGGAAAACTGGAGTTGAAGAAGAAGTGATAATTGTAATGTCATCAAGAGAAATTCCAATAATAAATATTTCTATCTCAATATTACGATGGAGAAGCACTTTTGATATTAGGGGCAATGGAGTGAAGGGGTATTGCCGAGTAATAGGAAGAGATAGAAGTTATGGAGAACAAAATTATTTTACGGGTAAAAGATGGGGTTGGCTTGTGGGAAAAAAACAGAAACATACTGAAAAAAAAATTATACAGAAAAAATCTAAAAATGTTTTTCAAGATGAATTAAGTGCAATTATTAAAACATTAAAAAATAAGAAAATAAATATTATGCCATGCACTGATAAAGAAGCTCTAGAAACAATGTTGTTGATTAAAAACTTGTATGAATTTTAAATCAGCTTTAATAATTTCGCCATTACCTCTAAAGCCAGTAAAATCTGGAATGCAAAATACAATTAATCTACTTTATAAATATCTTAAAGATCAAAATTATAAAATTTTTTTTTATGAAATTAAAACTCATAATAAAGTAGATCCTATATTAAATTTAAGTTTTAAAAAAAATTTAATTCAAAAAATAAAAAAAAAAATTAATTTAGAAAATATTGATTTTGTATTTATAAATACTTCAAAAATTTTATATCACTATAAATCTTTTTTTCTTACAAAGAGTCGATCCTATAAAACAATTTTAGTGTGTCATGATTTGTATCATTTTAGAAAAAAATATTTTAACAAGATTAATGTTATAGATAAAACTAAAATAGAGTGTTCAGATGAAATAGATATTTTGAAAAGTGTAGATTATATAATAGATTTTTCTAAAAAAGAATTTGATTATCTTGTAAAAAAAAAGATATCAAAAAAAAAATTACTAAAAACTTATACACCTACTATAAGATTTAAAAAAATTAATTTTATAAAAAAAAAAAAATATGATTTATTATATGTTTCGAGTAACTGGTTTCAAAACCAATTAAGCTTTGGTAGTTTTTTTAAAAAAATTAATTATGAAAAATTCAAATTTAATATTTTAATACTTGGAGACTTCTCAAAAAATGTTTTTAAAGATATCGATATCAAATCTTATTCTTCAAATATGTTTAACAAATGTACGATTGGCGTTGCAATAATGAAAAATTCTACAGGAAGACAAACAAAAATATTTGAAATGCTATCAGCTGGACTACCAGTATTTACTAATATTGATCTCACTGAATTTGGATTGAGAAACAATTTTCATTATATGTATTTTGACAATAAAAAAAAATTAGGCAGCCAATTAAAATTGTTAATTTCTAATGAAAGCTTAAGAAAAAAACTTTCACATAACGCTTATAATTGGTCTCAAAAAAATACTTTTTATAAAAAAGCGTTTAAGTTAATAAATGAAGAATTAATAAATAAACAATTATGAAAAAATTAGTTAATTTATTTGACCAGAGTCAAAAATCACAATTTATTTTTTTAATTTTTTTTATGTTAGTTGCCTCATTTCTTGAATTACTGGGTCTTGGAATGGTTATATTAATTTTAAACACATTTTTAGGGTTAAATGATAGTTATCCTGAAATTATAAATTATTTTTCTAACTATTTTTTGAAAACTGATGTTAATTTTGAATTAATATTAATTTTTATATTTATTTTATTTAGTATTAAACTTTTAATTTTGATCTTTGTATCTTGGGTTGAGGCTGATTTTTTAGCTCGTTTTAGGGAAAATATATCTAATAAACTTTATCACAATTTTTTAAATAGAGATGTCTTAAATATTTTAAAAAGAAATAGTGCTGAATATCTTAGAAATTTTACTGATGAAATAACTCTAAGTGTTACTTTTTTGTTTAGTATTTTAAGAATTATACTTGACTCAATATTATTGTTAACATTTTTAATATTTTTAATTTATTTTAACCCAACAGTAACAATATCAGTTTTTTTATTTTTTTCATTAATTGTAATTTTATATTTTATTTTGATTAAAAATAAATTAGCTAAATGGGCAATTACCAGTTTAAAAAATAAAAAAAATAGAATTCAATTTATATCAGAAAGTTTTTCTGCAATTAAGACAATAAAAATTTTATCACGTGAAAACTTTTTTCTTGATAAATTTAAACACGAAAATCATTCATTGAGTAATATTCAATTAAAAGTAAGTTTTTTAAAATCATTACCAAGAAATATTTTAGAATATATGTTGTTAATAAGTATTTTATTTTTATTTTTTTATTTAGCTAAAAATGAATATTCAAATGAAAGTATCATTCAATTGCTATCAATTTACACTCTTGCTGCTTTCAGAATCACGCCCTTAATTAACAGAATACTTGGTCATATGCAGCACCTTAAACATACTTACCCTAGTATGGAGCAGTTAATTTTTGAAAATGAACAAAAATTAAAGATTAAGAAAACAACAGTCAGTAAAATGAAGTTCAAAAAAAATATTAACTTAAACATAAAACAATTTGCATTTGAAAATAGTAAAGAATTTTTATTAAAGAATATAAACATTGAAATTAAAAAAAATTTACAAATAGGTATAATTGGTCAAAGTGGGAGTGGAAAAAGTACTATAATAGATTTATTGTGTGGTTTTAGGAAAAGCAAACATTCTAAATTAAAAATAGATAACGTAAACATATCTGATTCAAATGAACTCACAAGATGGCAAAAATCAATAGGATACGTGCCTCAAAATATAATTATTTTTAATCAATCATTAAAAGAAAATATTTTATTTGGCTCAGAAAAAAAATTGCAAAATGATAATAATTTGAATTATCTTATAAAAAAAGTAGATTTGACTCAATTTGTAAATAAATCAAATAAAGGACTATCCCAAATCATCCGCCAAGACGGACAAAATATTTCAGGTGGAGAAAAACAAAGAATAGGAATCGCTCGAGCTTTAATTAATGATCCAGAATTAATAATATTAGATGAGGCAACAAGTGGTTTGGATTTTGAAACTGAAAATAATGTATTAAAAACAATTAAAAAGCTAAGAAAAACTACAATTATAGTTTCGCATAGGTTAAACGCATTAAAAGATTGTGATAAAATATATATGATAGAAAACAAGAAAATTTCATTGTTAAAAAAAAATAAATTAAAAGAACATTTTGAAAAAATCTAATATTCATGTTTTGTATATTAAATTTTATTTAAAAAAAAAAGAATAAGATATTTTGAAAACTAATACAAAAATTTTAATTCCTGGAGGCACAGGATTTATAGGTTATCATTTAGTTTCATTTTTTATT
>Ga0209362_1000657_pt1 | contig 30246 bp, 20 predicted proteins | sample SaaInlV_165m_DNA_FD_184680 | JGI IMG/M metagenome (GOLD analysis project Ga0209362, IMG submission 184680) | Marine microbial communities from expanding oxygen minimum zones in the Saanich Inlet - Saanich Inlet SI037_S3LV_110m_DNA (SPAdes)... | ecosystem: Environmental > Aquatic > Marine >... | reverse complement strand
CTGGTCATCCGCACGGGACGATCCCACTCGGCATCAGGGTTTTCAAGGAGTGGCACTAGACTATTTCCATCCAGAGTCTGACGCGGTTTAGGCAAGTCAAGCAGTTCGACCAGTGTAGGATAGAGATCGAGCAATGAAACCGCTTTTCCACAAATCGTACCTTTGGGTAGATCGGGCCCCGCAATCATGAAATTGCTGCGCGACGAGTCATACCACGGTTTGATTTTGGACCACGCTTGCTTTTCACCAAGCATATAGCCGTGGTCGCTCCACAGAACCACGTAGCCCGTTTTGGCGTAGGAACTGGCGTACCATGCGTCTAGAATCCGACCGACCTGTTCGTCCGCGAAGGTTACGCTCGCAAGATAAGCCCTTACAAATTGCTTGTCGTAATCCTTTTTGACCAGCTTTTCATGATAGCCCTTGCCAAACTTTGCTTCAAAACCGGCAACGAGCTTCAAGCGCTCGGGCAAATCATCCAAATCTTCTTTACGCCGCTCGGAAAGCCGCAGGGTTTCCGGAGGATACAGGTCAAAATAGGCTTGCGGCACAATCCATGGGACGTGAGGACGATAAATACCAACCGAAAGAAAGATCGGTCCTTTGTGCGAATCGATGGTTTTGATGGCCGAGCTGGCGGCTTTGTAGTCGCCCATTTCAGAGACAGGTATATCCGCAATATCCCAAATGGCGGAGGAGTTTAAGTTAATCCCCGCCTTCTTTAGTTTTTTCGGGGTTTTGAACGGAGGAACATAAGTATCGAATTCAGGGGCATCCCCCCGGTGGAAGTTTTTGGCGATACCGATGCTGGCCCATCCGTTTTGAGAAAATAACTTCGGAATCGTAACGGTTTCCGACCCGGCGTAAAACCGCCACGGACGCTTTCCGCTGTCATTTGAAATATTGCCCGAACGCGACGGGGCAATCCCCGTAAAGAGAGCGGGGCGCGAGGGCACGCAGGACGGAGAAGCACAAATCGCATTGCTAAAAGTGACCCCCTTTTTTGCGAACCGCTCGATGTTAGGCGTAATCGCCTGAGAGTGCCCCTTCAGCACCGAGTTCCAGTCGTTCCAATCGTCCACGTTGATCAAGAGCACGCTGGGTCGCTCAGTATCCTTAGCCTTTCCTTCCAGCCAGAAGGAACAGGCGAAAAAGAGGGGAAGGAAAAGGGCAATCAAGCTTTTCATTTTTTACGTATACGCAGACGCTCCGACTTTTCCTTGAACTCAGGCGCGGCTTTTCTGGGTAACCATTTAGCCAGTCGCTTTATCACACCTCGATGTTTGGGATCTTTGGCTAGGTTTACAAATTCGTCTGGATCGGTCCGGTGGTCGTAGAGTTCCCTGGATTCGTCTTCGTAGGAGATCAGTCTCCAGTCACGGGTCCGTATGGAATGATTGCCGAAATAGGAGGACGTAATGGCGGGTTGCTTTCTGGCCGCGTTCGGATCATTGAGTTGAGGGACAAGGGAAATTCCCTCGAGCCGATCGTTTTTGGGCAGGTTGCACAAGTCCACCAGTGTAGGGTAAAGATCGAGCAGGCTGGCAGGTTCCTTGCATTCCTTGCCCGGTTTGATTCCCAGACCGCTGATAAGAAGAGGCACACGGGTCGACTCTTCCCAAAGGGTGCGCTTGGCCCAATGCTGTTTTTCACCCAGGTGAAACCCGTGGTCGCTCCATAGGACAATAATGGTGTTATCCGTATAAGAGCTTGCCTCCAGGGCATCCAAGACAATCCCCACGCAATGATCAACGAAACTCACAGAGGCAAGGTAGGCATGAGTAAGGCTTCGCTGATTACCACTTCCCGTAACCTCGGCATGAGTCGGAGCCACGGCATAGTCATTGATGGTCAGAAAGTTCTTCGGCAGGTCATCGAGGTCGCTCTTCGGGTTCTTGGGCAGGATGATCTTATCCTTCTCATAGAGCTCAAACCATTTGGGTGGCACCAAAAGTGGAACATGCGGACGAAAGAAACCGACGGACATGAAGAAAGGTTTGTCAAAGTCCTCCTTGAGGGCTTTGGCGGCAGCTTCAGCCAGTTGAATATCTCCCATTTCAGCATCCGTTTCCGGATACGCTCCCCAATCCCAGGCACCACTCCAGCTTGCCGGGCGGCTCATCGGTTTCCTGGGGTGCGGACTGCGGGCACGGCCCAGTGACCGGTCGATATCTCCACTCAAGCGACCACCGAATCCATGGTGCAAGACCTTCCCGCCGGAAAGGGTGTAGTAGCCATGGTCCTTGAAATATCGCTGAATGGTGGGCGCGTCGGCAAGAGCAGGCAACTGCTCATACTTGGGCCCGATTTCATAACTGCCATGCGTCATGGGTCCGATGCCCGACATCACGGAGGCACGTGAGGAAGTGCACACGGGGACCGAGCAGTGAGCATTGATGAAATTGCGACCACGCTTGGCCAAAGCGTCCATATTGGGGGTCTTGACCTGAGGATGCCCGTCCATGAAACCCACCCAGTCGTTCAGATCATCAATTGAAAGGAAGAGCACGTTCGGCTTGGAAGTCTCTGTCTTGGCCCAAAGGCTTGAGCTGAGCAAGAGGAAGCATAGCGATGTTGCATGGATTTTTTTCATGAAATTCGTCTTCGAAATCATTCCTTGCGGAGCTACTCCCCCTGAAAGCCTATGACCCTGGTGCGCATCTTTTTTCTCATCGCTTGGTACTTCTCGTTCGCAATCAGGTTGGTCCATTCATGAGGATCCTTTTTGTGATCGTACAATTCTTCGGATCCATCCTCGTAGCGGAGATATCGATATCTCTCCGATTGAGCTGCGGTGTTCTGCGGGCCATAACTGAGAAAAGCAAAATCCCGAGTTGCCGATGGGTCTTTCAATAGTGGAAGAATGGAACGACCCTCCAAATGACCGGGCTTGGGGATGCCCGCAAAGTCACAGAGGCTTGGATAGATATCGACGTGAGAGATCGGCTGGTTATTTCGAAGTCCGGCTTTGGCCACGCCGGGCGAGACAACGATAAAGGGAACCCGGGTGGTGTTTCTCCAGATCGCTGCCTTGCACCAGTGGGTTTTCTCCCCGAGGTTCCAGCCGTGATCACTGGTGAGTACGATGACCGTATCCCGTTTTCGAGGGTTCACTTTGAGCTCGTCCAGCAAGCGTCCAATTTGAACGTCCACGTAGTTGATGCAGGCCAAGTAGGATTGCACCATGTATTTCCATTCCTTCTCTCCCCCAAGGTGCAGAATCTGTTCATGCACGGTCCTTGGCTTGAACAAATCCTTGTGAGCATTGGATCGGGCCAAGGCCTTTCCGTAAGGAGGCAGGTCGTCCAGATCGTCAGCTTGGACCTGTGGCAACTGAATGCTCTCCAAAGGAAACTTTTCAAAGTAGGCCTTGGGCGCATTGAACGGTCGGTGCGGACGATAGAAGCCAACGGTCATCAGGAGAGGTTTTTCGCCGGCCTTCCTCCATTCCTCGATTGCCCATTTGGATACCTTGTAGTCCCCGGTTTGTTCATCGGCATGGTTATGCGGTCCGCCTTCTCCCCAGAGATTCGCTTTGTCGTCGGTAAATTTGCCGCGGACGTCCTGCGGACGATTCAGATACGCATCGACTTGTCCCTTCAACTTGGCGGTGTTTCCGTGGGCTACTTTCCCACCGCTTACCACCCGGTAGCCGTTTTGCTTAAAGTGCTGGTGCAAGATCACGGGATTCTTCGGCGCGTTTTTCGAAGTGATCCCCTGCATCGGTTGGTCTCCCAAAAAAGCCGGTCTGCGGGTGCTGTTGAAATACCTGCCCGTGCTCTTGGGATAGAGGCCATTCAAAAAACTCGTCCTGGAGGGACCGCATTGGGGGGCATTGCAGTGAGCATTGGTAAACAAGACACCCTGAGCCGCAAGCGCGTCGAGGTTAGGGGTTTTACTCTGTGGATGCCCGCCCATCACGCCTATCCAGTCGTTCAGGTCATCTACGACGATAAATACAACATCCGGCTTGGCACAGGAAATGGCGACAAACGAAAGGTAGATAAGAAGGAGGGCTTTTTTCATTACTTATGTTTAAAGGAATTGAGTGAGTTCATTCACTCGAGGGCGAGAATTAAATATATGTCGATTCTTGCTTACTTAAGTTCGGATCGTGTGAGATTAGTAAACGAAGTGTTTGCTTTCTACAATGTTGGTCAGACAAATCATTCTTAGGTATAGGATTTTAGGGGAATAAAATTCTTGCCTCCAAATCACCGCACTCCGCCCTTCATGCATTAAGAGCCCCATCCATAGCTTACTTGTTTAATTGGAAAACGACACGAAAGCCCATGGAGTCACTGCGGTAACTTGGGGCAAAACCAATAGAGCGCTTGGCAGAACTCAGGTGCGTCCCACGGCTGTACCAAGAACCACCCCGCTTGACCCGAGTCGAGCCCGATGCGGGGCCTGTTGGGTTTGTCAAGGTGCCGCTTGAATAACTGCCATACCAATCGGCACACAACTCCCAAACATTACCGTGCATGTCATAAAAACCCCATGAATTAGGGCGATACGACCCAACCACCCTTGTTTTCTCATATCCACTTTCTCCGTAGTTTGCCCAATCCGAATTTATTTTTTCTCCCCAGAAATATCTCGTCGTGGTGCCTGCTCGACAGGCATACTCCCATTGACTCTCAGTGGGCAGGGTAAAAATCCAACCTTCAGGAATCCTATTTTTTTCTTTTTCATTCAACTTTTTACAAAATACCACGACATCTTCCCATGACACGGATTGAACGGGTAATTTCATTCCTTTGAACTTACTTGGGTTATCTCCCATTACGGACTGATATTGTTCCTGAGTTACTTCATATTTCCCTAAATAAAAACCTTCCGTCAAAATTACGGTGTTAGTATTATAACCGTCGCCCCTCAGATAACTGCCAGGTGGACACCAAATCATTTCCAGGTTTTTTGCACTGCTTGCAATGAATGTCTTTTCTTGTTGGGATGATTTTTGGGATGCATCAGCAAGTTTTTTCAGGTCACCGTTACTCTCGCTCTTTTCATTATTATCTGACCTCCCTTGGTTCCTTGATTTTCCGTCCGAACCAGTCAAGGAGGGTAAGGTTGATTGGAAAACAATACGGAATCCCATGTTGGGGTAGCGATAGTCAGGGGCGTAGTAGTTACGAACATGAGAAAGCAGGGACACCCTGTTTTCGTGGCAGGAACCACCCCGCTTGACCCGAACCGTGCCCGTTGCCGGACCTATTGGGTTTGTCAAAACACCACTTGGGTATTTGGCATACCAATCGGCACACCATTCCCACACATTACCATGCATATCATAAAAGCCCCATGGGTTGGCAGCATACTGTCCCACATCGCACGATTGCGTAGAGTCGTCCTGTCTGTTTCCCCAGTTATAATTCGCCCGCGAGGAATCAATCTCATTACCCCACGAGTAGGCGGTTCTCGTACCTGCACGACAAGCATATTCCCATTGACTCTCTGTGGGCAGGGTAAAAGCCCAACCTTCAGGAATACGATTTTTTTCTTTTTCGTTCAACTTTTTACAAAAGGCCATGGCATCTTCCCAAGATACTTTTTCAACGGGTAATTTCGCCCCTTTAAAAAAACTGAGGAAAGAACTTAGCTTAACTCCCATTACGGACCGATATTGTTCCTGAGTTACTTCGTATTTCCCCAAGTAAAAACCTTCCGTCAAAATTACGGTGTTAGTTCTAGAGACGTGGCCCCTAAGATAACTACCCGGTGGACACCAAATCATTTCGAGGTTTTTTGCACTTCTTGAAATGAATGTCTTTTTTTGCTGGGATGATTTTTCGGATGCATCAGCAAGTTTTTCCTGCTCAGTTTTAGGTATTGCCCCCAATGGGTCTTCTTGAGCATTAACGATATTACTAATGAAGATAGAGAGTACTAGGAGAAAAATTTGTTTCATTTTTATTTCTATAGAAAGCAGATATGAGCTACTCGTGACAGGTCAGACACTCTTCACTTTCTAAGTTAATATCAAAATCACCTTAACACCTTCAAAACCGCGGGCTGTCACTAGTACGCTCCATAGACTGGCTCTACTTTCAGGGCAGTGGATTTTCCTTGGAAAAAATAAGCTTTGGCTTTGGCGGTATGTATGTAGGTAGGTAGGGCTAGCGGGCTGATGGTGAGCGCGGTAAGGATGGTCAGGTTGCTTCGTTTCATTTGTCCTTAAGTGGTTACAGAACCATTTAGTGATCATTCAACAATGGAAACATCTCGTTCACCTGATCGATAAGCTTGTCTTTCAAAGGCTTCACCTGGGGGCCGCTTTGATGAACGAGAAAAGCCCAGACCAGTTTCCGCCGCCGATCGATCCGCAAGTGGGCGCCCAAGGCACCACCATGAAATGTTTGGCCAGCCAAGCCCAATTCGGAAACATCATCTCGAAACCATCCCAACCCGTAGGTTCTGCCGGGGCGCACAGACGACTGAAGCTTTCGCATTTCGGTGACTGATTTTTCGGAGAGGATCCGCTTTCCGTTATAGAAGCCGTCGTTCAGGTGCATCTGACCGAAGGCAGCAAGCGCGTCCAAGTTCGTGAAGAGCGAGCCTCCCGGCAGAATGAAGCGGAGTTCATCGATTTCCGCCAATGAGCTTCTTGCCTTTAGTTGCTTACCTACTCTCAGATAAGCAGTAGGCACCATCTTTCGCATTTCCCTTGAAGGCAGAAAGGTCGTGTTGCTCAGGCCCAAGGGACGGAACAGAGTCTCCTGCGAAATCACTTCCAGCGACTTTCCAAGAGCGACTTCCAGCACGCGGCCCAAGACACAATAACCGACGCCGGAGTAGACCCATTTCGTTCCCGGCTCGTAGGCGAGATCGTACTTCGCGACCAGATTAATGGTTTCATTCAGTGGGCGTTTGAAATTGCGGATCAGATCCATTTTCTCAGGAGTGATTCCCTTGTTCCCCCAGAAGCCGCCCGTGTGCGAAATGAGCTGACGAATCGTCATCGGCTTTGCCGGCTGCTTGCCGCCTTGGACTCGTTTTCCTTTGAACTCAGGAAGGTATTTCTCAACCAGATCGTCCAGCTTCAACTTGCCCTGATCCACTAGGGCCATGACCACGCTTGCCATGAAAGGTTTTGAAACCGAGGCGATCGGCAGCAATTCCTCTGCTGTGAAGGGACGCCTGGATTCGATATCGGCATATCCGAACCCTTCGCGATAAACGACCTCGCCTTTGTGAACGACGACAAAGGAGACGCCGGCAACCTGTTTATCCTTAACCGCCTCACTCATGATTTCCGCAAGCGAATCAAGCTGCTCTACTGTTATCCCATGCGACTGGAGCACTTTCGCCTTGATCAATCCGGAAGCAGTGGAATTGTTGGTCATGGGACTACTGGCAGAAGCTCGGCCTGCATCCGTTCTCTGTTTCATTCTGGCTTCACCCCTTTCAAGCAGCCTTAGCTTCTCCGCATCGGACAAAGCGCCATCTCCATTTGCATCGGCTCGGGGAAAGCGTCTCAGGATCATCTTGATGAGGGCCGCTTCCTCCGCCTTGGACAACTTGCCGTCGCCATCCTTATCGGCCTGCGGTTGCAGCTTGAGGATTTGCTTAACCAACGGGTTGCTCGCAGCAATTAGTGGCAACGTCGCCCACGCTAGCATGAGCACGGTAAGGAGGATCAGGTTGCTTCGTTTCATTTGTCTTTAAGTGGTTACAGAATCATTCGCTTAAATAAATTATGCGTAATTTGCTGAACGCGTTTGTCGGGGCCTTGTTGGGTGACGCCGTGCCTCGATGGATTGACGTGTCCGGGAGGATTCGACAATCCGTTGGCCCACCAGATGGTGGCCGCATTGAAGACCACGTTGTTTTTGGGCCCGTCGTAAAGAGTCGCACTGTATTGGCCCACATTCCTTCCGTTGATGGTGGCATTGCCTCGTGCGACAACGCTCATACCGGGCAGATCCATGGCAGGGGCCCCGTGCCACTCCCAACCAACAAGACCTTTGATTGAGTCCCCTTTCTTCATTCCCGTACCCTCGAAAAGCCAATGCTCCGGCATGGCGCAGGTCCAATCGCCACACCCCATGCCGCGCCCGGTCTTTTGATCCTTGTCCAAACGTCCTCCCATCAACTGTGCACCATCCGGCCCCATGTTCATTTCAAAGTCTCTTCGATTGAGCAGCCTTCTCTTGACTGCTTCAGGAATTTCATCCGCAACGGGCATGAACCAGCCTTCGCGACGGGTTGCCCGATTGGGGGTCCCACTGGTATTGGGTAAAAGAGGAGCGACGCAAAGAACGGAATTACCTCCAAAGAAGGCGAGGTTGACACCTTCCTCCCGGGCTTTTCGGACATTATCGTACATTTCCAAACTCCAGTACTCGTCGTGCCCAACAGAAATAAACCCCTTGGATCTAAGCAACCCTTGCGGGTCGGAGTGCGTATCGATATTGGAAATATAGGACACATCGTATCCTTCCTTTTCCATCCAAAAAGCCAGTGGAAATTCCCACGGCAAGTATTCGCCGCTGCCACCCGACTTCTTCATTTTGTTTACCGGATGGGTAAAAAGACCATACGGACGATCGAAGCTGACCGTTCCACTTGGCACGCCAATACTCGTCCAATTCTCATGCTCCGTGTAAATCGAATAGTCCATCGGCCATCGGTTGTAGGCCGACCAGGTGAGATCACTGCACTGAAAAAGAAAATCGCACGGACGGTCATCGCGAACGATAAAAATTACATAACTCTGAATTCCGCTTCGTTCAGCGGTCATCTTTCCAAGGTATACACCACTTGGCCAAGTCTTGGGGATTTCCAATTCCACGGTCGGTTCCCACTGGCACTCACGAACATAGTTTTCTCCGATAGGAGGATCAGGTTGTGTCCCGGCCATAATTGAATTAAAACTTTTCATCAGTCTTGCCCCGGTTCCGCCATAGTAACCAGTACGAAAGATATCCAATTTGAAAGCGGATGCCGTATTGGTACTGACCATAATTTTAAGTTTCTCGCCTGCCCGCAGGCTGTTTGCGTTGCAGTAGCCTTCGATCGCTTTGGAGCGTCCGTTGTCCAAAATTCTGTTAATCTTCCCCGGCACGGTTTTGGTATTCGACAACCTCCAGTCCCGCGTTCCTTTTTTTGAGTTTTCCTCCCGGATGAAATCTTTTTCGGAAATATTTAGGTTTCTTCTTCCACTTGGAACCGCAAAAGCTCCTGAAGCCACTCCGAGACTTGCCGCGGCTGTCGTTTTAATAGCATCACGTCGGCTTAATCCGCCCAAGTGATCGTTTCCAACGTTTTTGCTTTTCACGATTCTTGTGGGTTAGGGAAGGGGGGCTGCGGATCGAGTCAGTCGGACAACTTGTCGACGAAGAACTCGACCTGTGATGGGTATTTCAATTCCGCGCCCGGGTATTTCAAATGGGCTTCCAGTTTGAGGGCGTCTGTCTTTTTCTTCAGAGCGATGCCCAGGTTGACGTGGTGAATGAGCCAGCCACGCGCTCTGCCTTTGTCGGCGGGAGGCTTGGCGGTGGGAGGCATACCGTAACTCATGAAGATGGGTGGGTCATCCTCGGAAACGAGGAGCAAGGCGGAATGGCGGGCCGCTTTTTTATTCGCTTGTTCCAAAGTTTTGGCTCCCCATGTGGCCATGCGCACTTTTTCCGGGTCAACCAGATGACCAAGCGGTCGGACAAAACCTTCAGCCTCAATTTTCGGGCCCATGAGATCAGTAATCATCTCTTTCCAGAATTCGGTCTGGTTCGTGGTCTGCCCCCCGGCGGTGGCCACGCAGGTCAACCGGGTGGACTCCCGCTCAATGGGATCCTTGCTCTTGGGTTTTGCCATGTCGTCCGAGTAGGCCAACCACATGCAGATTTGAGCGCCCGCCGAGCCACCGAAGGCGGCTACCCGAGATTTGTCCAGATTCCATTCCTTGGCCTTGGAGCGCATGAACTGCAGGGCCCGTCGGGCATCATGATGGGAAGTGGGCAAGGGAGTCTCGATGCTCAGGTAGCGATAATTGATCGAGGCCACGGAAATGCCTGCCTTGAGAAGTTTCTTCAAAACATCCTGACTTAGCTTTTCCTTGCTGCCGGCCCGAAAGCCTCCGCCATGAATAAAAATGGCCAAAGGGGTTGGCTTGGAATTTTCGGCCAACCAAATATCAAAAACGTTCCGCTCATACTCTCCATACTTCACGTTTGCATGAGTGGGTGACGTTTGTTCTTTGCCTTGAGCGTTTTCCTTCCCTGATTTCCGTCCCCCTTGATTTTTTGCACGGGCAGTCGCTATCTTAATGACCTTCTCCAACTCCTTCTCGGATAAAGTCCCATCCCCATCGGAATCGGACCTGGGGAATCGTTTTATGATCTTCTGTTTCAAAGCCGCCTGTTCGGCCTTGGACAATTTACCGTCTCCGTTTTCATCGGCCTTGGGCTGTAGGTTTAGGATTTGCTTCTCCAACGGATTGTCCAAGGTCATCGACGGACGGGGAGCGTCAGGAAGTTGGTCGGTTCGGCCTAAAGCGGGAAGGCCCGGAGTGACTGCTAGTGCCATTGCGACCAAGCTCCGATTTACGGATAATTTCAATAGATTGATTTTCATGTTTTTACAAACACCACAAAGCAAGGAAAAGTTGCATCGAAATTGACGGAGAAGAGAAAGGATTAAGATTTAGCGCTTTTTTGGCGTGCGCTTCGGTCCGGGAGTCACGGGGGACACCTTACCGAGTTTCCTTTGGCCAGCTTGGTACCAACCGTCGAGAAGGGCGCTCAGTTCCTTGACCCGGTCGGGGTTCTTGTTTGCGAGATTCACTTTCTCGGCCGGATCCTTCTTGAGATCGAAAAGTTGAGCCCCCCCACCCTGCGGCGGATACCTCATTTTTCCCGGCGCACCGTCGTAGGTGAGGAGAAGCTTGTCGTGCCCCCGGATCACCCAGCGGTAAAGGAGGGATGCCTGCGGGTTTTCTATGTCGGCAATATCATGAGCAAAAGACTCCCCGAAGAGAACATCGCGTTTGATCTTCTTTCCGCTCTTGAGCTGAGGGAGAAGGTTCAGTCCCGGAAAGTCATGCGGGCCATTGGCCCCGGCGGCAGCCAATACCGTCGGCACGAAGTCGATGGAGGAACAGAGTTCAGGCCGATCGGCGGGTGGGATGGTTCCCTTCCAACGGAACATGATGGGGTTGCGGGTGCCGCCTTCGTAAGGGCTGCGCTTGGAGCGAGGACCATAGCTCCCGGTCTCGGTCTGAATCCAGCCGTTGTCGGTGACATAGATGATCAGGGTGTCCTCTCCTATAGCCGACTTGTCGATATGATTCATCAATGCGCCACAAGTCTCATCGAACCATTCGCACATGGCGTAGTACTTGGCGACCCGGTCATGGACTCCCTTCGCCAGGTACTTCTTGTGAAGACGCTCGGGTGGGTTGTGCGGGGTGTGGGGAAGGAAGGGTGCGTACCAGATGAAAAAAGGTTTCTCCTTTTTGACCGAACGATCGATGAATTCAAAGACCGGTTCCATTCCTGCCCGACCGATCTTGAGTCCGTCGTCACCGTGTCTGCCCCCGGGGTTGGGGAATCCGCGGGTCATGCCTTCGGTGAAACCTCCGCGCTGGTAGGAACCTTCCCACCATTTCCCGCTCTGGTGACTGACGTATCCTTGCTTGGCGAGCCAATGAGGAAGACCGCCATGCTTGTCTATATTCGAAATGATCAACTCCCTGGGATCTTTTCCTGTTCTCAGGGCATGCGCCTTGTTTTCAGGAGTGTTTGCGGGGTTGTTGCCGGTGATCTTGTTCTGGTGAGAATACAGGCCGGTAAATAAGGTGGCTAGGGAAGGCCGGCACAAAGCAGTCGGCACATACCCCCGACGGAACAAGGCGCTTTCCGAGGCCAACTTGTCAAGGTGCGGGGTCTCGATGTGATCATGCCCCATGAAGCCGTAATCGGTGTAGCTTTGATCATCGGAAAGGATCAGGACGATGTTGGGGGGCTTGGCATGCATCGTGTTTGCGAGCACGACTGAAAGGCAAAGTAGGCTGAGATATTTTTTCATGTATAAATTGTTGGTTGTTTCACTACGGATTCAGGCACCAAGTCTCGAGTTCATGATGGAAGGGCTTGTGTTAAGGGAATCGGATTATTTCGGACGAGGGAAAAAAGTGAATTCAATAAAGTGACGTCGGAGCATCCGTTTATCTTACGAATCCTTTCGCACCTGAAGTTTCCAGGTGTAGAACCTTCGCGTTATTTATTGGAGTCTTGCAGCAACCGAATCATCTCCTTGGCATAACGTTTGCCTAGTTCGCGGCAACTGGTCTGGTCCTGCAATTGGGTTAAACCGCATCAGAGAAGCCTGGAAGAAGATCGATTTATCGAACGAGTTCGATCCCGTCATCGGTAATCTTGATCTTTCCCTTTTTGTAAAGGCCGCCGATTGCTTGTTTGAAGACTTTTTTACTCACTTTGAATTCCCTTTTTATATCTTCCGGAGAACTTTTGTCTCCAAATTCGGATTTCCCTCCAACTGCCTTGAGGTGATCCAGAATTTTATCGAAAGTCGAATGAACGTGCCTGCCTTTGTCCGGTTGTAAGGAAACGTCAATCCTTCCATCTTCCCGAACACCCGTGATATACCCTTTGAGTTTTTGCCCTTCCTTGTACTTTTCATAAACTTGATTGCCGTAAACCAATCCTATGTACTCATCGTTGATCGCTACTTGGATCCCCAAATCAGTAAAAGCATATATCTCGAGATCCACTTCCTCCCATCGAGAAAATTCATCCGGCTCTACATGTTCGATTAAATACTCATCATTATTATTCATTCTCTTTTAACTATAATCAGCCTGGGCAAAAACCGCACCCACCAAAAAGAAAATGAACAATATTTTTTTCATCGAACGATTATAGCTTAGTCCTCCTTGTGTCCTTTGAATCCTAGGGATGCATCGAGAACCTGGCCCAACGTAACAGGCGTATGAGCATTCTTTGCATAGGCTGTCATCTTCTCGATAATATCGGGGAATTGATCGGCTACATCATTGAGCTCTTCAATATCCTTACTCAAATCATAAAGCTCAAATGGGAGGTTTTTATTTGGTCTGATCGCTTTCCAATCATTCATGCGTAGAGCAATACTCTTCTTGTTCTCCCAATATAGATACTTGTGCTGGTTTTGCTGGCGTCCCGCATTTTTCCCTCCGAGCAAGGTAGGTAAGATTGAAATGCCATCGGTATCCTTTCGCGGTCTTGCATGAGCGATTTTCGCCAGCGTTGGCATGATGTCCGGGAAGTAGCCTAAGTGTTCGGAAATGGTACCTGCTTTTATTTTGCCGGGCCATCGAACAATAAAGGGGACCCTGATTCCGCCTTCATAAAAACCGCCCTTCCCTCCCCGGAAACGTTCACCCGTCTCTGGATTCAGGTTAGGAGCCAGAAAGCCATGTGGATGTTCATTACTCTTAAAATAGGTCTTCCCGCCGTTATCGCCGGAAATGAAAACAATGGTATCATCATCGATCCTCAATTTTTTCAGCAAGTCCATGATCTCGCCAATTTGCCGGTCCACCATTTCCACCATCGCAGCATACATTTGGGCATCATGAGTCCCTTTTTGATTTGTGGCATCCCATTTCATGTCTTTGTACTTTTGCCACGCGGGTTCATTGTCAGGCATGGCCCAGAAACCATGAGGGGGCGTCCATGGAAGATAAGCAAAGAAGGGGCGATCCTTATTCTCTCGGATAAAGTCCAGACTGTCCTCAAAGATCAGAGAATGTGAAAAGGTTTTGCCCTTATGAAAGTCCCCGGCGTTGCCTGCGAGCCGCACCTTCTTACTGTTGCGAATAAGATATCTTGGATAAAAGGTATGGGCGTGAGTCTGATTGTAATAACCAAAGAAGACATCAAAACCATGCTTCTCGGGTACGCCTGTCGTACCGACGTCCCCAAGTCCCCACTTGCCGAATCCACCGGTTGCATAGCCCGCGTCCTTGAGCATGCTGGCGATAGTCACCTCATCCGCACGCAGACAACCGGGTCCGCGAACGGTAGTATGACCAGTATGCTGCCCAGTTATAAGCGTACTACGCGTGGGTGCGCAGACGTTGGCGCCAGCCAGAAACTGAGTGAAACGGATCCCTTCGGATGCGACCTTGTCGATATTCGGCGTCTCCAATATGGGGTGCCCCATGACCGATGATTCGAAATACCCCCACTCATCCAGCATGAAGTAAATAATGTTTGGCTTATTATCATTGGCGGTTGGAAGAGGATTATTGGCACTCTTGGGAAGAGCATTCAAATTCAACCTCAAGCCATGCTTTTCCAACAAAGGCTTTAACGCCTTGGCCCAGGCAAGATATCCCTGCTCATTGTGGTGCAATAAGTCACTTTTGTAGAGAGCCTTGTTCTGTTGACCATTTTCAGTCGAGAAAAAGCGGTTGAGATCAAGGTGAGATACGCGTTTACCATCTGCAAGTTGTGGCAGCATGGCATTGACCGCCTTGACTCTCTCATACGCTGGTCCCTCCTTTCTTGGAAAGATAGAGAAGATCACGATTTTCGATTCCGGCAGGCGAGCTCGCGCTTCGACCACGATGGCTTTGATACCTGCAAAGACATCCTCAGGTTGGTCCGGAGGATATGCTTTTTTGTCCTCATGCAGGTTGTTGGTACCAATCATCAGAGTCACAAGCTTGGGGGAAATTCCATCAAGCGCTCCATTCCGAATGCGCCAGAGAACATTTTGAGTGCGATCACCGGGAAAGCCAAGGTTCAGCAGATTACTCCCTTCAAATGCGCCCGGATATTTACCCCACGAATGAGTAATGGAGTCACCGATCATAACAAAATCGATCTTGGCGTTTGTTGCCTCCTTGAGTTTCTCTTGGTGTAGCCTCGGCATGAACTTTTTAAGGGGCGATGGTACGGGAATCACCGTTGAGGGTTGGCCTTCGTTGTCGAGATTCTTGCCCATGTCCGGAACATTCCATTTGATAGGTAGTTTGGCATCAAGGTATGCGAGTTTGGAGAAGCTCCGTTCCGACTTCTTATTGAAGAACTTCCAATCCGCGAAGTCGAGTAAAGCCTGCCAATCTTCTTCATTCTGGGCATGCTTTCCGTCACGCCAATGGATACCCTGTTGTTTTTCCGCCCCAAGCCATTTAAAAACCTTGTCGGCAGCACGATAGGTCAACTCGGTGCCATAGGGGTTTGCCCAGTAGTCCTGACGGGCATGAGCATTGATTAGAGCTCGCGGTGCAATCAAGGCCTTTGCCGTGTGTGAGTCGAATGGAAGTCGGTCTTCCTTACCGCCAAAATCAAAGAAACGACTGACCCACCAATGTGGGAATGTCTTCTTGTGTAAGATTAGACGTTGGGGCTTTTGCCCCGCTTCGAAATAGCGAAGGCTACCCGTTCCTCCAGTACCTGATGAATTGGGTGCAGTGATGGCAATACGCTCATCATATATACCGGCGCACAAGGCGGTTTTCCCACCTCTAGAGTGACCCGTTGCGACTATCTTCTTCATGTCGACAAGTCCAAGTCTATCCAGAGCGTCAGCAACAAGCCCATGTGCCCAGGCCCATGCTGCAATCGTGCCCCAATCGTATTCGGGATAGAGCGGGAACACTCCGGTGTCGCGGTTATCGCGCCCATCAAAGGCAACTTCGTTTCGGTTGAACTTACAGAGTGAATACCCCCTCGAGACAGCCTGCATCGCCGCCGCCTTGTCTTGCTCGGCTCTTACGCGAGCCTTGCCCTCACCCTCAAAAAAAGTGTAGCAGTTTTTGACAATGAGAGGAACTCGTTTGCCTTCTGCCGGCCGGATCAGCTCGAAATGGAACGTTGTCGACTTCTGATTCCTGATCAGGGTGACGGCGTAGCGCTCGTGAATCGCTTTTTCGCCAGAAACAGGCTTTCGCCAGATGCGCTTCAAATCAAACTGTTTCGGCCTCGGGGGCATTACACCATACTGGTAGTGGGCCAACATTGCTTTGAGATACGTACGCTGGGCAGGCCATTCTTTGGTTGAACTTATTCTGGACCCATCAGGTTTGACAAACGGATCCGGCATGGCTTCTCGAACAGCAAGTTCTTCGACAGGAGGAAGGTCTTTTGAGGACTTCTTCCCAATAGCGAGCGACTTCTCGGATGAGAGGGTTACGGCCATCAAGCTGACAAAGCAGAAGAGAGCAAAGCTAGTGGCGTGTTCAGTCTTCATATGCTCTATTTGTTCTTCTCTTTCAAACCGATCTGCCACCGATCACCATCCTGCTTGTGCCCCGGGTCGATGCAGCGCAATTCCAATTCGGCGGACTCTTTGGTCAGCTTCATGTCGATCCATCCGTGGGCATGGCCTTTTCCGAAATAGTAACTCACGGCTGGTTGGTTAATGAGATGGAGGTGGTCGCGTTGATCATGCTGCCATTCATGCGTATGGCCATAAAGATAAGCCCGGGCATGATTTCGTTTGGCTAGTGCTTTCAGCAAAGAGACTCCGTCATGCATGCCCTTGATGGGACGCACGCCACGATTGGGATACGGGTTGAAGTGACCCAAAACAAGGGCTGGCTTGTTCGCACGCTTATCGAGTTCTTGGGCAAGCCAGTTTAACTGTTTTTCTCCCAAAATTCCCTTTCTTCCGGAATCCAACAGCAAGAGGTTAGCATGCGGCAATTCAATCACGCCCGCTTGAATGCCCATCTGCTCCTTCTTAAGGAACGGGATCAACTTCCACAAATTCTCCCGATTGTCGTGATTGCCGATCGTCACGTGGACGGTAATTCCAGCTGCACGAATCGGTTCAAGAAGCCTGAGTAACTCTTTGTACTCGGCTTCTGTCCCTCTGCTCATGGCGCAGTCCCCGTTGACGATCAGCTGAGCCGGTCGTGGATTGAGTGAGATTACGCTTTTGGCTGCCTCAGTAAGGCATTTTGCCATATTTACGCTTTCGTGCTCGCCCTCCTTGACGGGCGAACCCGGCCACTTGGTACCCGGGTAGACAAGATTTGGATTCGCACTGATGTGCGTATCGGCAAGCAAAGCCACCCGGTTTTGATCCAATCGAGCGAAATGGTCAGCTGCTTTGGCTAGAGAAGAAGACGCTGTTATTGCAGTGCCGCCAAGAGCGAGCGAACCCTTGATGAATTGGCGACGATTGATCGGTGGTAGAATGATTGGCATACTGAGTTCAGCGTAAGGACTGACGGTTTGGTCTGCAACCCGCTACTGGAAGATTTTCTCGAATTCCCCAAACCTTAACGGCTTGATTCGATAGGAACTCCGAACCACTCCGAAAGGGTCTCGCTCAACCACACGATGGATTCACGACTGGGTGTCTTGGAATCCAGTTTATACTTCTTTTTGCCAACAACCCAAAGAGTGTACCATTTGGAACTGCCTCCGCCCTCAGAATGACTAGTCCTCTTTACATGGGTCAGGAAACACTTCATTTCGTGGTGCTCAATGAACTTTTTTGTGGAAAACCACAAAAAACGTTTCTTGATCTCGAGACCCTGTTTGGATGCGGTAAAGAATGTCGAACCGAACAAGATCCAAAGTATCTCGCGCACAAAATAAAGTAAGAGACCAACTCCAATCAACAAGGCTCCCGCGATCACCATGCCAGCTTCTTCGAAGGGTCGTTCGAACAGTTTGGACCAACCACGTATCCCGAAATACAATGGCACTCCGCTGAAAATACTTGCGAATACAACATATATGATGGATCCGATTATTCTCGAGCTCACGTCTTGCGGACCGTAGGAAATGATATGCGTGTCGGGCTCAGGAGATGGGATGATTTCAATTGAGTCCGTGATCTTATGCGGAGAATCAAAGCCGTGCGTTGGAAAACCAGGTAAAGGGTCGTTCATGCCGTTTTTAGGTTATTCTTTCTTTTTGTCATGCCACACGACAACAAGGCTGCCAGGAGCTCTTTGCAATATTCGATCATTAATCAAATCACTTTGAAATTATTTTACCTGGGTTGTTTTACCCTTTGGAGGTCTTTGGGAAACACGATTTCCGCCCAAACGGGCTTGTGATCCGATAGGGGGTTCTTCAATTCGATGATTCCACCTTCCTTTGTACTACCACGGGACCCGGTATTGTAAAAAATATGATCAATCACCCCAAGGTTCGGCTGTTCGGGCTTCAATGCATTATAAGTGAACTCCTTGGAGGTATCGATCTTCAGATCCTCCCAAGTCGCTCTAAACCCTGATGATTCTAACTTGTTCATGGCCACGTCGCCCAGATTGTTATTGAAATCCCCGAGCACAATAACCCGGTTCGTCTTTTCTTTTGGCAAGACCTCGTTTGCCAAACGATAGGCATGGCCCGTATCATGACTGTCTTTCGAACGGCAAATATGAAGCGAGTAAAATGCGACTGCCACCCCATCAACCTTTGTCACGGCTTTCACAACCGACGCAGGATTCCAGGAACGTCTACGCTCAACGCTTAGTCCATGCTCGACCGTAGCCTCGAATGGCGTCCGGCTAAGGATAGACTTGTATTTTTCCTTATGGTTCGCGGATGAGATTTTGCCCACATAACTGTGTTTCATGCCCAGCACTTTGCCTACAAGAGCGGTCCAATCACCATCCGGTACTTCATTAAATCCGATGATGTCCAATTTGTAGGGTTTGAACATCTCACCAACCTGTTCAGGAGATGTGCTTCTACCAAATTCGACATTGTAAGCGGCGACCCGTACAGGTATCGATCCATCAGGTTCTGATGCCCCGATGCCGGTTCCCATGCTCCATAAAGTAGATGCAATAATAGATAATGCAGTCCCGATCCTCATGATTTTTACTTGGTTAGCTTGAAATCAGCAACCACCGCGCGGTGATCAGAGGGATAGGGAGTAACAACAAGATCGGCATTCTCTTCGTTTTCACCCACGATCTTTACTTCTTTTACTTCTAAGCCTTTGCCCTTGAAATAGACAAAATCAATACGGTCATGATGAGTCCGCGGATCACCGACTTTGTAAGCAGGGGACCAGGTGATGCCCGGGTTTTTCATCTCGTCCGGATAGATCTTGCGGTACGAATCACTAAAGCCGGCCTTGACCATTCCGGTGGAAGTAGGGTAGGCGACTTTAATGGGGTGGCGACCGGCCTTGGCTGCGGCCTCCGTCCAGTCCAGGTGGGAGGGCTCGTTAAAATCTCCCACCACGAAAACGGGTGCCTGTTTGTCGGGTATTGACTTTATCTGCCTGAGTACTTTTGCAATTTCTACACCGCGCGCCTTTTTTGCCCATTCAATGGCCTCGGCCTCGGTCTTGATGAAGGTGATGTTGTTTGTGTGCTTGTGCCACTTTGGGCGGATTTCAAGAAGCTGATAGGGCTGGTAGGGATGAGAGGATAAGTGGACGTTAAAAACATAAGCGGGCCTGCCCGAATCCAGTTTTACTTTTACTCCTTTGTAGAGTGACTCAACGATTTCATAACGGGTCAAAATGTTGGAACCTTTGCCCATGTCGTGATTCCAACCAAGCAACTTGGCCAGATCCTCCAAGGTGTCACCCCTTGGTGATCTCATTTCCTGAATGCCGACGACGTCAGCCTTGGCCAACCGGATTGCTTTTGCGGTTTGGGACAAGGGTTGCTTGAGCATCACGACCCCACCCCGGTGTATATTGTAAGACATGACCCTAATGTTTTCCTTCTGCGTTTCGGCATTCACTGGGCAGATAAGGCCAAGTACAATAATGACCGCAAGCACTCCTAGTGCAGAAAAATTGTGTAAGATACTATTCATCGTTTATCGATAGTCTTAGAGATCTCGAACTCACACCAAACCCAAGGGTGGTCCGACAGGCAACCTTCGGCTTTTTTATTATCCTTGTTTTGATTCTTTGGTCCCCAGTCTCTGCCGGTTTGCAAAAGTTTCATCTCTTTCTTGGTACTGTAGAGGATATGGTCGATTGATTTCTCTTGGGTCGCATTCTTCATCTTGGTCTCTTTCAAGAGGGAATGCATGACCAACCCATCGGTCCATTCATTGAAGTCGCCCCCGACAATGACGTCAAAGGAAGCATCTTCTTTATTAATTCGCTCGGCCAGACCTCTTTGTTTTGATCCCTCCCAAGAAGCGACTTGGGTTGGCTGACGCTTGTGGTGCGCGAATCCCGGCAAGTGAAGGCTGTAGAGAGCGAATTTTCGCCCATTGATTTCAGTCTCTACACGAAAGGCGCTGGCGCGTCCCCACCCACTCCCTTCCGGAAGGTAGTCCTTGCCTTTCGTAAGCGGGGTTCGGCTGAGAACGGACTTGAACTTCCCGCCGTAATCACTTGTTACGTCACCCCATTGAGGTGCCTTGTGATTCGCGGATGAAACCGTCCCCACCGCCACGTGATCCAAGTCAAGCGCATCGGCCAAACGGCGAGACCAGTCCTTGACCTTTTTTCCACGGTTCGCCTTGGGAACCTCGCTCAGCAATATTACGTCGGCTTTCAGGGGCTTCAATACCTCGGCGATTTGCTCAGGCGTTGCCCATTGACCACAAGCAACGTTATAGGCCAAAACCCGAAGCTTGTCGGGACTGCCCTCAGCGGCAAACGCATATAACGCAAAAGAGAGTAAAGATAAAGTGAGGCATTTCATTCGGTAATAATCTTTTTTCGGGAGGGGTTCAGACTAGCGCTCGCTTCCCGTAGAGCCGAGATCGATGGTCAGTCTGCGTTGGCCCTTTCGGATGTTCACAATCCCGGAGCCATGTTTCGATTGAATAAACGGGCTGTCAAAGAGCTTCTTCGGGGCGAGGTTGATGCTTGTACCGTTGACTCTGGGGATGCCTTCAGACGAGAGATGCAGGGAAAGCGTCAGCTTCTCGTCCTTTCCTCCAGAGAGCTTGAACCAACCGTCCCTGGGCTCACCTGAAAAGGTTCCCAGATAATTTGCGAAGGCTTCGATATCGGCGTGGTCTTCACTCCGACCTGCGATCAGAGCAACCGGGGCTTTGCCATCATTCATACGTAGGATGACCTCATTGTCCCAACTACTGCCACATGATGCATTCGACTTTGTTCGCGAGAATCCTTTTACGCCCAGCCAGGCATTGCCTTCCCGGAGGATCTGCCAACCACTTCGCTCGACTATCCGAGTTTTCATGCCTTTGCCTCCCCAGATCACTCGCATGTCTCCCGTAGTCTTGGCCTTGGCGTGTCTCTGTACCAATAATACGTTTTCATGCTGGACGGCCTGCTGCTCCCCATAGGTCTTGCCGTTGGCGAGTCCTTCGCACTGCGGAACCACGCGGGCGTTCAGGTCGGAGGCAAAGACAATGCCGTGGTATCTGTTCTGTGACGTCAGGGCTGGATAGCCTTCCGGTAAATCCTGCCCCTCCTGGTACAAGTGGGATGAAACCCGCGGTAGCTTGGGATCAATCATTAGGGATCCCATGACATAGTCTGGCGTGCAGTAGTCGTATCCGATCATGCGCGGATCAGTGGGTTCGAATGCATACCATGGTGAATGCTTTACCGGAATATCCTTTGCCTTCATGTGCTTCTGCTTGGCAATCCTGCGGGCGACATAGGTATACTCGCCACGTCCCTCGACGTCCTGAGCGATATCCATAATGACGTCGGGCAAGCGGTATCCGGTTGTAGCCAAGACAAACGTCGTGCCCTGAATGGGGTGATTGGGTACTTGCCGGGGCCCCCACCATTCGCGAGTCCCCAGAAATGATTGGCCCATGTTTCTCCAGCGGTCACCCGAGCCCCATCCGGTCAATCTCCCTTTGCTCTTCGAGTCATCCTGATAGATCCGAGTTCGGCCACCACCACGAACGCCACGTATCTGGCCCACCGCCCAGTCCGCCCAAATCAGATGAAGGATTTTATCCATTCGTTCACGAAGAACTTCGTCCTCTGATAAATCACGCATGTTCATCATTTCAGGCAGGGTGTAGCTGGGACCATACTGGGAAAAGACTTCCACCAGCAGACCGTGTTTTGCCCGGGAGACGCAGTACTCCTTGTAGTACGTATTCCATGCTTCATAATGAGCTTTCACACTCCGGCCGTCGGGCAATATCCGATTCTTGTATTCGGGACTGTTTTTCAGCGCCTGCAAGGCGAGTAGTGCATTACTGTAGTGCATCATCTCATGGTTCTCCGAACCGTGAATGCTCCACACATGATCAAGTCCGGCTCGTTCAAAACGGCTCATCTTAATTACATAGAGCCAGAACATTCGCTCGACAACGGCTTGAGTTTCGGCATCCAGGCGTCCGGGATAAAAACGGCTTTTGTCGTGGAACAATTGATAGACCCGGTTCCATGTCCGCATCTGCCACTTCACGTGCTCGGAGGAAGCGATCTCAACGGTCATTCCCCCCTGCCCTTTTTCATGTTTGATAATCCCCTGTTCTGCCTGACGCAGCAGACGGTTTGCTTCCGGCATTTCCCGGTTCAGCCAGAGTCGCGCGAAGGCACCGTGTAACGGAATGATATTCTGTTTTCGTAGGACATTCTCAAAGAATTTCTCCGCATTTCCTATGTGTGCTTTTCGGATAAGATCGAATTTGGATTTCACCGATTCGGCTGGAATCGGATCGGCAGGCTTGCCTGCTCTCAAATAGACGGCAAGTTCCGGAACTGTGGTTTTCAGTTCCTCGATTATTAGATCCGTGATCGTTTCAGCCCCTTTCCTGTTGAAATGGGTCTTGTCGCCTTCCTTGAAATTGTAGGCCATGCTCTCCTCACGACCGATCTTGTTATGATGTGCGATACTCGCAGTGTGCAGGTCGATGAATGACAGATTCAATTCCTTGGCCAACGCTTCGGCGGCCTTTGCGTAGTCAGTCAGCGTTGCCTTGTAGCTGTACTTTTCGTTTTGGACCAAGTTGGACACTATCCTGCCGTTCTTGTCGAAGGAACGACGCGTGACTGAGCTTACAATGATTGGTTCTCCTCCACCCTTTTTAATGCGATCAACATAGGATTGCAGGTAGGCTTTGTAGGCCTGAGTGTCATATCGCTTCTGGTCGTTATGGCCAAACTGAATCAGGACGTAATCGGGTTGGAGTTGTACGAGTTCATCCAGTTTCTTGGACAAGGCTTGAAGGGTCGCCCCATTCTTCGCGTAATTGACAATTTTCACTCGAGCCTCAAACCGCCCCGCAAAGGCCGGCCCCCACCCGGATTGCACGGCGACGGTGGAGTCACCAATGAGACCGATCGTAACGGCTTTCACCTTAGCCTCGCAAACTGCCAGGCTGATGAGTAATGCAATTTTTAAAACAATCTTCATGTCCCTGTGATGGACTTGCTTACTTGTAGTCCGCTTCCATCAGGCTGTTGAGCACCGAAGTTTGCCACTCGAGTAATTGTAATTGTAGTTTCTTGGCAAGAGCGGCTTGGCTCTTGGCCAAATTATTGCTCTCAGCCGAATCTTTTTTTAGATCAAACAGCTCAACCCCGGTATTCTTGTCACCGTCGATCACTAGTTTGTAGTCGCCTGAAATGATCGCCCGTGCTCCGTGGAAGTTCTCTTCCGTAATTTTTGGGTGATGCTCATTGCGAAAATTACGGGTAAAGAGCCCCCGCATTTGTTTGACCAGAGGCGTAGTTCCCTTTTGCAGTTCGGGCTCGATGTAAGGCTTGCCGCCTTGACTTGTTTCGACCGGAAAATTCCAAAAGGCAATGGGGTTTCCTCGTTGCTTCATTTTACCCTGCAATAGGGGCACCAGATCGATCCCATCGAGGGGAACTTCGGGGACGTCGGCGCCAGCCAGTTTGCACAAAGTGGGCAAGATGTCGGAGGTGACGGTGCTGACGGTTGATACTTGTGGTTTCGGAATGCCCGCAGGCCACTCGATCACCGCAGGTACACGAATACCGTTCTCATAGACCTTGCCCTTGAGTCCTCTGTATCGGGATTCCCGCAGACCACTGGGTGGAATGCCGTTGTCACCACAATACCAAAGCAGGGTATTGTCCTTGAGTCCGAGCGTTTTAAGCCCGTTGCTTAGCTTGCCGATGGACCGATCCATAGCCGTGATTTCGGCATAGCGTTCGATCAGGACCTCTCGCAAGGGCCGTTTTACCCGTAGGCCCGTTTCATTGGAAGTTAAGCTTACTTGAGTATCCGAATACTTCTTTGGCAAATCGCGGTAGAGTTCCAGATCGGTCTCAATCCCGCTGTATGGTTCATGAGGCGAGCCATACCAGATAACCAAAAGGAATGGCTGCTCTGAGTCCTTTTTCTTCTCGATGTATTTCATCGCTTCGTCGATTAGAATTTCCGAACTTTCGCCATAGATTTTTGTGGGTGGTTCACCGTTCAAGGAAAAGACCGGATCCATTTCGAAAAAGTTGTCATGGGAAAGCCAGTGCTCAAAACCCATGGCTCCTGGGTTGGTCGGAGATGATTTCTTAACGGGTCCTACGTGCCATTTCCCAAAATGGGCGGTTGCATAACCGGCATTTTTCAGCAGATGGGCGATTGTAATTTCTTTGGGCCGAATCGAATAGCCGGGGCGAAAGATTCCATAACGATTGGGGTGACGCCCGGTCAGCACACTTCCGCGGGTGGGAGAACAACTCGGCTGGGCATAAAAATTATCGAGACGGAGTCCTGCTGCTGCCATTTCGTCCAAAAAGGGAGTTTTGACGTAGGGATGCCCGTTATACCCAACCTCCTCCCAGCCATGATCATCTCCCATCAAGAGGATGACGTTCGGTTTGGCCAGTTTTGCCTCAAGGGAGAGTCCGATAAGGAGTAGAGAGTAAATAAATCGTTTCATGAAATTTACCTAATAACACAGTTTCCCAAATACTCCACTCGGCTTTTCTGCCATTGCAAAATTCATATGCCTTAGTTGTCGAAAGTGAGGTTTGAAAACTCTTGTTAGGCTATTGATTCTGAGGTTCCATGGTCTTGAAAATATTCATCGCTTCCTGGAATAATTCCTTCGACCCGGAAAACTGTCCGTTCCAAATAACGTCTCCATCCGATACCATATGGACAGACTGTACTCTCCTTTTTTCACTTTCGCTTTTCCCCAGTACCCGACCTTCAACTCCTGTGACTTCTTTCCCATGCCAACGAAAGAAAGCTTGGTCTTTTTGGTGATCGTGATTTCTCGCTTATCCGATCCGGGCTGAAGGATCGTTACGGTTTTTCGGTCATCGCTGACTGCAATAATTTCACCGTATAACACCGGACTATCAGGTCCACTGCTATTGGACTTCCCATTGGCACTGCCGAGCATAATTGTTAGAAAAAGAGGAAGGTATTTCATTTGGGTTAATTTATGAATTAAACGAAGTAATGATTTTAACAACTGAAGGAGTAATCGAAATAGAAAGGTAGAAGTGTATATGGCTAAGTTGGATTCATTGCCGTTTAGAATTTTTTCCGGGAGATCTCTTTGCCGTTTTCGAAGACGTATTCTGCACTCTTCGATCCGTCCTCGTTGTACTCAATCGCCGTGCCATACGGTTTACCGTTCACATAGGGGATTTCCCACCGCTTCGATCCGTCCTCGTAGTAATTAATCGCCATGCCATCCAGTTTGCCTTCCACATAGGGCATTTCAAAGGACTTCGATCCGTCCACGCGATACTTAATCGATGTGCCAGTAAAAGGTTCGGTCTCACCCTTGACATATAGTAAACCAAGTACTCCACCTCGCCTTTCTAGTTTCTGGCGTGCAATCTCGCGCTTTACGGGGTTCGGCATTCCCAAGCGAAGTCCGATCCATGCTTGCTGGTCTCCCTTTTGGATGAGGGCGGAGGGTTGGGACCGGGATATATCCAGTTCGATAAGTTTATAACCGGATGAAAATTTTCCTTCCTCCACCCAAAAATTTCCTTCGGGCGTTACCAGCGAAGCAAAACCTTTTCCACGAAGTCGAAAAGTTCCACTCAATTGGATTTCACTTGCCCACTGATCCTTGCTGTACTGAAGTTTATTCAGGCCTTGCTGTTCCGAATCCGGGGAACCATAGCTGCTCAACATAAGTGCGACCAACGAAAAGATTATGATTTGTACCATGATCAATCTTTCTTTGATTTTCTAAACTTAGTGAGGCGGATCAGTATTCTTCGTCAGAAATCATTCTACCGTCTTCGTATAGTATTTCTCTCCGCTTCGATCCATCTTCTTGGTAATCAACCGATGTGCCATGGCGTATGCCTTCCAAATACGGTTTTTCTTCTTTCTTGTTTCCGTTCTCATAGTACCGAATGTCCGTGCCATGTTTTTTGCCGTCTACATAAGGGGTTTCTGAAAACTTCGATCCGTTCTTGTGGTACCAAGTCTGGGTACCATGGTGATTGCCTTTAACATAGGGGACTACTCCACTCTTAGAACCATCCTCGTGGTACCAAATCTTCGTACCATGCTTTTTGCCATTCACATAGGGGGTTTCTTTATACCTCGATCCGTCTTCATAGTAGTCCATCACAATACCGTTGAGTTTGCCGTTCACCATGGGTGCTTCTTCCTTCTTGATTCCGTTTTCATCGTAGTAAGTCGGAATGCCCTCATTCGGGTGCGACTTCATCATTATCATTGGGTCTATATCGTAGCGCATTTCCTTCCACTTCGATCCATCTTCTCGGTACCAAACCTGAGATTGCTGTTTATGTTTTGCGTAAACGGTTTCACTCTCCTTCGATCCGTCCTGGCGGTACTTAATTTTCGTGCCATTAGCATTGCCGTCTACATAAGGGGTTTCTGAAAACTTCGATCCGTCCTCATAGTATTGAATCTCCATGCCTATGCGTTTGCCATCCACCCAGGGAGTTTCAACCCGCTTCGATCCGTCCTCACGGTACTGAATCTCCATGCCATGCTCCTTGCCGTTTACGAAGGGTTTATTATAAAATGTCGAACCGTCCTTGAAGTACCAAAATTCCATACCGTGGCGGTGACCGTTTTCATGAGGGGTTACCTTCTCCACCGATCCGTCCCCGCGGTACCTAATCTGCATGCCATGCTCCTTACCGTTTACATAGGGGGTTTCTCTCCACTTAGCCACAACCCGCGACTTACTATCAAGGTATTCAACTTCCGTGCCGTGGCGTATGCCATCTACATAGGGGGTTTCTTCCTTCTTGTTTCCGGTCTCATAGTACCATGTCTGCATGCCATGCTTTTTGCCGTTCACATAAGGGGTTTCTAATCGCCTTCCGTCACTGGTGTACCTAGTATCCGTACCGTTCCGTTTGCCGTTCTCATAGACTGTCTCCCTACTCTTCGATCCGTCCTTGTTGTACCAAACTCCCATGCCGGTAAAGGGTTCACTCTCGCCTACGACATACATGATATGAGTCGTGCCCGAGGCATCTAGTCGTTTTTCGAGTTCATCACTTCCAACCACGCGGGTTCGTGGAACAATTCCTGAGCGAAGTCCGATCCATGCTTGTTGATCTCCTTTTTGGATGAGGGCGGAGGGCTGGGACTGGGATGTATCCAGTTCGATAAGTTTGTAACCGGATGAAAATTTTCCTTCCTCCACCCAAAAATTTCCTTCGGGAGTGCTAAGGGAGGCAAAACCTTTACCATTAAGGCGAAAAGTTCCACTCAACTGAACTTTACTTAGCCGCTCAACGTTTTTGGCTTGCTCGGCAGTCATGGACTGGAGCCTTGGAAGATCCTTCTCGAGGGCACCCTGCAAAAGAGAGGCCAGACTCAGAAGAGAGGCCAACGGTAATATTCTGTATAACATTTTACAGTCTGTTGAAGAAAAAGGGGGTGACATTAAAACGATAGTGTTCGTGAAGAATTAGATTTTGGATTCAAAAATCAAAAAGTTTTTAATGGTTGGCCGTCAGTCCCTGACATACGATTTCTTCACAACTGTATCATCCTCCATCTGCAGGAAGATGCCTTCACAATCCGGTGAACAGTCCGGACACGAGCACAACAAACAGGATCGTTCCAAGAATTGAGAGCGTGTGTTTCATTCTTAATTGGTCTGGCTTAGGATTCGCTGCATTTTTTTACGGATTTCGAGGTGATCCGTATCCTTCTCGGGGAGGTTTTCCGGACGACCAATTTGGTTCACTTTGATCAACTCGTCCTTATTGGTATAAATCCATTCCTTGGTTCGGATCTGCCGGTTTTCCTTGTACTCGATATGGACCCATTCTTTGGAGGGGCCTTTTCCCCCGAGTAACTGGGGCAGGAAGCTTTGTCCGTGGACTTGTTGCATTGGTTCGGGAGCTGAGGCAAGGTCAAGAAAGGTAGGCAGAAAATCCGCTAATTCCACGAAGTCATTACACTGCGAGCCCGGCTTGATCTTACCTGGCCAACTCACCATCAGGGGAACACGCGAACCCCGGTCGGTCATGGTCATTTTGCCTCCCTTGATTTTGGTTCGCTTTTCTCCCCAGATGGATCTCACGGGGCTATGCGTTCCATTGTCCGAGCAAAAGATAACCATCGTGTTCTCACGAATTCCCAGCTCATCGATCGCGTTCGCTAACCGTCCGACATTCTTGTCGAGGTACTCGACCATTTCAGGGAAACATTCGGGGCCGCTCTTTTGCCTGTTATCCGGCAAAGCATTCGTCTTCGGGCCACCGGGAACCCGGATGTAGGGAGTGTGGACCAATAAGGCGGGATAGTAGATGAGGAACGGCCCGTCCTTCTTCCGCTTCATGAAGTCGACCATGAAGTCGGCCAAGACGTCAGGGCCGAAACGGTCGGCGATGGATTCTTCTTCAATTTTGCCATTGATCCGGAAGTAGGGTTGGTAGAAGCGGGATCGCTTGACGCCATCCCGGTCAAACATCTGCCAAAGACAATGTTCATCAAAACCGAATGCCTTGACTGTATTGTTTCGAGCAAGCCAGGAGAGATTCCATTTCCCGGCGACCGCAGTGGCATACCCCACCCTTTTCAACTGATTGGCAAAACTGTTGAATTTTTTGGAATCCAGAAAGTGATCATCCTCCCACTTGCCGAGGACATGTTGGAAACCGATGAACCTCGGGTACGTCCCCGTCAAAAGTTCTGCCCGAGACGGAGTGCACGCCGGGTTGGCAAAGCAATGGGTAAACAACATTCCGTTCTTTGCCAATTTGTCGACATGTGGAGTCTTTACACCGTGGCCACCATAGACTTTGAGAGCTTCGATTCCCAGATCATCGGTAAAGACCAGTACGACGTTGGGTTTATCTTTTGAGGGATGTCCCTTTGAGCTTAGTTTTTTTTTAAGTGATTGCTCCCAATCAACGTTCTTGGATTTGAATTTCCGAAAAGTGTCGTACTCTTCGCTCGAGATCTGGCCGTCGGAGTCGGTATCGATATGAGGAAACAGCCATTCGTACCCCTTCTTTTCAGCATTCCAATCTTCATGCGACTTCCAGCGTACCGACTGGGTTTGCGTTAAATCTTGATCGATCCGGTCGAGGATTTGTATAAGGTTTTCCAGTTTGGGCCGAAGCTGATTGTAGGGAACGTCCTGTACCGGAATTGCAGCATCAACGGCCATGGCGGCGGCCACGCCGGCGGATTCGCCGAGTATCATCCAGACAGGCTCCATGCGAAGAGAGGTGAATGCGATATGGCTGGCCGAGACGCAAACGGGAACGAGCAGGTTGTCGCACTCTCCCTTGCGTGGCACGATGGCTTCGTAGGGGATCTTGTAACTACCGTTGTATTTCCCGTTGTCCAGGTAAACGATGGAAAACGCACCGCCCTGCACAGCGACTTTGCCATCCTCCACGACCACCGCGTACGGCCAATCGTCGACCCCATAGGCGGCAAGACTCACCGTATGAGGTGGGTCGGTTTTTCCCTCGAGGTCCTTCTGTGTGACAACGTACGACGACACCATGCGCCGGGCCTGCCGGACATAGAACTGGTTTGGCCAGCCACCGGTCTCATCGAACACCCCTTTCCTGAATGAGGTCTTCATCGCACGTTGCTTCATGCTTTTTGGGGCCAAGGGATCGGTTTTTGCGAAGTGGATCGAGTTGATCAGGAACTCCTGATGGAACTTCCAGATCCTTGACCGCGTCGCCCAATCACCGTTCGGGTAGTCCTCGTTGCACCCGTAGACGGTGGACCCCATTAGGTTTCGATTGGATTGGGCGCCTCCAACAAACGGCCCCCTCTTTGCATCCGTGATCTTGTTGAGTGTTGTCCGCATCTTTCGGCTTGTGAAGATGTCGACACCATCGCGAATGGCTCGCCGGTAGACTTCAAATTCGGCCGGGTCATAATTCTTCGGCTCGGGAATCGGTATGCCCTTGCCGCTCATGTCGAACTCGTGTCGAAAGCAGTACCCC
>Ga0209362_1000648_pt1 | contig 30496 bp, 28 predicted proteins | sample SaaInlV_165m_DNA_FD_184680 | JGI IMG/M metagenome (GOLD analysis project Ga0209362, IMG submission 184680) | Marine microbial communities from expanding oxygen minimum zones in the Saanich Inlet - Saanich Inlet SI037_S3LV_110m_DNA (SPAdes)... | ecosystem: Environmental > Aquatic > Marine >... | reverse complement strand
TACCCACCCTGCATTTTTGATATCCTTTCGAACTTCTGCCCTATATCCCTGACTTTCAATTCGTGCTTTCAAGTGATTTAAGTTGTTTCTCTCAATTGGCATAGTTGGGTGAGACCCATCTTTGATGATCACACAAAGGTCTGTCTCTTGAGGCAACACCGTGTCTCGTATTACAAAATTTGTAATGCCAGATTCTACAAGCAAATTCTCAACTGGATGAGTTTCTGTTAGCTTAAGCTCTCTAATATGAGCGAAGTTGTGTCTTTTGACTTTGATTTCAGAAACTTTTAGTATCGGATCGCATCCTTCTAAGAGATGATGCTTGTCATCCTTGCAGCCAAAATAAAGATTGAGACCGGGAAACCTTCTCTCTATAACTGGCTTAAGAAGGCGAAGTTGCACAAGGTATTCGTCTGAATGCCCGAAATAACAAAGACAATAATTGTTTTTGACTTTGGCGTATTGAGATAGTTTGATCATTCAATAAGAAGAGTGTCAGGATAACTATCTTATATTATGACCACAGAAAAAGAAAAAGCAGAATTTGGTGCTGGGACATTTAATTTGTTCTGTAATCAATTTGGTGAAGATGTGTATTCTCACGTCATGCTAGAAGTTCTGCTTGAAGGAATAATCAATGCAGAGGCTTTATTTGTACTTGGCGAGCAGGAGCAAGGAAGGGATCAAACTGATAACAGTTCTTCAGGGGAACGGCCAGCCGACGAACTCGGACCTGACGGACCTGACGGACCTGACGGAACTTGAACTCCCTCCAATTTGGCTTCATCATATACAACAAATTTGTCACGACAATAGAATGCTTTATCATCCAAGGATAGAGTCTTCTACTAACTACGAAGATTTAAGAACTAGCTTGAAGGCCAGAGGATATAAAAACATTCCAATGGGCGCATCTCCTTTGTTGCATCTTTCTGGCTATATCAAAGCTCCCGTTGCAAACACAAGCTCTTGCAAAGTTCAAAGAACAATGATGAGAAAGAGAAAAGACTAATATGGAAGATAGAACACAACACCCCAAGATGGAATACTATCGACACGTTTTTGAAAACAGCAGTCGGTGGGCAGGCGAAGATATCAATGGCAAGAAAGTCATTGTTTATGGCGAACAAGGATTTGGAGACATCATTCAATTTGCTCGTTACATTCCGCTTTTGAAACAAGGCGGTTGTGAGATAATGTTTTATTGTCCCAAAGACCTTCACCGAATATTTGGATGCTTGGAAGTACAACTTTTAGACAAAGACAATCCTGAACTTCCAGAGCATGATTATCATGTTCTATCCATGGATTTACCTTTTGTTCTGGGAACTATTGAAGCTCCTGATCCTTATATTAGAATTTCAGAAACACAAGAACTTGAAGAAGGTTTTCTCAATGTGGGAATTGCTTGGGAAGGCAGTCCAGATAATACAGTTGGTGGAGATCGTAATTGTCCATTAAAACACTTTAAGATGCTGGAGAAAGAAGGCACTCGTTTGTATTCATTACAAAAAGTGATTCACACTCCTGAGTTGATTAAAGGTTGCGATGATATGGATCTTTACAGTGTTGACTTAGAAGATTTTTATGAAACCGCTAAATTGGTGGAATCATTAGATATCGTTGTCACTATTGATACATCTGTGGCTCACCTTGCTGGAGCAATGGGAAAAACTACATATCTTCTTTTAAGCACGGAGCGAGATGGAAGATGGGACTCAAATCATTGGTATAAAACTATGGTTTGCATTAGGATGAAAGATCGCAATGACTGGGAAAAATGTATGGAAACGGTAGTTTCATTAACTTCTGGTCTCGGCAAAGATTGCGATACAGATTTTTCTGAAGACATATTGAAATAAATCTTATTTCAGAGTACAATTTAACAAGAAATGGAGGTCTTATGTACCAAGGCAAAAATTATATCAACGGAGAATGGCGAGATGTAACTGAATCATATGAAACAGTTAATCCAGCCACAGAAGAAGTTTATGGAACTTTCCCCAACAGAGTTGAAGAAGCAGGACTGGCAGTAACAGCCGCTCGTGAATCTTTTGATTCTTGGAGAAAAGAAAGTCGAGTTAGAAGAGCAGAGTATTTTGATGTTCTTGCACAACTCATTAAACGTGATCACGATAAGCTCAAAGATGCTATATCGATAGAGACGGGAAAGAATCTTAATGAGTCACATGCAGAAGTCATTGAAGCTCTCCATATGTGCCAGTTCGCCGCTGCTTCTGGACGAGAAGCATTCGGAACATGTGTGGCGTCCGAACTTCCTACGAAGGACGCCTATGTCATTAGGAAGCCTAGAGGGGTTGTTGCTGTTATCTCTCCTTGGAACTTTCCTCTTGCTATCGGCTCTTTTTGGAGTTCTGCTCCTGCTCTCGTTGAGGGCAACACCGTTGTACACAAGCCATCTGAGCTTACTCCAATGGTCAACCAAATAGTTGCTGAGCTTTATCAAGAAGCAGGATTCCCAGCAGGCGTATTTAATTTGGTTCATGGAGATGGCAAGGTTGGAGCAACTCTTGTTAGAGGCGATGTAGATGTCATCCTCTTTACAGGATCATCAGAAGTCGGTCAAGATATTAGAACACACTGTGCGTCTACTGATTCCAAAAGAACTTGCATCGAATGCGGCTCGAAGTCAGCAACCATTGTATTTGATGATGGCGATATGGAACTGGCTCTTGACGCCGCTGTTGCATCTGCTTTCAAACTTTCTGGACAGAGATGTGTTTCATCAGGACGATTGATTGTCCAACGTAGCATCTTTGATAAGTTTGCAGAAGAATATACCAATAGAGTATCTGCGCTTGTTACAGGCGATCCTTTTAAGTCTCCTGCCCCTTTCTATGGTCCGCTCATCAGCCACGAGCAAATGGATAAGGTTGAAGCATTTAACCAACTTGTTCGTGAAGAAGATGCGTTGGATGATGAAGGTAGTGCGAGCGTGTTGTTGAACGGCGGCAGGCTTGATCCTGATCCCGGATATTTCCTAACTCCATTCGTCTATAAGTGTGAATGGAACAGGGATAAGCCTTTCTTGTCTCAAGAGGTTTTTGGCCCTCATGTTGCGTTGATTCCTTTCAACGACTTAGATGACGCCATTAGAATTTACAATGATACAGATTACGGTCTTGCTTTAGGGGTTGTCACAGATGACTTCCGCAAACATCGTCGTCTGGCTCAAGAATGTACCACTGGTATGCTTTACATCAATGGTGGCTCGGTGGCTGCGGAGAGTCATTTGCCGTTTAGTTCATGGAAAAAATCAGGATATGGTTCAAGTGCAGCAGGAACATATAAGGCTGTCACGCACACGATGTCCATCACTGTGAACTACGAAGAAGGAAAAGTTCAGTGGGCTCAAGGAATGGAATAATATGCCATACAAGGATGCAGACAAAAGGCGAGAAGCTGGAAGGAAGTCTGCCAGAAAACATCGGGAGAAGAGGATTGCTTACTACAAGGAATACATCTCTTCTCCCGATAACCGAGCAAAGAAAAAGTCTTATATGGATGAGTATGAATCTCAGCCTGAAGTAATTGAGGCAAAGAGGTTACGTGCCAAGGAGAGTTACCAGAAGAACAGAGAAAAAGTTCTCGCTAGATCATTAAAACGTCGCACAGAGGGTTTGGCTTTCATGAACAAGGTCGCTTCCCATTATGGGTGTCAAAACCCAGATTGCTCTTGGGCAGGGGAACTGAATCCATATCAGATTGATTTTCATCATTTTGATCCCTCAACAAAAATGAAGGAAGTTGCAAAAATGTGTTCATACTCTTTCTCCAAAATTATTGATGAGATCAACAAATGCGTGTGCTTATGTAAGAACTGCCATGCCGAGGCACATCGAGGCGATCTTAAACTTGATGAATCCATGATTTGCAAAGTTAATGAGGATTTGGAAGTGATATGCGATTAAGCATACATAGGGTATGCCTACTGATACTCCTTTCGGAATGCCGATTTTCAATCCACATGATTTTCGTATCTACGGTTGGGTGGAATCAGAAGATGTGATTCTTATCCACCGTGGAGACGAATATCATTACACTGATTTTTTAGGCGTAATTTTTCTTGATAAGCCGCCGAAAGATTTTGATTGGAGAAAGGAAGGATTCTAGGAGGATAATTGGAAATACATTTTACAGAACATGAAGATTTGACGAGAAGGCAAACTGTTATATCAGCATACACTCAAGTTGGTAACAGACGTGTCCAATCTCGAATGTATATTTCGTTAGATAACTACCGTCAAAATTACATCGATTCAGCATATCAATTGCTTAAAGATGAAGTAAGGCAAAGAGCTTTGACGGAAATGAGGTCTCAACAGCATTACTCAAACAGAGATGCTGTAAGCGATCCAGATGATGCACGTGAAGCTGCTCTAACAGCATTGTTTGGATTACCGGTTCGTAGAGTTGAAGTTCCATTATATGATCTTCAAGATGGTCGTCCTGAGTTTCCATTAAACATAAACACAGAATGGATAGACAATTACAGGTTTGCATCTAACAGTGGTGGCAGGGCAAGAATAATCAAAGATAAAGTGAACTGGTTGAAGGAGGGGTTTTGACAGATCGTATATTGAAAGCAACGTGGTCTATTGAGGCTCAACAAGATTTAGAAGCATGGGGCGGCATTGATGTTGAAGAAATAGTCAGTAATGTAATACGAGATATGGATCGGGAATTCATATATTGGGCCAATATGGTAAATGTTGAATCATCGGCAGTCAACTGGAAGAAAGAAGGATTTTAAGATGGACACAATTGGAATCATTGGACAAGGGTTTGTTGGAACGGCTATTTTTGAAGGCATGAAACATGCTTTTGAGATTTGGGCTTATGACATCAAAACAGGAGTGACAGGATGGATGGGTGGCAAAGGATTTCAGACCAGCACAGGAGACAATGTTGAAAGTGGGTTTAAGCAAATTCTTGCTAAATGCGACATCATTTTTGTTTGTCTTCCAACCCCCATGAATCCAGATGGAACGTGTAATACAAAAATTGTGGAAGATGCTGTCAAAATGCTTGATGAACTTAATCCCGGAAATCACAAAGTTATCGTGATCAAATCCACTGTGCCACCGGGAACTACAGAAAATCTCAATAAGACTTCTGGAGATTGGGTTTGCTTTAATCCTGAGTTCCTTACAGAACGTGCTTCTGTTGAGGACTTCAAGAACCAAGATAGAATCATTATAGGCGGTCCACGAGAAGGCACTAACGCACTTAAAGCGATGTATGAAAAAGCATATCCAGACGTTCCTGTCACTAAAACATCATCAACCATTGCAGAGCTTGTCAAATACACAACCAATTGTTTTCTTGCCACAAAGGTTTCATTTGCAAATGAGATGTCTCAGGTCTGCGAAGCACTTGGAGAAGATTATGACAAGGTTGTAGAATACGCCATTAAGGATGAAAGACTGGGATCATCACATTGGTCCGTTCCGGGACCGGATGGCAAGAAGGGATTTGGTGGAAGTTGCTTCCCTAAAGACCTTAACGCTTTCATAAAACAAGCTGAGAAACTTCAAGTCAACTGTCGTACTTTAGAAGGTGCTTGGCAAACTAATCTTAGAGTTCGTCCAGAGAAAGATTGGGAACAACTTAAAGGCAGAGCGGTTACTTAAATGGACTTTGTATTAGTCACAACAACAACTGAAGATTGGCAGAATTTTGAAAATGTGAAAACATTTCAAGACTATGCTACCACTGAAGGTTGGTGTCGATCTAAAGGTAAAAATTATGATAAGTTTTTTGAAAGATTGCAAAAATGGGAAGAAATCTTATCTCCTTCTTTCTTTGAAATTCGAACTCAAATGAAAGAGATCGCTGAAAAAAATTGGGCAAGATTAGATTGCGAAGTTCATCGTTCTGATAGAGGCCCTGATTTTGACAAAGACACTATCGTAATTATTTCAGATGATGACGATTGGCACAATCCAGCAGTTGTAGAAGATATTAAAGAAGCATTTGCAGAAAGAGATGATATCGATCTCATTTACTGGGACTGCTGGCAATACTCCACTTTCTCGGTTGAGAAATTCGTTCAGAACGATTCGATTATTGGAAGCAATTGCTTTGCTTTAAGAGGCGGCTGTCATTGGAATTGCTATTCAGCAGGTGCTCACACCAGAATACATGATAATTTTGATAAAGAAAAGATCATGCACCTTCCAAACAAAGCGTTAAGCCTATGGAACGTACATTTGGCGTCTTATAGCATTTTGTGTTCCATGGCATCAAAGGATGGACTAGCGAAATATGGAATAATGTCTGATCAAAGAGCAGTTAGACCCTTAAAGCTTGATTGGGCCGAAAAAGAGATTGAAGAACTTTACTGCTTGATGAGAAGCGTTAACTTTTCTTGATTTTAACGCAGAATCTTGGAATGATGAACTCCCCTGAGTCTACTTCAACATGAACTCTTTTTCCTTCTATGGATAAAACAGTCCCGCCATTTGATCTAAATTCTGCAACTAATTGTTCCGCATCATCATCGCATTCTATTTTTTCAATAAGCTTGCCTTCGCTTACTTTTGATTTGACTCTATTGCCAATATATTTTTCATTGGGGTCTGCCTGAAAATTAAAGAAATCAGACATCCCGTTCTGGTCTGAAAACCAGTCTTTGAAATCAGATATTGATCTGTATTTAGGTTGTTGTTGTTGTTCCATTTTTGGCTCCTTCCTCCTCCGTTAGTTCGTCTTCAAAAAAGCGTCGTGCTTCTTCCTTACATTTTATATAGGAAGCATTAACGTATTTCGACCCATTCGAATAGTCTGCAACTTCTACTATGTTGTCTTCTTGATTCTTAAGCCAATACAAATTGGCATCTATTATTTCTTGACTTCTTAAATGTTGTGGATAACTCCAGAGTCCGTTGTCTAACTGAACTGCGAAATCCCTTTCTTTTTCAAAAGAATCATCACAACACATAAGCATCAATTTTCTTACTCCGAATTGATATGCGAGACCTATAGCGGCACATATAGGGTTTCTGTAATCATCTATATAATATCCAGATTTCCTACTTGTTCCAAAACTATCTTCCGGTGATGGCTCGTAAACATATACATCTCCTTTGTATTTGTCTAAGAACTCATGATTTGTTCTTGATGAAGCTAAACAGGTGGGATAATATTGAACATCTCTTTTGGGAAGATATCTTAAACATTCTTTATAAGGATTGTTTGCAATGTATCCATTGATGCTTCTTCTGTTTTCCGCATCAATTTCAGGAGACATCAATTCCCAAAATCTTAAAGCTCCATTTGTGGTCAATATTGCAACATCTTTTGGGAAGTCTTGCATGTCATGATGTGTTTTGCTGAAATTAAATCCATCAGATACGATCACTATCTTGCGGAATATAAGCAATTCATCTGAAACTTGAGGATACTTGACATTTCTTGAAGTGTTGGAAAACACTTCTTGATAGTCATCCTTTATAAACATGTAATTCAAAGAAAGAGGTTTGACCTTCTTGTCAAAATTACGCACCCACAAGTCCCCAGCACGAATGTATTCATTATTTGTTGAGTGGGGTTTTATGTGCATAGTTATCCTATCGGGCAAGGTGTGATCATAACACAATTTCTGCCATCAGCATCTTTGTTTAGAACCTCGTCCATGGTTATCTTAACTTCTATTGGACTTCCCTTCCATACCATTTCTATTTCTGGGTTTTCTGGCATGACAAGTGGTATCCCAATATCTTCTGGTATAAGAAGAGGAATTCCTTCGGGTGCTTCTAAAACTATTTTGTCGGGAATTCCACTGGCATCAATAATGATTTTCTCAGGAATAGGCTTTGGCATTTCCACCAAGATTCTTGTAGGAATCTCTTTTTCCATTTCAAGTTTGATTGACACACCTTCTGTATCAACCTTGATTCCTTTACCTTTATAGACCAATCCGATGTCTTCTGGAAGATCATCTCCATTAAGTCTAATAGAGTTTGGTATCGGAGTTTCTGGACCATGAATAACAATGTCTGTCGGAATTTTAGCTTCTGTACAATCTAATTTAATGGTGCGAGGCATGTCCGAAGAATCCACTCTAACATTTGGCATTTTAGGAGGAATGATTCTTATCTCTTCTGGAATGCCCACTGATTCATATTCAACTTTCATTGTTTGAGAGGCTTCAAATAAATCTGCAAACTCTTCTCCAAAATCTCTTACAATTGCAGGATCGGCTGCAAACATTTCTGGTGTCTTAGCTTCTTTTGCCAATGTCAAAGCAACTTCCATTTCTGGAGGAGCACCCCAATCAACTTCCAATCTTGGAAGGTCTGCCGCATCTAATGTAAGAGCGATGTTAGATTGGGTGACAACCACAATCGTAGGAGGAATTGGTGGATCAATGATAATTGTAGGAGGCACTGGCGGATCGAACACAACAATTGAAGGAATGATGATAGGTCCACCTTCAATTGTTACAATGCTTTGCAAAATTTGTATTGGATTGTTCGCAGTTATGGTCACGTTGCTAACCATGTTGATATCTGGTCCAACAATTACAGATGGCAATGGCCCAATTTGTCCTTCTAGTGATATGCAAGGAAATATCAATGGCGGCAAGTTAATGTCTACTTCTGGAACATCACACGGCACAAAAGTAAAATCTGGAAATTCAGGAATTTCTGGAATTGGTATATCAAAAGATGCCAACACAAGTGCTGGTGGTTCAAGTGGATTTATGCGATTTACTGGAGTTTGAATTATTTCACAACTATCATTGATTACTGTGATTACTGGATCAATTTGTGCATTTACGGCATAACGATGAGTTCCCTCCAGAATATCCGTGGTTGCTCCATCACCGAAACTAAGTGTGATAATTGAAATCAATCCTGTTGGTGCTCCACCAGTTCCTTGTATTTCTATAAGATACTCTGCAAGCTTTCCTGTCACTGGATCATCTTCAATGATGTTGAAAGTGAAAACTATGTCAGGACAAGTAAAGTCATCAAAAATAATGTCTAGTCCCTCAAGGTTTCTAATTCTCCAGTCTAAGGTTTCCTGTCTTGGATCAAAATTAAAACCAATGAAATTTTCCGCATTCAAAATTCCATCTACAAGTTGGTTGTGATGTTCGGCCACTACAAAACTTCTGATCCACGTTCCTTTTTTGTTTAACTTTGTGTCTTCTCCACCTAAATTTCTTGCACACTTTTTTAGTTTGTTTACTTTTCCATTAACATCTTTTTCAACCGTTTCGTAATAAAGAAGCTCTCCTTCAATATTGGCGAATCCATTGTCGGCCCATATTTCAACTGAAGTTGAAGACACAGGAACAATTTCTATTTCTTGCGACCAAGGCACATTGTCTACACAGATTCTTGTCTCTGTTGTATTGTGAACCAAATACAACTCATGATCTGTATCAATGGCTTTAGGAAAAACTGGAACTGGAGGAAATGTCATTTTAGTAAACTCCTGCTATCCACTGCTCGCCGGAAGGTCTACTTCCCATTGCTGCAAAGGTTAAGTCTGTTTCGTTAAATTTCAGCAAGGCATTTGGACTATAATCAAAACTTAAATATGCACGTTTATCACCGTCTGATACAAGTAACATTGTGTTATCTGGATTATCAAATCCACTAACAGTTGTATCTTGAAGACCACGGTAAAGTAATGAGTTAGCTCCGGGGCCACCAGAACTCCATGTTAAATCTACATCATTGAACTTGGATACAGAACCGGAGTTGTTTAAGAAGAACACTCCTTCGCTCATATCAACAAGCTCTCCATCTAGTTTTGTTGGACCTTGAATATCTTGCATCTTTCTAATGTTTTCAAATGGAGAACCTACACTTCCTTCTGTGCGATAGAAGCTCTTGATTCTAAAGAATGGTCCTACTCCATCGTTCCTTGCAATGTATCCTGACAAGTCTTTCCAAGCTGTTCTGTACACGCTAAAGTGTCCGGTGGTTGGATCGCCATTCACATCATAAATAGCTGTGTTTTGTTCAAGTTCGTTAGCTCCATTAAAATAATTGTCTGCCGATAAGAGAGCACTTGAGACAGTAAGACCAGTTAGCTCCAAATCATCTTTTTGCGTGTTTGTAAAAGATGTATTAGGAGAATGTGAAGAAATTGCTCCAAAAACAAATGCAGATGTTGTTCCCGTGTTTATGTTGGCCCAGTTCCATTGTCTTGTTATGGAAGGTCTTGTGATGTATGTGTCATTAAAACCAACATACTCCACAACTCTAATCAACTCCGAACTGGCTGGATCAGCGGCCCCTCTTCCACTTGCCCAGTAAAGAAGCGATGCCCCACCGCCTCCAGAGGTCAAAGTTCCTCTTTGAGTAAACCCTGTGTTCTTTTTGAACTCTCTTTTTTGTCTTACTTCATCTGGCTGTCCTGTAAGGAAACTATCGTTTCTGGACACTGCAAGAGTGCTTGCTGGAGTTAACTTAAATGTTTCACTAATCAATCCAAATTCATATGATCTTGCATTTGTTCCTGCATCGTCAAATAACCACAACCACATGTTTGTGTTTTCAATGATATCAATTGAATCTTCGTAGGTTGTAATTCGATAAGCACCAAACTCTGTGTCTACTCTTAATCTAAGATCAAATATTCCACCAATGGAATATGCAGCTTTAGTGTCTGCTGTGTTGGGATGTTGTAAGTCGTCTCCAAGATTCCATGTATAAGTTTCTATAGGATCAATTGGATTCCCTCCTCCATCTAGTTGTTCTCCAGCAAAACTTATTCCCGGAGTAGAAGGGTTTTCTCCTGATTCAATTTCAATTTGAATCAATGTGTTAATGGGAGAGCGAATTTTTGGAACTGTTGAAAATGGACCATTGGGAGGAACTCCGGGAGTTGCGTCTTGTGTTGATGTGTTCTCGATAAAACGAACAATGGCATCATCTGGAGCTTGAACTCTAGCATTGATGAAGTCGGGAAGTATAATGGTGTCTTTGCCAAAATCATTTTCTACAGTTAAAGCCACATCATAAACTCCCGGTTGATGATAAGTCTTCTTTACTTTACCGCCATCTTCATCAAGCACTAATACTTCAACTTGATCAGTGGGAACGAAATCACTTACACTAATTGTGCTAAAGTTGGAAATTATAGATGTGGTTTGATCTCCAAAGTCCCATGTAAGTTTTGTGGTGCCTGAATTGCCATCTGTTCCGAGACGAAAGCTCATGTCTCTAAACTCAACTTCTAAAGGAATGTTTCCAATTCTTCTATCAGCAGTAAACCATGCTTTGGGAACAAGAACCAAATTTCTCAAGAAGTTGATTCTTCCTTCTAATGTTGGGCCAAAAGGGACAACATCAGTAGTTCCTTCAATTCCAATAAATTTTTCTATGGCGATTAAAGAGTCTTTAATGTGATTGTGATGACGTGCTGTGACATTTATTGTCACGTTGGTTATTCTCTTCAGTTTTTGTGTGTCTTCAAATCCTTCTATGATATCTAAATCCGAAAACACTAATGTTGTAATATCAAATGATCCATAATGAAAAGACAAGGCACGTTTATCAATGTCGCTGCATTGTTCTGTCAAGGTGATTATGCCTGATGCTGGCATTAAACCAGCCACAAGAACCTCTCCATCGGTTTCTATTGTTTTGTCGCCGGGATTATAATCTTTGGATAATCTTAATCTAAGCGCATCATGAACCAAAAATAGATTTTCGTCATCATCAAATACGTCGGGGTAATTGGACGCTGTTGGAATCGCCATTCTTTCTCCTTATAGAACAACCAAAGGGTCTTTGAGTTGTATTCTTTTCAATCTTCCATTTGCAAACTGAATCAATTCAGTTACAAAGTATTCTCCGGGCTTGCTATAAATGTGTGTTACATCATGAAAGTCCGAATCCTCTACTGTTGTTGATTGGCCATCTCCAAACACCCAGTTCCTTTGAACTACATCTCCATCAGACTGATCAACAAACACAAACTCTTTAGGATCAGTAGCCATATTTGTAGCAGTTTCAACAGAGTATGGATTGCTTATTGAGTCTACATAAAAGAACGGAACTGATTCATCGTTGTCGATGATTATGTATCCTTTCTTTGTTACTACTCCTTGTGCCCCTGTTGAAGTCACAACATTCAACTTTACTGTGTATTCGCCTTCTGTAAGATATGTGTGAGTTGGACTTTTTTCTAAAGATGATCCGCCATCTCCAAAGTCCCATAAGTATCTTACAACGTGACCTGTAGAAAAATTTTGAAACCTAACTTTCATAGGTGCATCCCCTCTAATTGGGAATGCTCTAAACAAAGGTTTGGGAGCGAGAAACCTATTTTCTTGCTGTTTCAAAATTCCATTCAAAGAAGTTGCAACAGGACCAACTTTGATTCCAAGGTCCGCTTCTATCTTAATGATTGCATCCTTGACTGCGTTGTGATGCTCAGCGACCACTGAGTTTGTAACAAAGTTCTTTCCTTTTAAGAATTTGGTTTGTCTTGATCCAGCAAACCCTCTAATCAAATCTTGGAATGTGTTATTGGTTTTCTTCCCGTAGTAAATCAACTCATGGTTTCCAGCGACTCCAATATCTGGACCAATTCTTATAATGCCATCATCTGGGAATCCTTCTGTGCTATCTACTATGATTTGACTGGCAGAATAAGTCACTGAATGTTTGAGAGGCATTTTGGAGTTATTGGTGGCTTCATAAAGAACTTCTTTATCATCAATCACATCAGGGAATAAAGATAAATCTCCTGTTGAGTATCCAGAATCTAAACTCGAAATCTTGTCTGCCATATTTTATCCTTGCGTGTGTGCTTTCGCTTCTGCTTTAGGTCTTTTTTCTTCAGGCAATGATTGTCTTTGTGCAATCATTTGTTGTTGTACATTTTCCAGTGCTGCTGTGACATGTTTTTTGACAACAGCATCATCGTGAAGTGACATTACAGTTTTAACAAAATCGGGATCGAGAGGACGCTTAAGAATGATTCTAAGATTGAATTCTTCCAACAATCTTTCATTCCAATATTCTTTTTGTGCAGACTCATCGTCTAAAGATTTGACTTCTCCGACAAGCTCCACAATTTTCTCGTATCCAGCAGCAAGAAACCCCATTTCTTCCAAAACGCATTTGAGTTTGTTGTTAACTTTTCTTGATGATTTCACAAGAGCTTCTTTCTCTCTTTGTAGCTTCCTTATATTTATCTCATTTTCTTGAATATTTAAGTCCAACTCTGAATCATCTGCAAAATCCCGTATTTCTCTATTAAGTCTTTCAATCCTGATGTCGAATAGTTCAAGATTGTCTTCAGCATCAGCAAGGTCTCTCTTATAGGACTCTACTGTTTCACTTCGGGCTTGTAATTCACGGGTAATCTGCCATAATTGACCCTGTGCCGTAGGTTCTTTGCCTACAATGAATTTTTCGATCTGAAAGAAAGTATGACGATCTGGCATCTCTGCATTCTTTAAGATTTTGTTTGTTTGTTCGATAATTTCTGTTGACATTATTCCTCCGCTGTGGGATTATGTTGTGTGTTACATAAAGGAGTGAAACTAATGGGACTTTTAGACGGTGCTTGGGGTTATTTGTCAGGCCCAATGGAATATGTTGCCGATCACGGTGTGGAATGGCGTCGAAAATTTACACGTTTGGTGTATGAAGCTGAACTTGATGTTGCTTTAATCGACCCAACAGACAAGCCGGGTGGCAAAGACATCAAAATGGGCGAAGACAAAGCAACGCAAGTTGATTTGCAATCTGGTGGTAGGTTTAAGGAATTACAACAATATGTAGGAAAATACAGAAGATTTGACCTACGGTTTGTTGACCAGTCTGATTTTTCAGTAGTTGTGGTTGATCCCAGCGTTCCACAATGGGGAACTGGAAACGAAGTCTACATGGGAGAAGACCAGCACAAACCTGCTTTCTTCATCTGTGAAGGTGGTTTATACAATCTTCCTCGCTGGTTATTTGATGTTATTGAAAAGATCACCGAGGATGACCCTGAGAAGGCCCTCAATCAAACCAATGTCTATGAGACAGTGGAAGACGTAATTGATGAATTGCTGTTGCTAGACAGCGGACAGAAGCCTCTCAGCGACGAATGGGTTCTAATCAGGCGTGAGATCGAGCGTAGAGCCGAAGAGAACAAGATCAAATACTCAAAATCCTAGTTGCTTCCAATCTAATTTTTGCATTGGCGGCAATTCTCTGGAAATAGTCATTTGATTTCTGGGCATAGTCCCAGAAGCATCTCTAAATCTCCAAGTGGCCTCAAGTTTGGGTGGCCCTTCTTCGTGATTGGAATAAGACAGACTCACAAGTGTTGTGTCGTGATATTCGACCCAGTTGTTTCTGCCTATTTCTACTTTAATTGTAGGTCTGGGATTTAGTGGGATGGCAACATCTGGTCTTACGTAATGAAGTGCTACGTTTGGCAACTCATTCACTTCTGGAAATACAAAATGTAAGTCGCCAAATCTCATCTGTTGCACAACATGACGAGGCGGCTCCATTCCTGATATTTCTGCAATTCTGTCTACTTCCCATTCTAATTCAAATGACTCAACTGCAAGTCTTTCTGTGATAGCAGTTTCTTCCTGAAACATTTGAAAGGTTAAATTAAAACCTCTCGAAGTCATATCACCCTCATTCCTACTATTCCCTTAAATTTAGCATCATGTTCCAAAGCGGCAGCAGTCCACAAGAACTTTGCCATTTCGAAATCATTCATTCCTTGCTTTTCCAACGCACCTTCTGTGAAGTTTCCAACCTTCTTAAAGAAGTCCCTGTTTATTAGAACTCCATTAAATGATCCAGATATGAAATCATAGCGTTTTTCTACAACTGGAAACAAGATGTCTTTTTCGCTTGTTGCAAATGTTGCAAACTTTCTTTCTAAGAAAGCAGGAATTCTACTTCCTGCAAACATGATAAATCCCCATTCACTCTTAACACGCTTCATTCCAACATTAACAAGACTGGTAATTGTGTCTTTGCCCTTCCAAACAGGACAATGCTCTTTCATTTCCTTGACTTCTTTAGGAGTTGTGTCTCCCGGTACGACAGCGATAGACTCTCTGTCGTATGAATGGTGACGTACACCTCCTACGCTATTCCTTAAACCCCCAGAATTTCTGTCGGGGCAAAGGATGATAAATCCTACATCCATGATTAACTTTCTTCTTAGACAAGCGAGATGTCATAATCGACTTTTATGATATCATCATCTGTGATAGCCGTTGACAATTCGAATGTGCCGTTGGTGGAATCAGATGTGAAAGCAATCAATGTCCATGGATCATCAACAAGCGGACCCGGAATATAAACGCTATCATCTTCAAAGATTCTGACTCCATTGATTACAATTCTTAAAGACTCATCAATGTATGCAGAGGCAACAGAGTTGACTTTGTAATTGATGTAGTCTGGAGTCACCAGATTGACGTGTACCGGGGTTTTTCCATAGTTATGCTGATGAGCAGCACTGGCCGGGAACGTCATGTGAAATTTAAGGATATCTGGTGCTTCGATAGAGGGAGTAATTGTACTCGTCGGTTCAATTTTAACCGTGCCACTATCGAATGTAAGTAGACTACTACCATCTGAGTTTATGCGCAAGGCCAAATCTGTCGCTTCATCCGCAACTAAGTCTACTTTGGCCGATTGTGCTGATGACATTCTTACAAATGCTGATCCATCTGTGTGATCTTCAATGTTGTGCAATGTCGCATCAATAGCAGTTGCTTTAAGACTTCCATCTTGCTCTATTGATTGATTAAGACGATTTGCCACAGAACCGGCTGTGCCAATAGCGTCTCGCATTTCTTCAAGAACATCGTCTAAGGCCAAGTTAATGAGATTTTGGCGAGTGATAATGTTCTTTAACGGTAGATTGTCTATCTCCCAATGATACGGATCATTGGGTTGATACAACACTTCTGGGATTAGTTCAATACGTGGCAATGGTTCTCCTTCAGAACACGAGATACTGTGCTCTGATTGATATTTAGTCTTTCAGCAATAGCTTTTTGAAAAACCCCATCCTCCTTTAACAGAACAATTTGGGACTTCATTTCTTTTGTGAGACGAGGTTTTCTAATAACATCCCTCTTTGTTCCAAGATGGGACCAACGATCTCCAGAAAGTATCACAGATACATTGGCTTGTGATATTCCGAGTTTGTTGGCAATCTTCTTCTGCAACCATCCTTTGTCTCGCAGCTTGAAGATTTGTTTGATATTCTTTTTTGTAAGTTTTGACAAAGAATGTGTTTCTCCTTGGTGGGGTTTCTTGTCGTAAGTTTCTGTGTCAACCTTGTACTTAAAGCAGTCCCACTCAATATGCGGCTTGATCATTTCCATGAAATCAAAGTAATGATCTCTGCCAATGTAAATTTTGTATTGGCTTTTCTTGCGGCCTTTCTTTTTGTGGCTCTTGATACTGAGGTCTTTGTTAATCCTTTCTATGAGAAAGTCCACTTCCTCAACTGAAAACCCTTGTGTGTTCAACTCAATATTGGCATCTTTTGGATTTACTGATCCATCATCCATGTGCCATACACAAAGTGTGAGCGGAGTTAACTTGATGTCTCGTGGGACTATTTTGGTTCTCTTATACCATTTGTGATCGGTGCGTAGGACGTACCATTCGGCTTCGAGTATTTCCCACAATTTAAGACTTTTTGTATAAAAGTTATATCTGTCATAAGTTTTATCACCGCTAATTTCTTTAACTATTCCTGATGATTTTATAGAACTCTCAATTACCGAAGTGCTAAATTCATCAAACTCTTGCTTCATCCAATTCATATATGACAATTTATCTTCGCCAACAAAATCCTTCTTTGATTGTCCTTTTTCAAATCTACATAATCCTTCATTTGAAAAATTTTTGCTTATACAACCATCTCCCAACATAGACCCTACAAAAATTTGTTCTTGTTTATCATTAAGCATAACTTTCTCCTTAAAGATAGTATAGTATGATAATTACAAATATTTGTCAAGTAATTTTTTTAGATGAAATTAAGACGCCAATTAAATGTTATTTGCATATCTGATGTCTTATTTAGATCAGGAAATGTTGTCATGCTAAAGAGATCGCCATTTGCCATCTGTAGGGCCATCTCATTCAATGTTAGCCCAACCCCTTCACTAAACAGAATAACGGACGTGAAGATGACCTGTGCAGTCACAGAGGTATCTGAATTAGCCAACGCTGGCTTAGATACTTGAGTGACGCCAAAAAGACCATTTCTTCCAGCATTTACTACTTTCTTGACCCCGCCAGTTGTTCCTGCATCTCCAAAAATCATTCTGGTGACATAGAAGTCAAAGCTGCTGCCAATCTGGTTGGCGAGACCATTGGCAAGTGCAAGACGACCAGTTGTTAACACTGTGTTATGAACTGTTATCATTTCCCCATCGCCATCTTTGTATTCAATGCAGATGTCTACTTCACCTTGGGACTTTACTGCTTCTTTAATCATATTTCACCTTCCTGAGTCTCTCCATCTAATGTTTCTATCACGAATGAGATGCTTTCTTCAGCAGAAACATTCTCTTCCATTCCACTTCCCGGATTTGTTGATAAAGCAACAATTGCAGTGTTTTGATCCACTTGATCTAATATTTCTCTAATAATTACATCTTTACCATCACGATCTAAATGATCAAAAACTGTTAATCCAACATTGAATGAATTTTTGGTTAACTGAACTAGCGAGTAAGCTACCGCAGTCCCTCCCGCAATCAATGTGGTCCAATTTTGTTCTTTACCAGCCAAAACTACTTCTACTCCATCCCATTCTTGAATTCTGTAAAAATCATTGCCTATCTTAAACAAGAAGTTTTCTTTGAATCTATCTTCATCTGTAAGAGGAGCTACTGGATTAGTTCCGTTAATGATATTGAATTCTTGTTCGTGGTCGCTGAATGTAGTTAAATGTAAGCCTTTGTACCCAAATAGGCCAATTGCTTTATCCACCAATTTTCTTCTTGTATCTATGCTAGTTCCAACAACATCGCCATCTGTCCATCCGGCGATCCATAACTTGTCTGGATCTTGGAATTCCAGTATTTCATAGTCCAGTCCATCATTATCATAATGTAGGAAGTCACCGGCCAAAATGAATTTATCTCTATCCACTGCAAGATCAGGTGCTTTAAGGTTTACAAACCCACGTCTTGTTACATCTAGGTCTCCAGTTGTTCCTGAATCTATTGTTGCATCAAGATCGTTGAGAAGAGCATAAGTGATACCAGTTGTGTCTATTGTGGGCAAAGTGCTTCTGCTTTCCAAAACAAGAACTCCATTTTGCACATCTTCTATTTCATAAGCTGTGGAGTCTAATGATGGAATCAAAACCTTCCATGCTCCTCCAGTGTAATCTGGAGTATGAGTGGAATCCCATTGGCTTTTCACGCCGAGAGAGGAGAAGTCAACACTGCTGTCTGAGAACTCGAACAAGTCATCTTGAGTGATGTCCGCAATGCTTTGCTTAAATAGGATGTTCCATAAATTGAATGTAAAAGGAGATTCGTTTAATGGTTCAATGGCACCGCCACTTAGTCTTGCAACGTGTGGATTACCATCTAGCCTATTGTTTGTTTCTCCCAAGGTGTACGTGCCAGCGTTTGGAGAAGGTGCAAGAACTTCTAAAATGTGATTGAACACAGCAATACCCAATCCATCAAGTTCTATGTCTGGGGAAATGAAAGCAACGTGATCGTTATACCCAGTTCCTAACTTCCCAGAAAGCACCGTGGTCTTGGTTGCCAAATCATCTCTATCGACTACGAATGATTGACCGGGCAATCCTTGGTCCATTATTCTGTTAAAGAAAGGATTGGATTGGCCAGATAGAATGTATTGTGTGAAGTCCATGTTAACTAGAACTTCAATTTCTTCTGTGGGAGATTGAACAAATTCATTAACATCTCCAGAGAAGTTGATTGAATGAAGTTGTGCATGAAATGGCATGTATTCATCTAAAATATCTTGTGCCTCTATCAGCCTATCATTGTTCAATTCTTCTATACCAACATCAACCATGTAACTACTGCTTATACAAGCGCCACATGGATCAAGGAAATCACGATTTATTTGACAGGCATCAAATGATGGACGAGTGCTTCCATTATATTCTTCCATGTTGTAGATGTTTTCTGAATATGGGAATTCAGTTCTAATGAATCCGAACACAATTGGATCAGCAAAAGGATGTCTTACAGGTATAAGAACATCAAACAATGGATCTTCCTCGTCGATCAATCTTACATTCCAATTTTTGGGAGGATACTTTTGACTGCCTTCGTCTCTTTGGTCTTGAAGAGGCAATGAAAGAATGTAATCTTGAAGAGTTTGTTCTGAAGGGTCAGGAACTTCTTTGTATTCGTATTTGACTCTAAGAATATCTCCTTTGATTATGGTAAGAGGGCTTGATAGTTGCTCTCCAATCCATGTCATTTTTACAATACAATCTTCCACTGAAAAACTGACATAATCTTTGGTCAAAACAGTATATGTGCTAGAGCCTTCTTCCCTTAAGTATAATGCAAAATTTGCATCGTCAATTGGAAGAACGATATTATCTTTCTCTAGCTGGAACACTGTATCATCTGTGCCATCAACGTCAAAAGATTCTTCCCATGTATAAGGGGATGTCAATTGCCAAAATTGAGTGTATTTGTTTAACTCCATTCCACACATTGAATAAGCATCTTCCAGACCTTCAAGAGTTCCTTTTTTCTTGAACACAGGTATGGCTTCTTTGATTTGACGACGCCAAAGCGTAGGATCGGAAGACCTTAACCTGACATCAAACAAATTAGACAAATATGCGAGCATCGATTCATGTAAGGCATTCGCATCAAACAAGTCGATGATTTGATTTGTCAAGTTTTCAAGGAAGGTGAATCCCTCGGCAACAGCTTGATTCAGTTTATCAGTAGATTCTGGAGTTAGGTCTCCTTCGCATATGACATTTTTATACATCTCTGGAAGGTATCTCTCCAACAGTATCTCGTATTTATCCGTTGCTGTAACATGCGTTGGAATTGATGTTACTGCACGTGGATCACCATCAATTTTGAATGGCAAATGGGCAGACAAGCTGCTTCCTGCTGGAAGTGGAGTCCAAGTCCAACAGATGAAATAGTCCCCTTCACGGACCTTTCCCATTGGATGCCACTCATATGTAAAGTGACCAAATTGTGGATTGCCATCAGCGTCTTCTGGAACTAAATCCAAGTACGCATTGGTTGTGTCTGTAGAAAGCCAAGCTGGGAAGTCGCTTGTCCCCACAATTTCTACAGGAGTTCTTTCTTTGTAAAAGAACTTGCTGACTTGTGTTGTGGCAGCTAGATTTGCTTGAGCTTCATCTAACAGTTTTTTGTTAGCAACTGTAGGATCTCCGCAAAATGTTTCTTGCGCAACTTGAACAGCGACTACAAGGTCTTCATCTTGAGCCGAACTATCATATTCCCCAAAATTTGTTCCCAGAAAATCTCGCTCTACAAAGTAGATGGTTACATTGTCTACTTTGAACGGATCAGCGGTAAAACAATTTGAGCTATCAGGTGTTTCCAATTCAAACAGGATAACATCTGTAGTCTTAGGGTTTTCTGTTATTTTCTTTGCTGTTGTCATTATTCAAATTCAAAATTTATCTCAATTGATACAGGTCTAATTATTTCAAAGAATTTTGTAGTTACAGTTTCTCCAGAGTTAGCAGCAACATCCGTTTGAAAGTTGATATCAACACTGGCTATTTCTTTAATACTAGAAAGTTCTTTAAGCAAATCTACTGCTCTGAGTGTTTTTTCATAATCCCAATTAGGTAACAAGAAAAAGCCGATAGTTTTCCTATCCACTCTTTCTCTATATTCATCTTCAAATTTTCTGTAGAACTTATCCATGGTTACATCAATGGTTACATCTACTTCTACAACGACTCCATTTCTAATACAAACTTTGTCTGTAAGCATTTTCTTAGAATCTATTGCTTCTTGTAGTTCAATTTTTAATTCGTTGTTTGTTTCTGCTAAACCATCATCTCCGTCTGCCCCAAGAATGTATAAGTCTACAACATTAGCAGCACATCCATAGTTTCTTAATATTGCTTTTGACTTTCCAATTTTACCATTGAACTCTGTGGAAAACTGATCTGTGAACGCTTCAAAGTCGTCGCCAGAAACAACACGGTTTTGGGTTCTTAACCAAGCGGGAAGGTTTCTTTTGATCGTTTCAATAGAGTCTCCTTCGTATCCAAATTCTCCTCGTGTGAAGTTTACGAATGTAACAGGAACATTGAAATCAAATCCATCTGCTGAGAAGTTTCTTTGTAATTCGATTGCATTAGTTACAATATTTCCAGCCACTCCTCCACCAGTTCTGTAAGTTATTCTTACTTGAGAAGATTCTCCGGGTATTTGACCTGCACGATTATTTCCAAAAAGCACAAATGCGTTATACAAAGAATCATATTCAACACGGAATTCTTTGCGAGGATTTGAATCTGTGAAGAAGTCAACCTGTTTCCAGTCGTTTCCATCTATGTTTACTCTAATTGAATTCCAAATTACAGGCCCAGTTGTTAAATTGACAAACTGATTTACGCTTCCATCTCCGGTTATGTTTTGAATTATGGTTTCGCCTTCGAGTCCAATGACGCTTGTATTCAAGAAATTACCGGCTGTGATTACTATGTTTTCATCAAAAATTGCATTGTTGTTTTGATCAGCAGGAAACAGTTCAATTGTTTTTGGCCCATCTTCTGTGCTCACATCAATTCTTTGTGGAGCAGGAATGTTTAAGTCAGTTGTCAGAACATTTCCTATAGACAAAGACCAAAGTGATCTTGCTCCAATTGGTGGTTGTGGCTTAAATCCAACTAGAAGCGCTAATCGAAATGCGTTGTCTATTTCACTAACTGTGTCAATGAATATTTCATTTGCAATTTGATCCATCTTAAAGGATAAAGTATCTGCAATGAACGCCCAGTTTTCAATCAACATAATTGCCAAATCAGATTCTATGAAGTCTCCAAAGTCATCTCCGAATTTTTCTTGTATTAAATCAATTAAACGGGATTTCATTGACCAAAAATCTTGATTGGTGTAATTAAGATTTGCCAATACTGGAGTTTTGATTAAATTTGATTTGTCAAATGGTGTAATGTCAAAAGGACAATTTTGAAATGCCATCTAATCTCCTATGAAACTGGAAGTTGTAATGTTAAGGCTTCAAGTTCTGTTATGTTTTCTGGATCGAAAAATTCTATCCTAACAGATAATATATGTTCGTAATCATCTTTTGGATCGTCAGGATGCAAACTATCTGTATCTATGCTGTTTGATACTTCTATGTTTTCTAATGCTATTCTTGGTTCCCAATCTGATATAGCTTTTGATATCATGTTTTTTGCTTTGTTCTTTAAGTCAAAATCGTTTGGGTCAAAGAACAACTCTCTTAAAGGAGTTCCAAATGTTGGCAACATCACCCTCTCTCCGGGATTTGTAAGCAAAAGTTGTAATAAATCAGCTTTTATCTGATCTACTCCCTTCTTTTGAGCAAGTAATCCCCGATTTGTCTTAACCAACGGGTACTGTAATCCTAAAAATTTGTTTTCCATGATTCTCCTTAAATTTGAGGAACTCCTCCACCACCGGGTGGATTATTTCCGCCAATTGTTCCTCCAGTGTTTGGATCAACATTATTTCCTTCAGGTTGTTCCATAGCGTGTCCCGGAGGTGCTTGTGCTTCTGGAGGTAGCGTTGTCGATCCTCCTTCATCTTCCACACAACCTTTGCCACCACATTTTGCCATCGCTGCAAAATAATCAGCACAGTCTCCACCGCAAGGAACTTGACATGGATGATAAGCTGAAGCAAACACACGTTCGCTCATAGCTTTTTCAGTCCAATGCAATATCCCAGTTAATGGGCAAAATACAGGACAACGAGCCACGATGACGTTGTAAAGACAAGGCCCACAACACTTTTTCCCCGGAGGTGGAGGACAATCACGTCCAGCCATGAGGAGAATTTGTTTCTCTGCGAAGAATATATGTAGTTCTCCACTGTAACGAAAATGAATATCTTCTGTGGCAGTGATGAACTTCTTAGATACATAAGTGAATTTATCTGAAGGATTACATTCTAGGTCTCCAACAATAACAATATCCATATCATGTGTCTGTCTAATTGAGTGCCCACCAGCACGCAAGAACACGATTCCCGGCTCTCCTTTGGGTCTTCCTTGGAATCTTAGTATGTGAGGCCCTCTACAAGCCTTACAGTCATCGCAGGCATTGCATTTCTCATCTGTTTGAGGATCAACGCACTGAGGATGCAAAATTTGTATCCACTGACTTTGAGTTTCTTCTTGTGAGAAGTCGTCATTGAACCTCATCTCTAATCCATATCCAGATCGAATTTGGACGTAAGCCTTTGCTGCTTTGGCCTGCGGGATGCCTCCTTCGCAGCGACAAGGACCACATTGAATATTCAAATCATCAATCATATTTATTTGATGATTGCTTGTGCTCTGTATGTGAATGCCACGCTCTTCTCCAGCACAGTCAGGAGGGCATTTTTGACAACCATCATCGTTAGAATGTGTTTTTACAGTGTGATCATTAAGCTCAATCTTGTTTCCATTACCAGTCTTGAGTTTAATAAAGTTTTGCTTACTTCTGACTTTTGAAGGTTCTTCGATGTCTGTCATCGCAAAAGTATGACCTGTTGCTGACTTTTGCCAAAACATTCCGAGGTACTTATCGTTACAACCAAAATCAAACGGTTGTGTTGACCTTTGCCATTCTGGTTTTCCTCGTGGCTCTTCTACTGAGTCATCCATGACCATTGTGTGGCCACTGATGGACAGGAATTGAATTCCCGTTTGAGGCAAAGTGCATTTATTGTTTTGAGGAGTTCCGGGACCGGTATAGGCTCGGCATTCATTCCAGTGTTTGTAACTTTTGTTTTTTCCACCTTGCGAACCTGTGTATTTTGTTCCATCTGGAATTACTCCTGCATATTCTTCTCCACATCCTTCTTTTCCGGGAGTTCTTGAGTGACCTCCCAAAATCTTAGAACATTGAGTTGGATCGTCGCCTTTACAATCTGGTTCACATAAGGAAAGTCCTTCTTTTGGTTTTCCATGAATATCTGTAAAGAGTGGCTTGTCTCCTGAATGTGTAGAGCAAGGATTTATTTCATTAGAGTTTGATCCACCACTTGTCTCTCCTGCTGGACACAAAGGATTTGTCCATTGGCCACCATAATGAAGATGATCATCTTTGAAAATCATCCAGTTGCCGCAACCTGATTGAAGCTCCATTCTTTTCCAGCGACGGTTGCACTTGGCATTACCGTCAACCATTTTAAGCATGTGCTTTTCTGGTGTCTTGAAACCATATATGTGAGGATAAGTTATGTTTCTTTGTTCTTCAGTGTCTTCAATGAATTGTTTGCTGTCATCTATATCCAAACCATTGTAATTTTCTGTATTCCAAGGAGGCAATACTTGATGTTCGTCATTAGGATTACTGCCCGGTCCATGGAAGTATCCTGTTCTGTCTCCCGCATATACATCTTGATATTCTTTTGTTGGTCCCGGAAGGTCTTGTCCTCCCGGTCCTCTGTCACGATGCCATGTTGTTCCAAGATAAAAAGGAGCATCTCTACTACCAGCTTCAAACAACAACATCAAAGTTGAACCAGCAGGCGGCACCCAGTTTAATCCGCAGTCGTCAAATCCACCCATTGAAGAAATAGGTCTAGCAAAGGGAAGTGCGAGTAGTTTAGTTTTTGGATCGTGTAAATAAGGATGATAAAATCTAACTCGATTTTCTTTCCATGGGTCAATGGTGGCTACACAAACGGCTCTTGAAAGATGAGTCAGAGTGGATTTTTGCTTATGTGTTTTCCATTTCCTTCTTCTGGAGACTCTTGTTGCTGCGCCAATGTTTGATACAGATTTTTCCAAAGAGCCAATTCTATCATAAAGCTTCTTGATTATTTCTTCATAATCAAGCTCTTCTCCGAATCCAGAAAATTGTCCTGTTCCTTGTGTTTGCTTTACCATTTTACATTACATCCTTTAATTGTTTGTTAACTACAAGAAACTGGAGTCCATCCATTGTTCCAGCCGCCTTCGCCTTCCCATAATCCACCATGTTGTCCTTGGTTTCCATCTAGTGTTCCCGGACCAGCTTGTTGAACTGTTAAATGAGTCGTATACTTTCCTAATTCAATTTTGTGCATTATTTTCATTACTTGCCAACCCGGATGTGACAAAACTTCATTACATGCGTTTATTGTTGTAACATTCCAATCAGCACATCCTCCATCATCTTGTCCTCCATTCTTCTGTACAAAGAAAGGGTTTATAACTGTGATGGACACGTATTTTCCTTGAGTCTTAAGTGGGTAATATTCTGGATCTCCAATAATTACTAATTCTGCGTTAATTGGTGCAATGTTTACTCTGTAAGCCTTGAATTGATTTATTTGGGCTTTATGACCTTCATCTTCAGCATTAGCACCTTCTTGATTCAACAGAACTTCATTACTGGTAATTGCCATTGGATGTCCTGCACCCGGTATTATTGCTCTTTTTAATTTTGGGCAATCTCTTCTGCCGGGAGACTTACTTCCTTCTTCTGGCAATGGTTTAACTTTTTGATCTCCAGTTTGACCACCACCTGATACAAGCATGGCAAAGTCCCAATGTATCTTAGGATTGAACTCTAAGACAGGACTTTCATTCCCGCCATTTACAATATAATGACCCAAGCATTTATCCCAGAAAAAGCTTGTTGGAGCATCATCGCAATGAGGTTTGGAATCTGCTAGAAAAATTATTTCTCCACCCGGAGTAGATGGATCATAAAAAGGACGCCAACCTTTTTTGTCTACTGAATTGTAATCTTTTATCCATCGCATTGCGGCTGTCATTTTAGGCTGTGATTTTGGATCCCATTTATCTTTCGGACCTTTCCCGCCTGTTATCGAAGGTTGTCCGTCTCCTCCATCTGGAACTGGTCCTCCACAATCGGCATCATTTTTTAGAAACCCTGTTGGCACAAGTTCTCCACCTTCGACTTTTCTAAAAGATACATTTCCAACATTTGGAGAAACATCATTTGTAAGCAAAGCTCTAATTGCATCAGCTAAACACCAAGTTTGGTCATCAGAACCTTTGACCGCTTCTACATGTCCTTCGGTCATTGCTTTTCCTATGTCTATGATTTTAAGTTCGGCAATGAATTTTCCTTCTGTGTAACTTGTGTCTAAACCGTCAATGATTCCATAATAGCATCTTGAAAACGAAAACGGATAAGGTCTTTCACAACCTGATTTCACCCAACCAAATTGCATCTTTATTTGAGGTGTTGTAACTGGATTTTCAAGACACTTCCAATCAGCAAATAAGTTTTCTGCAAATTGCACAAAGCTTCCACCCTCTGTGTCTTGTATTACAATTTTTCCTCCTAGACCATCTGAAAATCCAAGTTCAAATGATTGAACAATGGCTGTATGAGGAGGGCTTGTTCCGGGAGATGATTCATTTGATACAGTTATCTTATTGCCTGTGTTTAGACCATCTGCTCCAAATGCGCCAAATTCAACTAACACATATGGAGCTAAAGTGTTTCCTTTCTCTGGACCTTTTGCAGTACAATCAGTAACTTGCGCTGCACATCCTGTAAGAACTGGTTGAAGTGTATCTGACTGAGCAGTGTTACAAGTTGCTGATCCTCCTGCTGCTGCATTTGCTCCTCCACTTACCGCACTTCCTATTTGAGAAAGCGGCTGGAAAGAAAGTCCAGTAGGTAGGGCTGGAACTAATTTTGGTAATTGTGATGCCATTATCCACCTGTTATATCTGGAAGAAGAATTGTTTTGCCTGTCTTGAAATCAAATATGTCACTCATCTTATTTGCTTCAAGTATTTTCCACCAATTTTCAGGAAATCCATAAAAGTCAAAAGAAACCAAATCTGGTCTATATTCGACTCCTTTTGTTATCACCATGACTTTTTCATTTCCTGTTCTTTTGTATGGAACTCTAACGTAAAGATCGTATGTTAGAAATCTTTGCTCTCCATAATAAATCACATTTTGATTTCTAAGATACCTACTATTTGGCGTAGCTACTTGTCTTGGGTTTAATCCACTAGGTTCTATTAGTTGAGTCATGTTATCTCCCTGTCTCGTATATTCTTCTAGCCCAAGGAAGTTCTTCAGCCGAATATGCAGTAAGCCATGATGTTTCTACATCAAATCTATAAGGGGTAATAGTTTCTGAATCAAATGCCACTTCCGTTGGAAACTTAACACTGTAAGATTGTAAAATTACACAAAGATCCTCTGGTGGAGCAGATCGTGCGGGGTTTCCGACAAGCAAGTTTCCACATTGTATTTTACAAACTGGAGGTGGTCTATAAGGAGTTCGTCCAATGCCCTCTCTTGGATACACAGCACTTTGAATAGCTCTTAAATCTTGAATGTTTTGATTTACATCTGATCTCTCTACAGCAAAAAAGTGTATTTGTACATTTATTTGTCTATCCCCAGAATGAGAATATGTGTATAAAGGAAATGCTCTTCCAATGATTCCTTCGTTGTTATAAATAGCAGATTTTGTATCTGATACATCCGGCAAATTATTCATACAAATTCTATGAACCGTACCTGCAACTGGTATGTCAATATAACAATTTGGTATTGGATTCAAACTTCCATTATTTGTAGCTTTCATGTTTCTCCTTAACCGTAGGTATCATTTCCTTCTGTGGTTACATCTCCGAATTGACCATCAAAATATGTCAATCCCCAACTTGGATCAATTTGAGATAGCACATTCATGTCAAGACCGCCATGTTGAAGGTCTCTTTGTCTTTTACCATTTGATCCAATTACTTCAGGTGTGTTAGATGATCCTCCTCCTCTTCCGACTTTTGAGTCGATTGAAGCGAGTAGTGCAACCATCTTCTTCATGTTTTCTGATTGTTCGCCTAAGAGATAAGACCCAACTTCATCCATCCCCGGAATAATAGAGCTACCTTGTCCCAAATCCCCATATTTTCTTGCTTCAAGACCTCTTTCTAGTTGGGCTCTGTTTGTCATTAAGGTGTTGACAATTCCTTTTGTCTCTTCTGTATAATCCATTCCAGCCACATGAGCATCTCCAGTAGCATGTTGTTCAGTGACATTTCCTGCGGACTCTAGCCAATCCATGGTTCTTGCCAAAGAAGTTTCAATTGATCTGCTTTGATCATCTGATGAAGATGATGAATCATGAAGTTTACTTAATTCATTAACAGAGTTTTGAGATGATCCTGAATGAGACGATCCTGTGACTCTCGCAATGTATTCAGCAACAGATTCTCTTTTAGCATCATGTATGTTTTCTCTATCAAAAGCACCTTTGTTCAAAGCGTTAGTCACATCTGAAGAAGAACTGCTTTTACTCTTTTCTTCAACAGAAGATTTAAGACCTTCTCCAATACCAAGCGCTCTAGCAGGGGCTTCTCCAATGCTCTTGTAAGTATCAGAAAGATTTGACAGCCATTTCAACGTAGAGTCGGCAGCAAAACGGTTCGCTGCTGCAATCGATTTAACGAATCCTGTGACTCCTTCACTTGCGGCTTCTTTGCTTTGATCTTTAGCAAATGCACCTGTGTTGGCAAGCGTTGTGTTGCCTGATGTCTTTTCCGATTTCTCTTTACTCATCATTGACTCTTTGAGTCTTTGCATTTCGGAAGTTACTGAATCGTTTGTTGTTCCTGTCTTTAAGAGATGTTCTTTTTGATAAGACACAAGTGCTTTTAACTTCTCTAGTTTCTCAAGCATTTGTGGTGATGGCGCACCGCCTTCACCTCCAACTGTTTTTGTTGACATGGACATCATCATGGTTTTGACAGACTTGTCCATTTCGGAAATCATTGCTTCTTTGCTTTGACCTTTGGCAAAAGCTCCAGTTCCAACCATCGTTACAGAACTGCTTACAATTCTCATGTCTTTGGCAATGGACAAAACTAAATCCATAATGCCAGATAGGATAGTTGTCATTCCACCAGCACCACCAGTTCCGCCTGCTCCTCCAACTCCACCTGCGGCGGTAGCGGACGCTGCTCCTCCTATACTTTCTGCAATTGCTTTAGATGTTTTTGCTACACCGAATAATACATTGGAAACTCCTGATCTAATGTTTTCCATAATAGATGATCCACCGAATCCCGAACCACCAGCACCACCAGCACCTCCGACTCCTGAACCAGCACCACCGGCACCACCTGATGCGGTGTTAGAATAGCGGCCAGATAATGTTCTAATGTTGTCTGGATTACTGACAGGAGGCAAAACTGCTCCTGCGCTCGCCATTGCAGTTTCTTTAGAGAGTTGATCCACAACAGAGGTGATGGCTTCTCTGCCTTGTCTCTTGTCAAATGCTCCAGTTCCAATCAATGTTACAGAACCTCTTATTGCTCTAATATCTTTGGCTATAGACAATACTAGGTCCATCATTACTGCCATGACTGAAATCATGTTTGAACTTTTTGATGGCTTTCCATCATCAACTCTATGAGCCATGCTTCTAGGATTTGATGATCCTGCTGTTATAGCTCCTCCTCCTAATTCTTTTTTGAGCAATTCTAGTTCTGAACCTGTTGCGTCTGGTTTGTTTCCAAATCCAACAAAACTTTGGTATCCGCTTTTTCTGTTATATGAATTTTCAAACATTGCAGAGTCAGTTGCAGAACCTCCAGCAACATTAAATCCAGTAGACTTACTTCTATTCATTGCCATTGTTGATCTGTCCAACCTAGAATCGCCAATAGAACTTCTAGCAACATTAGAAGCTGAAGAAACATTAAAGTCAGCAGAATTGAATCGGCTTACTGCGTCTCGCCTAGAAGAATCACCAGTTCTGTTATTGGCTACAGAAGAAATTCCGGTAGAAACTCTGTTGCTGCCAATAGAGTCAATCCGACTCAATGCAATTTTTGTTTTGTCTTGCCTAGAGGAATCACCAGTTCTGTTATTGGAGACAGAAGAAGTTCCTCCAGTTGCAGTTGATGTAACATTGGCAATAGAAGATATTGTTTTGCCGGGAGCACAACAGTCACCTAAAACTTCAAGTATCTTAAAGAGAACAGCTTCACAATAAACATCATGAGTCATCATTGCTTTACTGGCTTGCTCTTCTGCTGCCTTTGCAGGGCCGTGCTCTTTCATGGTTCTTGATAGAGCTTCTGATCCAGCTTCTCTGCCTTGCTTCTTATCGAACGCACCTGCTTCTCCCGCAGTTGCAGTTATAGGCCCTTCTGTCTTTTGTTTATCTGTAGACGCAGCGGATGCAGCAGCCGCAATTGGCGGTTTTGACTTCGGTGCCATTGGTGCTGGCGTCTTTGGAGGTGCTGGCGTCTTTGGAGGTACTGGTGCTTTTGCACCAGCACTAGCACCAATGCTGCCACTGGTTATTGCAACTTCTTTA
>Ga0209362_1000646_pt1 | contig 30592 bp, 22 predicted proteins | sample SaaInlV_165m_DNA_FD_184680 | JGI IMG/M metagenome (GOLD analysis project Ga0209362, IMG submission 184680) | Marine microbial communities from expanding oxygen minimum zones in the Saanich Inlet - Saanich Inlet SI037_S3LV_110m_DNA (SPAdes)... | ecosystem: Environmental > Aquatic > Marine >... | reverse complement strand
AAATCGTAAAAGATCATCCAACTCAAAGACAGGTAGAATCACCAAAACCCATGGAGCAGATTTTAGGACGAATTCCCATTTCTTCGAGTTTTGATTCATCACGAGGACGCAAACAAGTAAAAATCGATATTCAAGGTCAGGATAAAATTATTTATGGGACAGAAATGATTGATCTTCGATTTGTGGATCAATTGCTTGAAACAAGTCAAACACGTGCTATTGGTCATGCCATTTATTTTGCCACCCAAAGTATAATGAGTGAGTCTGAATCATTAGAAGAAATTTTGAATTGTCTGGATGATTATTTCAACAAAAACGGATTAGATTCTCTCGATCCTTTTTATCAGAAAGAGAAACATCCGGGGAATTTTTCACGTCCCCGTAAATATGAGATTGCGGCAGCCATCAATCGGATGCGCTCATTGAAAATTTTAAAAAATTAAATCAATGAAGTCAATCTTGACATCCCTTCTCTTATTACTGATTTCCGTTTATCTAATTATTACAGCAATTTTATTTTTTGCTCAATCATCTATTATTTTTTTTCCACGAAAAATTGCAGCACATCAAATTCCCTTTCTAACCCAATTCAAATCGAATGAGATTACAATCGATCATGATGGAACTTCTCTACACGGCTGGTTTATTCAAAATGAGATGAACCCGGAAAATCCATTGATTATTTATTATGGCGGGAATGCGGAAGAAGTCTCCCAGAATTTATATGATTTGGATAAGTTTGGCGATCATTCCATTTTATTCATGAATTACCGCGGCTATGGCAACAGTGATGGACGCCCTGGACAGAATGCTCTTTTTGCAGATGCGCTATTCATTTTCGACTTCATTTCAAAAAAATACCATATTTCCCCCGAAAAAATCATTCTCATGGGACGCAGTCTCGGGTCTGCTGTTGCAATCCATATGGCAAGTCAAAGACAGGTTAAAGCTGTTTTATTGGTTACACCTTTCGATAATTTGATTAATATTGCCAAAAAGCATTATCCTATTTTCCCGATTAAACACCTGCTCAAACATCCATTTCTTTCAGATCAAATTGCTCCTAGAATCACGTGCCCCATGATGGCTATTCTTGGTGAGCAAGATCAAATCATTCCCAATGAACGATCGCTAGCTCTGCTTGAAAAATGGGGTGGGAAAAGTGATTATTTGATTATTGAAAATGTCGGACATAATACAATTAGCCACACCCAAGAATATTGGCTTGCCGTTAATCAATTTTTGTTATCTACAATAAAAAATTCTAACTAAGCTCATTATATTTTTTACTCTACATTTGATTTCCACACTTGATTCACTCAGAGCAACCTTGTATTTTTATTGATGAAGAAATTCAACTATCTCAGATGCTGGAAAAATAGACCCTTAAGCAATCTCTTTTTTATTAATTAATAATTACTCATTATAATTTGTTCATCATCATTTAATTATGGATAATCCTGCACTCACAATCGGTTTGGCCATGGGCTTGGGGATGCTATCCCAAGTGATTGCCCGAAAACTATATCTTCCAGGTATTGTTCTCCTCCTTGCTGCGGGCCTTCTATTTGGTCCAGATGGATTAAATTGGATACGGCCAAGCACTTTGGGGCCTGCCTTAAATATCATTGTTGGCTTCGCCGTCGCTATTATATTATTCGAAGGAGGAATGAATCTTCGTTTAAGTCGAATCAAACGCGAACAAGATGTGATTCGTGGTCTCATCACCATGGGAGCTCTCGTTACTTTTGTGGGTGGAACTATTGCCACTTTGATTCTGTTGGGATGGGATTTTCGTACTTCAATCTTATTCGGAACATTAATTATTGTAACCGGTCCAACCGTTATTTCTCCATTACTGAAGCGAATTCGGATTCATCATGGAATTAGTACAGTGTTGGAAGCAGAAGGGATTTTGTTAGATGCAATCGGAGCCATTGTTGCTGTTGTGGCATTAGAAATTGCAATTAGCCCATCAGGTTTATCAATTATAAAAGGGATTTACCATATTATAACTCGATTGGCAATCGGTACAATTTTAGGCATAACAGGTGGATATTTATTAACACTCTTATTTCGAATTCGTAGTCTGGTTCCAGATGGATTGGAAAATGTTTTTATTTTAAGTTGGGTCTTTGCATTGTTCCAAATTTCTAATGCGGTTAGCCCAGAAAGCGGAATCGCAGCTGTTACAATCGCTGGAATGACCATTGGTAATTCTAATACATATATCCATCGTGAATTATTGGAATTCAAAGAGCAACTCACCATTCTCATGATTGGAATGCTTTTTATTTTATTGGCAGCGGATGTTCGAATTTCGGATATACAGGCACTGGGCATGAATGGTATTTTCACTGTTATATTTCTCATTGTTGTTGTTCGGCCTGCATCCGTATTTGCTGCCACCATCCATTCAAATTTAGATTTACGACACAAACTCCTATTATCCTGGATTGCGCCTCGTGGGATTGTGGCAGCTGCTGTTGCATCCCTTTTTTCTTATGAACTTAGTCTCCATGGATTTGATGGGTCTCAACTTCGAGCTCTCGTATTTTTATTAATTACGGTTACAGTTTTATTAGCAGGGATTACAGGTGGCTGGGTCGCATCCCTTTTAAATTTAAAAAGGAAAAGTGAATCTGGATGGATTATTTTAGGCGCCCATGAAGTTTCCAGATTGTTAGCCCGTCTTTTAAAACAAGGTGGGGATGAAGTTATTTGTATTGATGAAGATCCTAAAGCATGTCGCTTGGCAGAAGATGAAGGGATAAAAGTTTTTTATGGAAATGCCTTAAGTGACAGAACTTTACAAAGGGCTGAACCAGATATCCGGAAAGGCATTATCGCATTAAGCGGAAATGAGGAAGTAAATTTTATTTTTTCTCAACGTGCAAAACATTTGGGAAAACAAATGATTATTCTAACCGGAATCAAACAAAAAAATGAAGGAATTACATCCAAAATGATTGAAGAGACGGGAGGAAGAATCCCTTTTGGCAGACCTGTCGATATTGATCTGTGGTCCAGTTGGATTCGAAAAGGGCACACAAAATATTCATCTTATGAAATGGATGAAAATCTCAATTTTGATCTTTCAGATCCGTCCATGGTGAGACTTATTCTACCCATAGTTTCTGAACGACTTGGATCTTTACTACCTGTGGATGATCATCTTAAAATTAAAAAGGGCGATTTTGTAACTTTTTTAATTAATACACAAAAAGAAGATGAAGCCGAAAATTGGCTAAAGTCACATGGATTTAATCCCGGAAATGTATCCGGCCCCGGACTGGCACTTTATGCACAATTGCATGCTCGTGAATGACAGATTAAATCATAGAAAATATCTTTTCTTTCAAATCTTTTGGATGAACAATCTCATCCACATGTCCTTTTTCTTTTAGCCAATCTACAGTTTGGAATCCTTTGGATGTTTTCTTTCCTGTAAATTGTTCAATAACCCGTTTGCCCGAGAAACCAATATGTCCAGCATTAAACTCAAATAAGCGTTTTCCGCGACTCCCTATCCCAATAGCCACACCACCTAAAGTGGGATCAGTGATTAACGTTATCACGGGCAGTCCTGCTTTTTCTACTCTGCTAATAGCAACATGAGCTTTGGGAATACTCACCATGGATGAACAGCCTTCATGCATCCTGGCACCACCGCCACAAGCCTGAAATATCAGTGGTACATTTTTCTCAATGGCGATTTCTGCAGCACGCCAGACTTTCTCTCCTGTGCTCATACAAAAGGAACCTCCGAGAAATCCAAAATCTGTGGCACACAAAACAAGATTTTTTCCCAAGACGCTTCCATCTCCCGTTATCATGGCACTTCCTAATCCAGTCTTTATTCGGGTTTCCTTTAATTTTTTAATATAGTCGGGAAACCCCAGAATATCTTTATCCACAATAAATTTTGTTGTGTCATGTTCAGAGAAGGAATTCTTATCAAGAATCCAATGAATATAATCCCAAGCAGAGGGTCTTGTATATCGATGACCGCATAGATCACAAACAAAATTGGTTTGCTCTAATTTTCGAAAAGAGACTGGATCGTAATAATGGGTGCCATCAGCATCATAACATTTTTTATGCCTTTTAATATAACCGGTTGATTTTGATGTTGGAATTCGAGAAATGGTTTGTTGAAATGACGCCATTTCTTTTTTATCAATTTTATCCCATTGCCCCATTTTCTTCCATCGATTGATTCGATTTTCAAAAACTAATTTTGAATCAAATCCACAAATCTGTTTAATATGTTTTCCTAAAGCAGATTTCACCCTTTCTTTTGTTTCTTCAGGGTTTATATGTGCCGGCCCATTAGGTTCCGGAATTAATTCATCCACAATGCCATGAGTGAATCCTTCCCTGGATGTGATTTGTGAAATTTCCGCAGCCTCATTGGCTCGGGAACGAGTATGAAATAAAATGGACGAACATGCTTCTGGGTTAATGACCAAATAAGTGGAGTTTTCTAGGGCTAGCGTAACATCCGTTCCGGTTAATGCAATGGCTCCACCGGAACAAGCTCGATTAATAATGACAGAAATTGTAGGAACTTTTACATCGGCTAATGCCTGAATTGTATCTCCAATCCGCCATGCAATCCCTTTGGATTCGGAGCGTTCAGTTGGGTCTGCGCCAGGCGTATCCACAAAAATAATAATGATTCGATTTTCCTGTTCCGCTAATTGGATTGCTTTTACGGCTCGTTCGTAAGATGCAGGAACCGGCATGCCAAGATTCCATTTTTTAACAAGGTCATCATTCCGAAGCATTTTTTTAATATCATTATAATTGGATGATGGTCCACTTTGCTGACCAATGAGCATGACTGGAATTCCGTTGATTTCAGCTTGATGGGTTTGAATTAAACAGGCGCCAAATTCATCCGATTCAAAACAGGGATTTACATTTTTAAATATCGAAAGATAATCTAAATATTTTGGGCGTTCCGGATGGAATGAAATTTCATATTTCTCATATTCTGTAAGTGATTCAATAGATTCTGGCGTATAGTCAAAATCATTTTTTTCAAAATGGAGAAAAAAAATGTTTTTCAAAAACAGTTAGACCAAATTTTCAGCAACAATATCCGCAACATCCTTCACAATAACTTCTTCCCGTCCTTCAGGCGTCATGGGTCCCAATCCTTGTTTCATCATACCGAAACAGAAATTGCAGCCCGTCACCACTGTATCAGCTCCGGATTCAATCACTTGTTCCGCACGAACCAAATGGGTACGCCCTTTTGTTTCTTTTTTCCACCATAATGCTCCACCTGCTCCACAACAAAGTGTATCGCGACCACTTTCATCCATCTCCTGAAAATCAGAGCTTGCAGCTTGAATAGCAGTCCGGGGTTCATCTACTACATCCAACATTCGTGATAAATTACACGGGTCATGATAGGTCACTTTTCCAGTTTCTCCCATCTTAACCTTGATCCTCCCTTCTTCGATCAACCGCCCAATCACCTGTGTATGGTGTTCAACCGTATAATTAATAGCATCATACTTACCGTATTCTTTCCCTAGATTAACAGCACAATGAGGACAGAGTGTAACGACTTTTTTGGTCTCAATCAGTTGCTCCATATTATGTTCACGAAGCATAGTATAAGTTAATTTATCTCCCAATCGATTCGCTGGATCACCAGAACATTGTTCTTCAGCCAAAACACCATAAGTCACACCGGCAACATCGAGAATCTTGGTGAAATTTTCAACTGATTTATTAAAATTTGGATCCAATCCATGACGGGCAAAACAACCCAACCAAAGGACATATTCTTTATCAGCAGTAAAAACCGGAAACGAATCAGCAAACGGACTTGAAGAAGCACCTTCTGTGTTCCCAGTCTCTTGAAGATTGGTAAATACTTTCTGGTATTCTTGAGGGACTCGCCCTTCAACCAAGACTTCCAATCGCCGAATCTCATCAGATTTTTCCACGTGATTCCCCACGGGACATACTTCTGTACAAGCTTGACACGCGGTGCATTCCCAACCTGCTTCAACATTAATTTGGTCCAAGATAGCAACATCTTTCCCTTCCAGCAAAGGTTCACGCAAATCCATAATAAAATGGTACTTGGGGTCTAAAATTCCGCCACCCCGATTTGCAGGACACACATCCGTACAACGGCCACATTCCACACAAGAAAAAATATCTAATGCCTGTTTCTTGGTCAGCTTTGTCAAATCATTAAGCATAACATCCAAATCATCCTCATCACCCTCAAGATCTATATGAACGGGTGTATGATCCGGGTGTTCAAATGAACGGAAAAAAATATTGAAAGGCCCCAATACCAAATGAAGGTGTTTGCTACGGGGAATCAAGAAAAGAAAAGCAAGAATTAAAGCACTATGAATCCACCAATTGACTTTCCACACCAATGGTGAAAGACCCGTTTCGCCATAAATATATGTCCCCATTAATACCACAATAAATACTGCAACCAATCCTGATGTTGGTGATATTTTCCCCAATGCTTTAGGCTGCGTAATGAACCTTCGATAAGCCAAAGATACAATTCCAAAAATGACAAAAATCGCAAATGGAATTACAACTTTAGAATAAGCATGATGAAGCGATTCCGATAGAATTGGTTTATAGAACCCGGTGGCAAAATGGTCAATTGTTACCAATCCAAATACAAGAAATCCCCAAAAGACCAAAGCATGCATCAACCCAGGAAAGGGACGTTCTCTGATTACTTTTTCATGGAGGAGTACTTCTCGAAAAACTCGCCACAGTCTTTCTAAGAATCTGTCAAAGGGGAATGACCCAAGCCCTTTATTTACAATTGCAACTCGCCTTAAAACTTCATAACTAAACGAACCAAGCGCAGCCAGAGTTAATCCAGCAAGAATTACTTTTTCAACAATAGTGAATGTGACTGAGGGTATCAATTATAGGATTTAGCTTTGAAGTTTTTCTATAAGTTTCGGGACAATTTCCAACACATCACCAACAACAGCATAATCGGCAATTTCAAAAATAGGAGCATCCGGATCTTTATTTATTGCGATAATATTTTTTGAACCTTTCATCCCAACCACATGTTGGATGGCTCCGGAAATTCCCAATGCAAAATAAAGTTTAGGTGACACATTTTGACCAGAACTTCCAACTTGACGAAATGGCTCAACCCAGCCAGAATCAACCACAGGTCGACTTGCAGAAACTTCAGCTCCCAAAGCTTCTGCTAAATCAAAAGCTAAAGAAATATTTTCTTCCTTTTCTATTCCTCTACCAATGGAAACAATAAGGTCTGCAGATTCCAGATCTACACCACCTGCGGCCTCTTGGAATGGATCTTCGGATTCTGCTCGAACCTGACTAGAATCAAGGGACACATCAAATGATCTCGAAGAACAAAATCCGGGTTTAATGGATTCTTCACTAAATGCCGCAGATTGAAAGCTTAGTATCATTTGCTCATTGGATGATGAAACGGTTGCATTCAATTTTGCATTCAGAATCTGTTTAGTGAGACCATCATCAATTGAAATAATATCGGGAATAAACGGCGCATCAATTTTTGCACTAACACGTGGCATAAAATCACGGGTTTGGTAAGTATGTCCTGCTAGGATGGTTTTTGGAGATTCCGATTCAAAAACTTTTTGAACCACCATTGCATATCCATCTGCATTATAAGAAGAGACTAAATCATGTTTTACGGTGATGACTTCTTCCAAATCAAAACCAGATAACTCTGAAGCAAGAGCATCCGCATTATCACCAATGGCTAAAGCAGAAATGGATCCACCTAATTGTTGCGCTCCAACAATTGCCTCTTTACTCATGCGGTGAAGCGAACCGCGATTATCTTCTAATACAACTAAAATATCCATAATTTATAAAACCTTTAAATCTGTTTTTAATATTTCAACAATCCGTGTAGCAACGGAATCGGCATCCCCTTCAATCATTTCGGTTTGCTTTGATGTTTGTGGAATAAAAACTTTTTCGATTGTTTGCATTTTTGACCCAACTCGATGTTCTGAAACAGGAATGGATTTTATTTCTTTTCTTTTTGCACCCATTATACCCTTCAAGGATGGATATCGGGGTGTATTTAATCCTGATTGAATACTAATTGAAGCGGGCATCGGTAACTTCACCCATTGAAACCATCCGGATTCTAACTCACGTTTAACTCTAATAGAATCGCTTTGTACGTCCGTTTCCATTGCAAGAGTTGCGGTTGAGTATCCAAGCATTTCACCCAAAAGGACTCCGGTTTGACCCATCCCAGTATCATCAGATTGAAGTCCTGTAAAGATCAAATCAAAATTTTCTTCTTTTAAAACAGTTGAAAAACTTTTAGAAATTGATAAAGGATCTGTTTCAATTTGTCCATCTTCTTCTAAATGGATTGCGCGATCAGCTCCCTTGGCCAATCCTTCTTTAATTGTTTTTTTAACGCGGTCCGGCCCCATGCTAACAATAACAACTTCACCCTCTCCCGCCTTCTCTTTTATAAGGAGTGCTTCTTCAATTGCGAAATTGTCCGGTGGATTCATTATGAACGAGACTAGGCTTTCATCGACCCATGTTTCATCATTTAAGATAGGTAAGACCGACTCAGAACCCGGAACTTGTTTTACTAATACTGCAATTTTCATATATAATTCCTATAAGGATAAAGTAAATTTTTTTAATAAATTTATAGGGTGAATATAGAAACAAGATATAGGAGCAACCACCCCTCATGAGCAATATCAATACAAAGATTATTTTAAATTTAATTTTTATCGTAGGGAGTATTGTTTTCCTTTATTCTCTTTGGCTTTTGTGGGCGAAACGCAGTTATAGGAATAGTAAAAAGCCAAAATAAGCGGATAAGGAAATGTCTTTGATTCATCCCCTATGATGGTTTATTTTTCCATGTTCGTTCTTTGCTAAAGAATGACCGACTCTCTCATACAAACCCAACATAATAATAAAATAAAGGAGAAGCATGATGAATAAAATGCTCAAATTTTTCTTACCACTGCTCATACTGACAGGAATGTTGTTTTCCCAAAGTATCGAGGCGAATTGGCATCTCAATGCCGCTATCGTACAATACACCTACGAAGTGCGACCTTTCGATAGTCCTGAAGACAGTCTTGAGGCAAGCTATGAAGTAACGGCATCTTGGCCAAGTAGTGCTGCTGCTGCTGCTGGAATGGGATATACTCATACTTTAAGTGAAGTTGAAATTGGAGATACACTCGCGGTTGTCACGGTTCCATTAATTAATGAAACACTTCTGCAAATGTTTGGCGTTGCCATGAATGTTGATTTAAATGATGATAATACATTTACAATTAATGATGGAAGTACCTATCCTACAACAGAAACTGTAAACTGTTCTACATTTGCTACAGTTCCTAGCGTTGCTGAAAATGGAACATGGTCTAGTACGCCTGGTTTTACACCCACAGAAAATCCAAACAACCATACAATGGGTTGGGGAATTTCATTATCTGATGTATTCGCACAGTTTAATGCTGCTGATTTACTTGGCGGTGTTCTCGGTGAAGATTATGGCTCCGGTACAGATATGGAAAACTGGGGAATGGTTAGTATTGACTATACGGATGAATCCCATGCTACACCAGCTGGTTTAGAAATTTACTGGGAAGCACATGATGGATCTGGTAGTGGACTCGGCGTTGACGATAATGGACAATTGAATGGATGGACAGGTGTTCCTGTTGTTCCTGGTGATACTGTTACATTTGGAAATATGGAAGCATATCTATATTATATGCACCCAGATACTAATCTTTGGTATGATTTAGGTTGGACTGGTGGAGATGGATTCTCATTCCCAATGATTGGTGGCCCTGGTCATCCAATTGATCCAGATGACGATGATACCTATACCCTCGACCCTGTTACTGGTGAAATGATTCCATTAGGGCTCGTTGAAGTTAATCACGGCTATTTATTTGACCCAATGGGTGACGATGGCAGCTACTTTAATGGCGATGAACCTTTACAAGCTACTGGTTATTTCTTTACATACAATTTCATGGAAGCTGCTGGAACATTTCAAGGTGTATTTGAAGCTATGTTTGGAGCAACCAATGATGTGAATATGTCCGCAACTGCGGCCGCAGATTCTGTTGCAACCATTTATCTAGATCCTCCCTATTCTACAGGTGTAGCAACTGCAGTAGGTGATACACTCACAGATATGTTTAACGCTTGCTTTGCTGTTGTGGGTGATGTAGCAACTTGTCTTGAAGTGATGGAAGCTGGACCAACTTTTTCTCTAATGGGTGTAAAAGAAGCTTGCCCAGATGAAGATGGATGTGGTGTTGATGATTCCGGTTGGGATTATAACACGGAAGATGAAACAGGTCGTTTAATTTTTGAAATCGATAACAGTTGTATCCCAGATAATACCACACAACGTGTGAATACTTTCTGGTCAAATACAGCCTTAGCCGTGGATGATGATGCACCTATAGCTCAAAAGTTTGAAGTGTACGGAAACTATCCAAATCCTTTTAATCCTTCAACACAAATCAAATTTGCAACTGAAAAGAACTCAACTGTTCAAATCACGATTTATTCTATCTTAGGTCAGGAAGTAACTGAACTCCAAAATGGAGATCTTGCTGCCGGGACTTATAATATTTCCTGGTTTGGAACAGATCACTTTGGAAACAAAGTTCCAAGTGGCGTGTACTTTTATGAAGTGCGATCAGACAATCGAATTCAGAAAGGCAAAATGTTGTTGTTGAAATAACATCTTTCAAAAAAATAAACTAACACACTATAGAACAGCCTCGTTTTTCAACGAGGCTGTTCCGTATTTAAGCAAAATTAAATGAAAAACATTCTCAAGATTCACCTCATCCTTCTATCAACAATTATAGCTCAAAGTGGAACAATTACAGGGTTTGTTAAAGATAAAACAAATGACTCATTTCTCATTGGGGCAAATGTGATTATTGAGGGAACCTCTCAAGGCGCGGCTAGTGATGCCGATGGACATTACACAATTCGACAAGTGAGTGCTGGAGAATACACTGTTATGGTATCTTATATAGGATACAAAATTTTTAAAAAATCGATCACAGTAAAAACAGGTGAAACTCTAACTCTGAATCTTGATTTGCAACCTGAAGCTCTTTTAATGGAAACTTATGTTGTAACTGCCTCACGGCGAAGAGAACGGGTTGAAGATGCGCCTGCTGCGATTTCTGTCATTTCTAAAGCAGAAATCAGACGAGAATCTAACTCAAATCTTGGGGATTATTTAAAAGGGACTAAAGGAATTGATTTTACACAATCAGGTATTGATAGCTATAATATGACAGCCCGCGGATTTAATTCATCTTTTAGCTCTAGATTATTAACCCTAACGGATGGGAGAATGGCAAATGTACCTTCTCTTCGTCTCACCGCATACAATGTTATACCTGTCTCATTTGATGATGTAGAACAAATTGAAGTTGTTCTGGGTCCGGCTTCTGCTTTATATGGCCCTAATGCCCACAGTGGTGTTTTAAATATTGTTACATCATCTCCAATTAGAACTCAGGGAACAAGTATTAATATTCAAGGGGGCCTATTAAGTCAAACAGATACAGATCTCCTTAAAAAATTCTCATTTAGAACCGCCCATAAGTTTGGTGATTTTGGCGTAAAACTGTCTGGTGTTGCTTTAGCTGGGCAAGATTGGACCCATTATAATCCTGACGAATATGAAGGTCACGATCCTTTATTTATTGGACGACCTAATTTGAAACATGATCGTATTGATTTTGGTGGCACCTTAGCTCAAGATGAGAATCATCGGTTTACAGCAGAAATGGTAAATGAAGTTGAGGGTGCAAAAGACTCTTGGATTGGCTATTACTGGGGCGATAAAATTGAATCAATCGGCGAAGATGCTTCTCCATTGATTACTCAGGAAATGGTTGACGAAGCTGCAAATGATGAATTCAATCGTTATACAACAGAAAATGGAATCGTTTTGTGGTTCGTTACTTCTGATAAAATCGGTTATACTTATGCAGATGGAATTGATAATGATGGCGATGGTGATATTGATGAAAGGATTGATCTTAGTATAGATGATTCTGATGAAATGTGGTTTGACGGTGTAGATAATGATGGCGATGGTCTTGTAGATGAATCCGATGAACGAGGCAGTGCATGGCTAGATCGTTTTGGTAATACCATTTCTGGGTCAATTGTACCCACCGTTTTTTCTAATCCTGATTCTGTTTGGACTGTTATTGACTCTGCCCATAAAGTAGGATTTGGTGATTACATATATGATTCAAATGGAAATATTGTTTTCGATACAAACGGGAACGGTATTTATGACGACCACAATGGAAGCAACGGCTTGGATGATGATGGTGATTGGGGCCTTTACATGGATGACAATCAAAACCCATGGTCAGTCGCAGAAGAAGATTTTGAAGATTTCGATAATAATGGCTACCCATCGTCCGAGTACTTTTTTGATAGCAATGCGAATGGCATGTGGGACGGAGCCGAACCTTATACGGATACGAATGGGAATGAATCATATGACAGTGATGAACCTTATACAGATTTAAATGGAGATGGGTTTTACTCAGGTGCAGAATTATTTTTAGATTGGGGATTAGATGAATCAAACAATACAAATGACTACGGTGAGGGAAACGGCGTTTGGGATGGTGAACCTTACAACGATTTAAATGGAAATGACACTTGGGACCAATTTACGTTAAATGATACAGATGGAGACGGTAAACCAAGTGTAGGTGAAGTGGGTGTAGATGAAGAAGATGAAAAAGATTTCAAAGTTAATTATGGTGGACTACCCAACATTTATAAAGATGCAAATGACGATGGAATTAATGATTTCCCTGAATTTAAAGTCCGAAACTATCGCTATGACTTTCGGATGGACTGGGAACCCAATTCAGATTTAACCGTGAGTTTATCCCATGGATTTGCGTGGGCAAGAAATATTAATATTACCGGCATTGCCCGATATATGGCGGACGGGTGGATTTACCGCTATTATCAAGCGAAAATGAGATACAAGAATATCTTTTTACAAACGTATCTAAATTCTAGTTATTCCGGAAATCCAACAAACCCTACACGTAATATGGCAACGGGTAGTTTGATTTACGATCGTTCAAAAAAATTCAGTATGCAACTTCAACAAGTATTTGAAAAAAATAAAGGCGATTTTAGGTTTGTATGGGGCATTGATTATTTTCTCACTTTGCCTGATACTCGTGGTACTATTTTATCCGATAAAAACTTTTCTGACAAACGAGATAATAATGGTAATGGTGAGTCCGGCTCACCTTATGTTTTTGATGATAAAAATGATGATACATGGTACGATGACGGTGAAAGCTATACCAAGTGGGACACCGACGGAAATACATCTTCTGGGACTATTCTCGACTCTTCTGATGCCGTTTTGGGCGCCATCGCAGATGGGTTTGATAACGATGGTGATAGTGATGATTTTAATGACTTAAATGGAGATGGACTTCCCAATTATGTTGATGCGGATGGGAGTGGTGCTTTTGAATTAGGCGAAACTGTTGAACCGGGTGTGCAATGGATGGGCAATCAACGTTTCCTTGTTTATGCTGACGGAAAAGATAATGACGGGGATGGTAAAATTGATGAGAATATTGACGAAGGAATAGATGAAGCTTCCGAAGATAATCGATATACCGTGAATGAATTGGGAGCCTATTATCAAGTTAATTGGAAATTCAGCAAAAAATTTGAATTTATCCAAGCTACACGGTTTGACATTCATGATCGCTTAACGAATATTATTAATTTTAATAATCAAGGTTTTGGCATGGGATACAGTCCGTTTGATTGGGATATAAATTCCCAGCAAACCGATGGAATTCATTTGTCGCCAAAAGTTGGGTTGGTTTATCGTCCAAAACAAAATCAGAATTTTCGACTCACTTGGGCAACAGCATTCAATACGCCAACAAACCAGGCACTTTTTCTGGATATTTTCGTAACGAGAGTCTCTGTATTTAAAGTGTACGCTCGAGGTGCCAATGGCGGATATGTTTTCCCCAGAGATACAACAGGGAATCCATATTATTATAAACCGGTTGAAGGTAAATATGCGCCTGTGGATACAAGTGAAAGTATCTTTTTCTATCCATCTACCGATCCAAAAATACCAGGTTTTTATGGTCAAACTGTAAAAGATTTACCTGAAATAGAAGCTGAAATTGTTAAATCTTGGGAATTCGGATATAAAGGTCGATTGAATTCAAGGATGTTTGGAACACTGGATTTGTACACGAGTCATTACAGTAGTTTTGTAAGTCCCGTTACTTTCATTACGCCAATCGTTATTGAAAAATCTGTCCTTGAAACAGATTATAATGGAGATAGTTTGGTCAATACAATTGGTGATCTTGAAAATGATATCGTTGTTGATCAAGATGATTATGATGAATCCTTCAACCATTGGCGTAGCAATATTCAAGGTGTGACAGCCATGGATACCATTCCGGGTTATACACCTCCCGTAGTTGTCGGTTATATCAATTATGGTGAAGTGGATATGTGGGGATTGGATGCAAGTCTTACGGCCATTGTAAATCTAGAATGGTCATTGGATCTCACTTACTCTCATTTAGGAATGACTGAATTTTATAATCCCATCACCAAAACAAAAGACCCTGTTAATGCGCCGAGACATAAAGCGGGTATGAAATTACAATTTAATCCAAGAAGATGGCCATATACTGCATCGTTAAACGCACGCTATGTTGATGGGTTTAAATGGTCTTCCGGTATTTATTTTGGGAATATTAATCCATACACCATTTTTGATATTCATATGGGATATGAAATAAATCGATTTGTTAAAGCCAATTTTACTATATCCAATGTATTAAATCATCGTCATACAGAAATTATTGGTGGACCCGCATTAGGTCGCGTTGCCTTGTTGAGGTTAACCACTAAATTTTAAAAACAAAAAAAGCCTTCGGCAAAAAACTGAAGGCTTTTTTATGAAGAATAAGCAGGACAACTCGAAATTTGGCAGTGGGGGAGCTCCCAATTATCAATTTAATTATCCTGCTATTAAAATTAAGATGAAAATTAGGCTATGTCCCTTTTCCCGTCAAGCTATTTTTAAAAATTTACTATAATTATTTAAATATTTTATGACTGACCTTATTTTAGCTCTTGATTTAAAAATATTTTTTTGGGTGAATAAAACCATCGCAAATCCAATTTTTGATTGGCTAATGCCATTTATAACTGATGAAAATCATTGGATATTTCCTCTCTTAATCCTATTTTTTTATTTAGGCGTATTGAGTGGAAAGCGTGGACGAATTACTTTGGTGATTTTAATTCTGGCTCTGGGAATTACAGATTCCATATCTGCTTTTGTGTTAAAACCATATTTTGCCAGAATTAGACCGTCCCATATTTTACAAGATTCAATAAATCTTCTTGTATCAAAAGGAGGGAAATGGAGTATGCCTTCCAACCACTCAGCCAATATGTTTGCATTTGCAGTCGTGATATCTTACTTCTATGAAAAAATTAAAATACCCACTTTTATTTTGGCAACATCGATAGCTTTTTCAAGAGTATATGTTGGTGTCCATTACCCGGGAGATGTGGTTGTGGGAGCGTTTTTAGGGTATGGGTTTGCTTGGTTGGTTCTCACCCTTTGGGTGATATTAAAAATGAGAGAATTAAAACGAGGGCAAACTTGGATATGGTATGAAGGTGCACCCCCAAAATAGTTTAGTTAGTTTGGTAAAACATCCTTTGGTGGTTTTACACCAAAAGAAGAAAATCCTTCTTCACGACTTGGGAGTTTTATTTCGCCATTTTTAATTTCAAATTTCTTTATATTATCATTCAATGCCCCCAAAAATGCTTTTGCATGTTGAGGTGCCATAATGATTCTTGAATGTACTTTTGCCTTTGGAACACCGGGAAGTATCCGAGTAAAATCCAATACAAATTCTGCTGGTGAATGGGTGACTACAACAAAATTTGCATATTCACCGGAACTTACTTTTTCATCCAATTCAATATTAATTTGTTGGATATTTTTTTTAGGAGTTTCCATTACTATACCTTTTTAATCCTTTTTCCAGATGAATCTCTTTCATTGAATTCTTCCCAGTCGTCGTTAATACCATCAAATTCAGTATAGTCTTTAATTCCTTCATTTTCTTCTACATTTTTTGGATGAAGTTCATTTTCATAAATATTAAATAGATCTTTTTTCTTTTCAAATTGACTGGGGTCACCTTCTTCTTCTTGCGTTTGATCCAAATCGTCCACATCATCACTGTAAACTAATGGGTCAAAAAAGTCTAGGTTTTCTACAATCCCATTTGCCATAAGAAATTCTAGAAAATCTAAATATTTTCTATCTTTCAAATTAGCGGCGCAATTTGGGCACTTTAGAGATTCTTTAAGATCTATCTCTTCAATTGTATTTTCGCAAACGGGGCATATTAAGCCTTCAAGCATTTGTATTCCCTTCTAAAATCGGCGGATAATATAAACGATGAGTTTGCTTTTAACGAGATAAATAAATCAATTTTAACAACTTTTTTTCTGCTGTACTTATTCCCAACTTTCGACGATTTTTGACTGTTACTGCTGTTTCAATAAAATGATCGAAATCCATTTTCCGATGTTTTCCTTGAACACAAAATGTGAAAGATGGTATAACACGCTTTGGAAAGGATTGAGCTAAAACATTACATCCAACCCCAATGTTTGTCCCCGTATTTAACAAAGTTCCGATTGAAGTTTTAGTATGGTCACCCATAAAACACCCTAAAAATAACCGAGTGGACATTTCTTCAACTCCATTTACTGACATGGATACATGTTGATAATTATTTTTCAAATTACTATTGGTGGTTCCAGCACCCAAATTCACCCATTCGCCAAGAAAACTATCTCCCAAAAATCCATCATGGGCTTTATTTGAATTACCTTGAATAATTGTTCCACTTACTTCACCGCCAATTTTACATCCCGGACCTATTATAGAATTTTTCACTTTAGAATGAGACATAACTGTACAATTTTCCCCAATGTAAAGCGGTCCCTGCAAATAGGTAAAAGGTTCAATAGTTGCTGATTCATGAATGATAATGGGACCATTGGTTTCATCCACAATGACTGACACCATCTCTTTCTTTTTAGACGATTTTAAATTTATGTCGGCAATTGCATCAGGAATACGAGATAAAAAATCCCAAAGATAATGAAATACCGTACTTCCGTTAAAATGTCTAATTTCTTCATCGGGTGGAAAAACCGAGAGGGGTCCGCCAGCATGTAACCATTCAACAGAAACAGGACCCGATAAATGTGCACCAATACATTCATCTCCATCCAAAAAACTCATTGCCGGTGATTTTCTAATTTCTGTTATCATTTCATCTGTCCACAACACACGTGCATTTAGCCAAAGTGTTTCCTCTTTAGGCATTCGATTTACATGAAGTTTCGGATGAGTTTCCCGGACTAAATCACATAAATGATCCCGAACCCAAAGTCCAAGATTATCATTGGGACATATCTTTTTTATACGATCTAATAAAGTATTTTCACCGTATCGAATATCAAAGATAGGCCGTGTTAGTGAAATGGGTTCAAAATTTTCTGCGTAATAATCTTCGTAAATAATAATATTCATACTAGTCCTAATAAACGTTCGATGGTTTCATAACTTTTCTCTAAAAATCCACTGGGCGATGGTTCTATGACCAGTGTATAAAGTTGATCTGCAATAGGTGATTGAAACCCAATTTTCATGGAAATATCCAATTCTAATGCTAATAATGACAAAGGCTGATCCATGGATTGGTTGAGATCAACCAGAGCATCATATTGAAAGGATTTAATTTGATCAAGAATCTTGGATGAATTTATGAACCCAAACTTATTTAAATCTTCATCAGAAAAGGTAATCAGATTCTGTTTTAATTGTTCCGAATAAAAATGAGCCCCATCTTCATGAACAATATATTCCATTTTTTTATCTGGGACATCTTGATCTTTTTTCACAAAATATGCAGCGATGGGTGCGTAAGATTTTTCTGATGGAAGAAAAAATAAGATTGATGAAACGCCTGTACCTTCCTTTCCAATTTTAATTAAAGGTTTATCGGTTTGTTGTTTCGACATTGCGTGCCACCAGAGCACACTCTTAATTCGCCATGAGATATCCATATGAAAATTTAAGGAAAGTTTGGCTCAAGTTAAAACTCCTGTGAAGTGGTATTGTTTAACAGATAAATTTGGGATTAATATCAAAGAATAAACCATCTTTTAGTTTTAAGGAAAATAAAAAATGCCCATTGATAAAAAATGGATTTGGGGTGGACTCGGATGGGTCATGGGAGGCCCTATTGGCGCTATTTTAGGATACGCCATTGGCTCCATGTCCAATAATCAAGCTTCCCAATGGAATTCATCCAAACGTCAAGGCGGTGCTTACGCCCAAACTAAATCTGGTGATTTTGTAGTCTCATTACTCGTTTTATTTGCTGTAGTCATGAAAGCGGATGGACAATTACTTAAATCCGAATTGGATTATATAAAACGTTTTCTCGTCCAACAGTTTGGGGCTCAACAATCCAAACGATTCATGACTTTGTTTAAAGATATATTGGAGCAGGATTATCCACTCAAAGATGTCTGTCTACAAATTCAAAGATCTATGGACCATCCTAGTCGATTAGAATTGATTCATGTTTTATTCGGATTATCAGCTGCAGATGGGCATGTTCACCCAGACGAAATTCGTGTTATTCATACCATTTCAAATTATTTAAATATTAGTCTCAAAGATTATGAATCCATCAAAGCCATGTTTGCAAAGGATCCATCGACTCATTATAAAATATTAGAAATTTCAGAAAAGTCATCAGATCAAGATATTAAAAAAGCTTATAGAAAAATGGCGAATAAATATCATCCTGATAAAGTCGCTCATCTCGGGGATGAAATGCAAAATTTAGCTGAAGAAAAATTCAAAGCTGTAAATGATGCTTATCACCAAATCAAAAAAGATAGAGGCATGTCTTGAGCCAAGAAAAACCCGGTCAATTTCCTTTTACACGTGGAATTTATCCTGAAATGTATCAACAACGTCTTTGGACTATGAGACAATATGCCGGATTCACATCAGCAGAAGAATCTAATGCACGATACAAATATCTTTTAAAAAATGGTGTGAATGGATTATCCGTTGCTTTTGATCTTCCAACTCAAATTGGTTATGATTCGGATCATGATATGTCACTGGGTGAAGTTGGAAAAGTAGGTGTTCCCATTTCAACATTACAAAATATGGAAACACTTTTTGAAGGTATTTCTTTAGATCAAGTGTCAACATCTATGACGATTAATGCAACAGCGCCTATTTTATTAGCCTTATATATTGCAACGGCGGAGAAGCAAGGCGTGTCTGCAGAGAAACTTCGTGGCACGATCCAAAATGATATTTTGAAAGAATACGTGGCACGAGGAACTTATATTTATCCGCCCTCGCCTTCCATGCGACTCGTAACTGATGTATTCGAATTTTGTGCGTCTCATGTTCCCAAATGGAATACGATTTCAATTTCCGGGTATCATATCCGAGAAGCGGGTAGTACCGTGGAGCAAGAATTGGCATTCACTTTTGCCAATGGGATAGCCTATGTTCAGGCTGCAATAGATAAAGGATTGGATCCCAACCAATTCGGTTCGCGTCTTTCTTTCTTTTTCAATTCCCATAATGGATTTTTGGAAGAGGTTGCAAAATTTCGTGCCGCTCGAAAAATTTGGGCAACTATCATGAAAGATCGATTTGGTGTTAGCAATGAAAAAGCACTTTATTGCAGGTTTCATGTTCAAACCGGTGGGTCAACTCTCACAGCAACCCAAATTGATAACAATATTGTTCGAACAAGTATTCAAGCTTTATCAGCCGTTTTGGGCGGCACCCAATCACTCCATACGAATAGTAAAGATGAAGCGTTAGCTTTACCAACAAATGAATCAGCAAGATTAGCTCTTCGCACTCAGCAAATTATTGCTCATGAAAGTGGAATTACTCAATATCCTGATCCATTTGGTGGCAGTTATGTAGTTGAAGAAATGACAGACAATTTGATTAATGACGCCATGAAAATAATTTCTGAAATAGATGATCTCGGTGGAACGGTTGCAGCAATTGAACAAGGCTGGATTCAAAATGAAATTACGAGAAGTGCTTATACTTATCAAAAAGAGATTGATTCAAAAGCTAGAATCATTGTTGGTGTAAACCAATTTGAAGAACAAGATGAATTTGAACTCGAAATATTAGAAATTGATTCTAAAAAAGTTGAATCACAAATTGAATCCGTGAAATCTTTAAAAATCTCCAGAAATAATGATCAAGTTAGTCAAAGGTTAAGTGAATTAAAATTAGCCGCTCAATCTGCCGAAAACGTAATACCTCCCATTATTGATTGTGTAAAAAATGAATGTACTCTAGGAGAAATTGCAGACACACTTAGAGATGTATTCGGCATTCATTAGGGTTTATAAAATTTGTTAATACAGATTGCATATTTTATATCTATTGTTCTACATCCGATGGTTGTAGCACCTGTAACATTTGGAACTCTTATTTACGGAGATTCCGCAAATACGTCTCCTCATAAGTTATTCGCAATATCATTATTATTTACCACGGTTCTAATTATAATAGTCGTTCTATTATTCAAAAAAAAAGGACAAATAACGAACTTAGATATTTCTGAACGTGAACAACGAGTACAACCCCTAGTTTATGGTAGTATTATTTATGGAGTTGGATTTCTGGTCTTAAATTATTTTGATGCCACGCCACTCGTTAAAGGTCTCATGTTTTGTTATGCAATTAACACAACTATTGTTTGGGGAATAACGCGATATTGGAAAATTTCAATTCATGCAATCGGCTTGGGTGGGCCATTTGTTGCATTATGGCTTTTCGGGTTTCAATTTCCAATTATCATGGGATGCTCTATGATTCTTTTATGCACATCAAGGGTTGTTTTAAAAGCTCACACACCTGCACAAGTATTGGCAGGTGCAAGCTTGGCCATGGGATTGGCTTATCTTGAATTAACATACCTATTCCTGCCCTTATGATTTTCACCAATCTTATTCAGGCTAATCTTCGGTCAAAGCAATTTGGCAAAGAAATTGAATATTATCAACGCTTGGAATCCACCAATGAAGAGGCTTGGGAACTCATTGCGAATAATGAAGCAAGCCACGGGATGCTTGTTATCACCGACCATCAATTTAAAGGAAAAGGTCGAAGTGGAAATTCATGGTTTATGAGCCCAAGTAAAGGACTAGCCATGTCCCTAATTTTAAAAGAGCATCTCTCCGCAAAAAAGGCCGGACTTATTCCTTTGGCCGTGGGAATTGCAGTGGCGGAGACTCTTAAGAATCGAGGACAAATTCCTAAACTTAAATGGCCAAACGATATTCTTTTAAACGGAAAAAAAGTTGGTGGGGTTTTATGCGAAAGTAAATTAAGTGGGGAAAAAATCCAATCGGTTGTTGTAGGCGTTGGCCTCAATATTAATGAGACTGAGGAAGATTTTCCTGAGGCATTGGGACAAACGGCAACATCCCTTTTTATTGAATCAAGCTATACCCATCAACGTGAATTAGTTGCTGCAATTTTCACCACTTTGTTTGAGAGTTATTGGGAAAAATTGCAATCTTCTCCCAGAGAAATTATATCTGAATGGACTGCTCTTTGCGGACATTTGGATTCATCAGTTTCTTTTCATTTTCAAAATGAGTTACACACTGGATTATTTAAAGGGATTGATGAATCGGGTCAAGCGCGTGTCATCATTGACGATACAGAACATAAGTTTGCTTCAATCATTTTGGATTAAATACAGACCATGAAAAATAAATTAATTTTTCTCCTGGCTTATTTTTCTATCATGTTTGCCCAAGAATTGCCATCGGGTACACCCAAATATTTCCAATTAGATTCTATACCAAGCATTTTTCAAATTAATGTCTCTGGCCCCTCTTCATTTCCTCGTGGCTTAATTCATTCCATAGACCCTATCTCCTATTTAAATGAAGATATTTATTTTTTAGAAATTCAATTAGATGATTTAAATTCATTTCATTTTTCATTTCTACAATCACCCTTTCCTGACGGAATGACTTTATATTTGATTGATATGAATACCCAAGGTTGGGTGGGTCCCTATACAAGAGAAATAGTAGAAACCCAATCTATTCAATTGACAGGTCAAATGAAATCCCGACGTATTTTAGTTGAGTTTTCTGTTCCAATAGATGCCCAAGTTCCCTTTCCGCTTCAAGAAATATTTTTACCCGAAAGACCTGATAATTTTGAAGAAACACTTAATCCCGGAGGGCCACCGCATCGAGAAGAAAACCCTACAATATTATTGTGTGGCTATTGGCCACCTTCCAATGAATGTATTCGTCCCTTTAGTAAAAACCCCTTAATTAATGCTGAGGGTTGGCAGGGGCAAAATTGGGAGAATCTCGGCTATGATGTTATTTCATTTTTTCCAAATTTTACGCCACCCAACTGTGAGAATTGTGGACAAGGACAAGGCGATTTTGAAGTGGATTATCAAGATACGTCCACCGATTGGTGGAATATTTTGGACACCTTAAGTCCCGTTGCCATTATAACATTTAGTCGCGGCTACATTGATTATAGTTGGGAAATGGAATGGAAATATTATAATCGACTTTATTGGGTTCCAGATTACACTGAGCCCCTATACCCTACACCTATTCCGCCTGATTCTACTGTTGAAGAAGGTGCAATACGCTATTCGTCACTTCCCATGGATTCTATAGTTTCTGCCATTGAATCTGCTGATTTGGGATTGAATCCTTATATTGATTATAGTGATGGCGCCGGTGGATATTTATCAGAATTTCTTGGGTATCACGGTGTATGGACTAAAGCAATAATGGATTCTTTAAATGTACCTTGCTATACTGCAGGCCATGTTCATGTTGGCGGACTTATCGATTGGGAAACAGCCCAAGAAGCAGCAAAAGTGACATTGAGAGAAGTCATTAAACTCGTGGAAGAATTTCAAGAATTACCGGGCGATATTAACGAGGATAATGTAGTGTCAATCTTAGATTTACTCTTGGTGATTTTTCACGTATTAGGAATTTCTGAATTGAATGAAGGCCAATGGGTTTTAGCCGATGTGAATTTTGATCTCACTGTGGATATTTATGATTTGATACGCATATCCAATATTATTTTAGATTATTAATTCAGCCTAAAAACGATGGATAGGGGACACCTTAATATCCACATCAAACTCTGGAAATTTCTTTTTGATGCCATCTTCTAATGTATGACAACAACTCACAATATTTCGCTGAGTCATACCAGGCTGAACATTCACCCCAAAAAGAATTACATTATGATTTTCTGTTTTAATAACGCGAATATCATGCACATCTGTTATACGGTCATCTTGATCTGAAATAGTATTAATTGTTCCACTTACTTCTTTTACAAATGGATCATTGGGAAGCACCGGATCTAAATGGATGGTCGGTTCCACACTTAGAGATTTTTCCAAAACCATTTCTACATTTTCGGCAATATCATGGGCTTCACCCGTGGATTTTTCAGCATCAATTTCTACATGGATGCTTATAAATTTATCATGGCCATAACTATGAACAATAATATCATGCGCACCTAAAACACCATCTATGCCCATAACAATTTGACGAATAATTTCCACTTCTTCTGTAGTAGGCGGTTTGCCAATAAGATCATCCACTGAATCTTTGGCTATCTCATAACCAGTATAAATTAAAAAGAATGCGACACCCAAACCTGCCCAGCCGTCCACGGCAGGAAAACCAAATTTCCCAGCGACCAATGCAATCACCACCAATAGACTAGAAATAGCGTCACTGCGGTGATGCCATGCATCCGCATGCAAGGTTCCTGACGCAATCTTGGAAGAAAGAAATTCAGCATATCGCGCGGTAATCTCTTTCAAAATGATTGTCGTACTAAGAGCAATAATCATCCACCATTCTGAGTGAAATATTTCGGGATGACGAATGCGGTCGATGGATGTTTCTATAAATTCTATTCCGGCTACCATCAACAAAACTGCAATAATCAACGTGGCAATGTATTCGGCTCTTCCATGACCGTAGGGGTGCTCTACATCTGCAGGCTTTTCTGATTCTTTAAATCCCCAGATTACCACTGCTGATGAAATGACATCCGATAATGTATGAACTGCATCCGCTATAACACTGACAGCACCCACCGCAATTCCAATAGTCAACTTTAGTACAAATAGAAGTCCATTGACTAAAACAGAAACCCAACCTTGAAATACACCGATTTTTGTGCGGTAAATTTGGGCTGATTCTTTGGTCTTGGGGACGAAATGGTTGGTAAAGGATTCAAACATCTTATTTGTTAATGCAAGTTAATATCTAATCGATCTAAGGGACTTTTAATTCGATCGAATGACACTTTGGAAATATGGGTATATATTTGTGTTGTCTCTAATCTTTTATGTCCGAGCAATTCCTGAATAAATCGTATATCTGTCCCATTTTCTAATAAATGCGTTGCAAAACTATGGCGTAATGTATGAACCGTTGCATGTTTTTTTACACCGGCATTTTTTACTGCTTTTTTCATAATGGATTGTACGGAACTAGCACTATACCTTCCGCCCGACTGTCCTTCAAATGCATATTTAGACGGTTGATATTTTCCCAAATAATTAATCAATACACTTTTTAATGATTGGGACAAAACGGACTGGCGATCCTTTTTCCCTTTTCCCATTTTTACAATAATAATATTTCTATCAAAATCAATATCTTTAACTTGGAGCGACAATAGTTCATTTAATCTAATTCCCGATGAATAAATGGTCATTAATATGGCACTATGTTTTAGATTATTTACGGAGTTCAATAAACGCGTGACTTCCTCTTCTGATAGCACAACCGGTATTTTTTCTTCTTTACGAAACTGGATGATCAATGAAGATGGAATGTCTTTTTTTAATACATCGGAGTATATAAATTTTAGAGAAGCAATGGTTTGCTTCATAGAAGAAATAGACCGCTTTTTTGTTTGTTTTAAATAGTGTAAATATTTCTCAACCTTTTCATCTGTTACTTTTGTAACTTTTTTTGTAATGAGCCACTCTGAAAAATGATTAATGGCAGATAAATAAGATGCGATTGTTCGGGGACTGTAATTACGAATTACAAGTTTTTGCTTTGCTGTTTTTAGTAAGTCGGCTTTTAACATAATTATGCGGTTAAAACACAATATTAAATTAAAGAGTAAACCCGCTAAACGCAATAATTGTGTTTAGCAAGACGTTCTACACCATTTAAAGAAAGACCGTAGCATAAATAGAAAGATTAATTAAAAATTGGCAGACTTAAACATTATCTTTGCAATTTAGAAAGTGAATTTTAGAATATGACAGCAAAAGAAGTTTTAAATAAAATAATACCAAATATCGAAATAGATATTCCTTTATCAAAGCACTACTTTGATGAGCTTTCGGTTTACGAAAAAGAAAAAGGGGAATGGTATCTTAAAAGTTGGGATAGTCAAGAACGTGAATTACTAATTTACAACGAAAAGACTAATAAAAAAGCACCCGAAGAAATTGTAAGACAACTTTTCTTATTTGAATTAATTGACAAATATAAATACCCAAAAGAAAGAATTAAAACTGAAATTACTGTAAAATTTGGAAGAGACGACAGTAAACGAGCAGACATAGTAGTTTATCAAAATGATAATTATACGCCTTGGCTTTTAATTGAAATTAAAGCACCAAAAGAAAAAAATGATATTGAGCAACTAAAAGGTTACTTAAATGCAGAAGGCTCGCCAATAGGAATAGGATATAATGGTAAAAATATCACTCGTTTTATTAGACCTTATCCGAAAGAATTTGAATTATTGGCAGATATTCCAACAGATGATGAATATCAGACAGCAATAAAGGCTGATAATCCTGTTCAGAAAATTAAAGAACTTATTGCAAATCGTAAATGGACGATTGATGAGTTAAATAAATTAAATACTGAAAAAGATTACGATTTAAGAGAAATAATAGAAGAATTAGAAGAGCTTGTTTTAGCAAATTCTGGACACGATAGTTTTGATGAAATTTTCAAACTAATATACACGAAACTATATGACGAAAACAAAGCCATAACCTCGGGAAATAAAACTCTATATTTCCGTGATTATTCTGAGACAAAATTAACTTATGCTAAAATTTCTGAACTTTTTGATAATGCAAAGCAATATTGGAGAGATGTTTTTGAACCAACTGAAAAAATAAAATTAACACCTGCACACCTTGAAGTTTGTGTAAATAAGTTACAAGAAATAAAATTATTTGGTGCAAACCTAAGAATTATTGATGAAGCATTTGAGTTTTTAGTAACATCAGTTTCAAAAGGAAATAAAGGGCAATATTTTACGCCAAGAGTTGTAATTGATGCAACTGTAAAAATGCTAAACCCAACAGACCAAGAAACCATTTTAGACCCAGCTTGCGGAAGTGCAGGATTTTTAATTCACGCAATGGAACACGTTTGGGATAAATACAATATGAACGAGAAAGGTCGTTCAATGTATGCCGACCGTTATTTATGGGGTGTTGATTTTGACGAAAAGGCTTCTAAAATTAGTCGTGCAATAATGCTAATCGCAGGCGACGGCAAAACACATATTTTTAAACAAAACTCGCTTGATTATAAAAACTGGGATAGTAAATTAATTGGTAATCTAAGCGAAAATTGGCTGATTGACGATGAAAAAGACCCAAGAAAATTAAACTTTGATATTGTATTATCAAATCCACCGTTTGCAGGTGAAATTAACCAAAAATCTATAATTAATAATTATTCAGAACTGACAGGATATAGATATACATTAAGTTTAGAAGCGAAAAATATATTATCAATTTTCAAAGACTTTGCAAAAGAGTTTAATCTTGAATATGTGAAAGATAGCGATAAGAAAATTAAAGCGATAATTACAAGTTTAAACAAAGACAAAGAAATAAACTTAGAAGATGAAGCCGATATAAATCAGTCTATTGAAACACTTGCAAATATATTATCTGAAATAATTAAAGACGGTGAAGTAGAAGAAATGCTTTTACGTGCAAGATTGAAAAACATAAAAATAGTTCAAAAAGATTATAAATGGAATAAGGCTGAACGCCATATTTTATTTATTCAAAGAATTATTGACAGCCTCAAAGACGGTGGACGTGCCGTTATTGTTTTACCACAAGGGATTTTTAATAATACGTCAGAAGAATATGTAAGAAAGTATATAACCTCAAAAGCTCGTATTTTAGGAGTTGTGGGGTTACACGTAAATAGCTTTAAACCGCATACAGGAACAAAAACAAGCTTGTTGTTTGTGAGAAAGTTTAAAGAGAGTGAAACTAAAAAAGAAATAAAAGATTACCCTATTTTCTTTGCAACTTCAACGCTTTCATTTAAAGATAATTCTGGCAGATATAAATATGTGCTTGATGAAAACGAAAGGCGTGTAACTGATGAAAAAGGAAACCCTCTTTTTGAAACAGATATATATGATATTTCGCAAGCATTTTTAAATTTTGGAATAGAACAATATGAAAATGGAGATAATGATTTTGACTTTGTAAAAGGGTTAAAAAAAAAAGCTATAAAGTTTAAGTATTCAGTTGTAAAGTATTCAGAATTAGACCAGAATATCAGGTTTGGTGCAGAACCGTATCATTATGAAAAAATTCAAGCGTTAGAACTTTTAAATAAAAAATCTAAAAGAAAAGTTTATGAATTTTTTAATCTAATAAAAGATGTGCGTAGCACAAAATACATTCAAGAACAAGGAGAAATTGACTTGTTAGAACTTGAAAACATAAGCAATTTTGAAGTAAAAAAAGTAGATAAATCACAAGGTAACTTAGTTAAGAGTAATAAATACTTAGCACAGAAAAATGATGTTGTAATTTCACGTTTAAGACCATATTTACATCAAGTTGGCATTATTCCTTATGATAATATACTTACTACTACTGAACTTCAAATATTAAGAGCTAACAACGACTTAAATAGTAAATATTATCCATTTTTATATTGTTATTTGTCAAGTAATATAGTGCAAAATATATTTAAATGGGGGCAAGAAGGAACTAATCATCCAAGATTTCCATTGTTTTTACTAAACAAACTTCCATTTGTTATTCCTTCAAACGATTTTCTTAAAATATTGTCTGATTTAATGAGTAAATCAAAGAGTTTAATAAATAATTCAAAAGAAAAATATATCGAAGCAGAAGAAATATTATACAATTCTCTTGGTATAAATGAATGGAAAGCAAAACAGAAAGGTATTGAAATTAAAGGCAAAAAATATAATGTCGAAAATACGGAAAATAATAAAACTTTCTCACAAGTCAATAATACAAGACGTTTTGATGCTGAATATTGGTTGCCAAAATATGAGCAGCTAACTGAAAAAATAAATAAGAATTGCAAAAACATATTCACAATATCAGAACTGCAATTATTTAATAGTCGTGGTTTGCAACCAAAATATTCAGAAACAGGAGAAGTGGATATTGTAAATAGCCGTCATATTTTAGAAACGGAATTAGATTATGATAACTTTGAAAAAACAGATAAAGAAAATTTAGTAAAACAGAAAAGAGCAGTTCTTGAAAAATATGATATTTTAACTTACACAACAGGAGCGAATATTGGAAGAACAAATGTTTATTTAAAAGATGATTTAGCAATTGGCAGTAATCACGTTAATATTTTAAGAGTTGATAGAAATCCCATTTATGTTGGCTTTGTAATGAATAGTATAGTTGGTCGTTATCAAACCGTCAGATTAGCAACAGGAACAGCACAGGCGGAATTATACCCAAGTGATGTAAATTCGTTTGAAATTCCATTTATTAGCCAAGCTGATATTGAAAAGATTGAAGAATTGTTATTGGAAAGTTTTGAGAATGGTATTAAATCGAAAGGATTAATAAAATTATCAAGACAAGCAGTTGATTTAGCAATTGAAAAAGGCGAAAAAGAAGCTGTAAAATTGATAGAGAAATATAAAGATGAATAAGAAAAACGGTGTAGAACAAACAATATAAAAAATTGGGCAGAAAGTGGTAAATATGAACGTATTAACAATAAATAAACATTGTAGTAAATTGAAAGATTGGTGTTTCAAAATGCCCAAAATTTCATATTGCAGTCGTTGTGCGTCATACAAAAGTACAAAATATGATAGATAGTAATCAAATAGTAGTTTATGGTGGAACTGGCTTTTATGGACAAAAAGTTGTTGAAAAATTAGTTAAAAAGGGACAATCTATAAAAGTGGTTACACGAAATTCTGAAAATGCAAAAAATATAGTTGGAGACAAAGTAGTACTATTTCAAGGGGATGTAACAGAAAAAGGAACAATTGAAAAATCATTAGAAAATGTAGGTGCTATTGTAATTTGTCTTTCAGCAATGAGCAATAAACTAATCAGAAGAATGAAAGAAATTGAGCGTGATGCTGTTTTGGAAATTATGGAACAAGCAAAAAAAGCGAATATTTCAAGATTGGTTTATATGTCAGGTTATGAAATGAGAAAACAACTTCTTGATGATTTAAAAATACCAGAATTCGGAGAAATAAAAATAGAAGTAGAAGGAAAAATTAGACAATCGGATTTTAATTGGACAATATTAGGTGATGCGCCTGCCTTTGAAATGTTTTTTGCCTTTCTAAACAAAGGAAAAATGACAGTGCCGGGTGGTGGATTGAATGCATTCCCGACTATTTCACCAGAAGATGTTGGCGAGATAACAGCACAAATTGTAATGCGTGAAGATTTGAATGAAAGAAGAATAAGATTAACAGGACCAAAAGCTTATTCTTTTCCTGAAGTAGCAAAACTAATAACCGACATAAGTGGACAAAGAATAAAGCATATGACAATACCTTTATTTTTAATCAACATTGTATCGTTTTTGCTTTTACCATTTACACCTTTTGTTAGATTTATATATAAAAGTTTAAAAATGCTAAATAATTTCCCAGCAGATTTGGCTGATAATGTTCCAGTAGACCATAAATTATTAAGAGAATTATTTGATTATGAACCCGTAACTTTGGAAATGGAGATTAATCGTAGAGTTAATGAAAATAGTCTATAAAGGAAAGAAGTACGAACGCACAACAATGTATATAAAAAATAAGCGATATAGTAGTAGCATCAAGGTTTGTAGCCCGTTTGAACTTTCTTATAAGCAGGAAATTTTGTGCTTCAAGATCGCTTACTTTTTATATACTTAACGTTGGCAATTATTTAAACATACGAACAATATTTTAATATGAAAATTATAAACACTCCTAATATGCCTGTTAGTAACGGGCATTACTCTCAATGCATTGAACACAATGGAATTTTGTACTTATCAGGACAAT
>Ga0209362_1000643_pt1 | contig 30689 bp, 27 predicted proteins | sample SaaInlV_165m_DNA_FD_184680 | JGI IMG/M metagenome (GOLD analysis project Ga0209362, IMG submission 184680) | Marine microbial communities from expanding oxygen minimum zones in the Saanich Inlet - Saanich Inlet SI037_S3LV_110m_DNA (SPAdes)... | ecosystem: Environmental > Aquatic > Marine >... | reverse complement strand
GATCCATTTTATAAAGTGGCACGGTTAAAAGTCCGTTGCCGTTATAATCCATCTTATCCTTACCATGTGATCATGATAAAACACGGCGCATGGATGGCCACTGAAAAATCTGTTTTGGCCCATGAAACCCGGGCGGATGGACGTGCTCAATCCAAAGATACGGGATATCAGGCCAGTTATCGCTATGGTTCTCACCAATCCTTAACCTATGGCTGGCAGATGCCCATGCAGCAATTGGATAGTCTCTTCCACAAAGCAAAAGCAAAAATGGGATTTTTATTCGGTTACGAAGCGGATAATCACGCCATCAATACTGCGCCAAAAGAAACATTGGTAAAAATCACATTTGCTGAAAAAGGTGGCTTGAAAGGCAAAGGGAAATTGGACATAGTTAAATCTGGTTTTACGCCAGCGAATGAAAATGAATTCATGGAAAATTATATTGCCGGAAATATCACAACCGTTGGAGATGATGAATGGTAAAAGACTACGATAAAGAAGACCCTTTTGAAATGAAAGCTATGGAAATCCCTGGTGGAAATATTGTTCATCAAGCCCAAGTGATGTCTGAAGAATTTCGAGATATGGGAACGACTAAAGATGAATTGATGACCATGTTTTCGAATCCTTTTTATAGTGGCTTACATATGGCATTTTTCCAATTGGGCAAGGAATCAATTGAGAAAATTGTTCATCAGGTTTATGAAAATATTAATGTAATAAATGGGCAGGAGAGCTGAATGAGTAAAGTATATAATTGGCAAATAAATCGGGAAATGAGTTATCCCTATGAAGGGAAATATCCAGAAAGACAATTTGCAGCCGTTTTCAATATTAACAGGTGTATTGCCTGCCAGACCTGCACCATGGCCTGCAAAAGTACATGGACATTTTCCAAGGGACAGGAACTCATGTGGTGGAATAATGTGGAAACAAAACCCTACGGCGGCTATCCGCAATATTGGGATATAAAATTGCTCAACCTAATGCAAAAAGCCCATGATCGGCAGGAAAAATCCATGACCTGGAATGGCGATGATGAATACAATGGGATGACTATTTTTGAAGCTGCAGAAAAAGAAAAAACAGAAAATGGGCAATCCCGTGTATTGGGCTATTTACCGGAAGATCATGAATGGACCAAGCCCAATATTGGTGAAGATGTTTCGCCACCCAAATCGACGAAGAAAGATAAAATGGGGTATATTACAGATCCAATCAAACTACCAGAGCATAAGAGTTTCTTTTTCTATTTACAGCGAATTTGCAACCATTGCACTTATCCAGCCTGTTTAGCGGCTTGTCCAAGAAAAGCCATTTATAAACGGGATGAAGACGGGGTGGTTCTTATCGATCAGGAACGGTGCCGCGGTTACCGAAAATGTGTGGAAGCTTGCCCATACAAAAAAGCCATGTATAACGGCCAGACGAAAATTACAGAAAAATGCATTGCTTGTTATCCAAGATTGGAAGGGCAGGATAACCATATTACACCCGATGGTGTTTCGATAGAAACGCGGTGTATGGCATCCTGCGTTGGAAAAATACGCATGCAAGGATTGGTGAAAATGAATCAGGACGGGTTGTGGACAAAAGATGAAGAAAATCCGTTATATTGGATGATCCATAAGGAAAAAGTTGCCCTGCCGCTCTATCCGCAATTTGGAACAGAGCCAAATATTTTTTACATCCCACCCAGATGGGCGCCCAGAGCTTATTTGACCCAAATGTTTGGTCCGGGTGTAGAACAAGCCATCGATCGTTATACTGCCCCGTCCCGTGAACTCATGGCGATTCTGCAACTTTTCCGTGCCCAACGAGAAGTGATCTATAGATACCAAATAAAGAAAGGTCCCAAGATTTATGAAAAAGAAGTCACCCTTTCAGATGGTTCACAAAAGAGATTAAGTATATACAACGATACGGTGATCGGTTACAATGAACAGGGTAAAGAATGCGTTAGAACTACCGTTGAAGAACCCATGTATGAGCGACCCGGCATTCACTTTAATTCGATTTGATAATGGATTCCCTAACTAAACAAAACCATCTGTTAGAAGTTCGGTCAACACTGTATGGTGCAGTGTCTGCACTGTTTTCAGATCCCGAAAGTGAAAAATTTGCCATGTTGTTCACACCCAAAATCCAGGGTTGCGTTTTGGATGCATGTTTCCAATTGGAAGAATTAGAGAATTGTGAAGAAACATCCTTATCGAAATCCTTCCAAATATTGATGCCAAAATTGGATGACGAGAAAAAAGAAAATATAAGGAATGAATTTGTGAATGTTTTCGGCCATACCTTATCCAAACAAATTGCACCCTATGCGTTGGAACATTTGAAAAATTCAGATGTGTTTTTTCGCACACAGAAATTGGCGGACTTAAACGGTTTTTATAAAGCTTTCGGCATGGAAGTGGAGTCCATCGAAAGAGCAGACCATATTTCAACTCAAACAGAATTTCTCTCTTTTTTGCTTTTAAAAGAATTGTTGGCCATGACAAATGATTTGGTTGAAGAAAAAGAAGTTTGTGAAAAAGCATTCTCCGATTTTAGTCAAGATCACTTTTTGGATTGGGCAAAAATGTTTGCTGAAAATCTGGCTGATAAAGTGGATGGAGTGTTTTACAGTTTAGCTGGGAAGTTTTTACTTACTTTTATTGAGAATGAAAAGAAAAGTATAGCTCAAATTTTATTAATGGATCAAGAATGTTTGAAGAATTAAACGACGGTCACGTAATAAAAACCATGTTCACAGAACATGAACATATTTTATGTATTCTGAATGAAATACAGGATCTAGGGGAGCAATTATCGGATAAAAATAAATCCGAAAACAAAAATCTTTTACAACAAATTAATCAACTTTCACTTCAATTAATTTCCGCTGAACCCCATCACCAACGGGAAGAGGATGTCCTATTCCCTACCCTTGAAACACGGGGAATTATCGGGCCTCCACAAGTTATGAAGCAAGAACATGGGCTAATTCGGAATTTGAAACATCAATTAAAAAAGGAAACAGTTGGATTTGGAAATAACTGGAAAGGACAGGTCAATTCACTCTCTTATTTAATTATCGAATTGTGCGACACACTTCGACAGCATATTCATAAAGAAAATCACATTTTATACCCAATGGCTATACAGGCAATCACAGAAGACTCCCAATGGGACAAAATGAAAATTAAATGTGATGAAATCGGTTATTGCTGTTTTTGTCCGAATGACAATCAAATAATACATCCAGAAAACAATTCTAAATCTATTGTTGGAAAATGTGAATAACTCCTATTCAAAAAGGTTAAAAGAATGAAAAATTATCAATCTAAAAATATAAATTCCATTCCCTATTTCTTTTCGGGGTTTTGGTACAAAGATCCTCCGAAGGATGTGTCGCTGGATGGATATCGAATCGACAATGTTATCCATTACACGGATCTGGTTATTGGTATTTATTTTGGAATTGTTGTGGCCGCCCTTGCATATTTTATTTTCAAATATCGGGCATCCCTAGGACACAAGGCAGAATACGACCATGGAAATTCCAGAAAAAATGTAATGTTCACTGGTGGTTTGGGACTTCTTGTCTTTTTTTCTGTAGATGCTGTGATTGAAAAAATGGCTTTCAAAGATTTAAAGGAAGCATTCTGGAATTTCCCTAAAACGGAAAATGTTATTCGCATTGAAGTCATGCCACAGCAATTTGCCTGGAATTTTTGTTACGCAGGACCCGATAATGAGTTTGGGACAGATGATGATATCATTCCATCCCAAAACCAAATGCATATTCCAGTTAATACACCAGTGGTAGTGCAAATTGCATCTTGGGATGTAATTCACTCATTCTATCTCCCAAATTTCCGAATTAAGCAAGATGCTACACCTGGCATGATTACTGCATTGTGGTTCCAAGCTACAGAAACGGGCGTATTTGATATTGCTTGTGCAGAATTATGCGGAAATAGTCATTACAAAATGAAAGGGTTTTTAACCGTTGAATCCGAAGAAGATTTTCAATCCTGGCTTTCCGAAAATACTCCGGAAGAATCACAAGATGATTGGGACGATTGGGGTGATGAAGACGAAGAAGATACAGGCGTACCTGAAGATTGGGGCTGGGCCTGGAAGGAGATAAAATAATGAGTGGGCACCAAAAGTCCTTTTGGACGAAATATATTTTTTCAACCGATCATAAAATGATTGCGAAGCAATTTTTATGGTTGGGAATGTTTTTTCTTTTTTTCGGTGGCGCATTGGCCATGCTAATCCGTTGGCAATTAGGTTACCCAGAACAGCCTGTTCCCCTCATTGGAAACTGGATGTGGCCTGGCGATGGCGGAATCATTAATCCTGATATTTATAATCAAATGTTTACCATGCATGGTACCATAATGATTTTTTGGGCAATCACGCCTTTGTTGATTGGTGCCTTTGGAAATTTTATCATACCACTTCAAATTGGTGCCGGAGATATGGCATTCCCAAAATTGAATTTGTTTTCATTTTGGACCATGTTTCTAGCAAGTTTGATTTTGTTATCCTCTTATCTGCTCCCAACAGGTACAGCTGCCGGCGGATGGACATCATACCCTCCTCTGAGTTCACCGGCAGGTGGAATACCGGGATTAGGTCAAACCATTTGGACGGTTGCCCTGATTTTTATGGGAGTATCTTCAATGATGGGAGCCATTAATTATATTACAACGGTAGTTCGTATGCGGGCACCCGGTATGGATTATTTCAAAATGCCATTGTCGGTTTGGGGTCTTTTCCTCACCTCTATCTTGAACGCAGTTTTTGTCCCGGTGATCGCTGCCGGGTTGGTTATGCTTTTACTGGATCAAACCATTGGAACCGAATTTTTTCTAGCTGGAAGACTGGCTTCCGGTGATCCTGGTGATCCCCTCCTGTTTCAGCATGTTTTTTGGATTTTTGGCCACCCGGAAGTGTATATTTTAATTTTACCTGTTTGGGGTATTATTTCTGATCTTTTATCTGTTTTTTCCCGAAAGCCTGCATTTGGTTATAGGGTGACAGCAATTGCCATGTGTACTGTTACAGCATTATCTACTTTGGTTTGGGGACATCATATGTACACCACGGGAATGAGTCCGTTACTGGGGAAAAGTTTTATGTTTCTAACTTTATTGATCAGTATTCCATCTGCCATGTTTTTTCTTAATTGGTTGGGAACTATGTGGAAAGGGTCGATTCATTTTACATCACCCATGCTTTTTTCTATTGGTGTGATCTGGGTTTTTGGCTTGGGTGGATTAACTGGCCTTTACAATGCCACTATAACCGCAGATATTTACCTCCATGATACTATGTTTGTCGTTGGTCATTTTCACTACACCTTAGCTGCGTCTGTCATGTTTGGTAGTTTTGCGGCGATTTACTTTTGGTTCCCAAGAATGTTTGGGCGAAAACTAGATTCTCGTTTGGGGAAAATCCATTTCTGGGGAACATTTATCTCCATTAATTTTGTATTCTTCAACATGATGGTTCTTGGATACGCAGGTCATCATCGCAGAATTTATAATCCCAGTGAATACTCCTTCCTTGAACCCTTGACTGGGCTCAATGAATGGATTTCTATTTTTTCATTTCTTTTGGGCGTATTTCAAGTCGTTTTCCTGATAAACATGGTTTGGTCTATGTTTAAAAAAGAAAGATCACCTCAAAATCCATGGAAAGCAACTACACTTGAATGGACCATGGACTATCCCATTCCACATGGCAATTTTGAAGAGACTCCTCTTGTACACAATGGGCCTCATGAGTATAGCCGCCCGGACATCAAAGATCGAGACTGGCTCGGCCAAAACGAACGCATTACCGTATAGCAATGCCCGTATTTATATTACAAAACAAAGATAAAGATTTATCTATCATCGGGCTGGTGATTACCATGGCATCTATAGTCATGCTTTTTGGCACTTTAATTTCAAGTTTTTATGTTTTGAAAATTCGAATGATGGGACAATTAACATTGCCAAATATTATAATACAACTTGGCATTGCGAATACAGTAATTCTATTAATCTCTAGTATCACATTTATTTTTTCTGAAAATATGTTCAGGAAAAATAAATTAAATAATTATTCATTCTGGTTACTCATGACCATCTTTGGCGGAATATTTTTTCTCATAGGGCAAATGTATCTTTGGAATAAAATGACGCAATTGGGAATTGGAATAACAAAAGGACAATTAAGCGATATGTTTTATCTCATGTCTGGGGCTCACGGCTTACATATTATCGCTGGAATTGTTGCACTTATTTGGTTGCAGTCTACATCTAAAAAACTTACAACAAACCATCGCGTGAATCTTGTTGGGATATTTTGGCATTTTTTAGGATTTTTGTGGTTTGTCCTATTTGCCGTCATTCTTTTTTAATTCGAGAACAATTATATGAATCAAACACTTACAGTAAAAGACCCATTTGGGACTGCCACAACTGGGAAATTAGCCATGTGGCTTTTTCTTGCCATGGATGCCATAACATTTGCTGCCATATTAATGGGTGGGATTTACCTACGATTAAGAACGGATATGTGGGGTGATGCTGGCCAAGTATTAAATATCCCTTTGACGTCCTTCAATACTTTTTTATTAATCATGAGCAGTTTTACCATGGTGATGGCTTTGGATGCGATCAAGAAAAACGATATAAAAGGATTGAAACTGTTTTTATCACTTACCATCTTGGGTGGCGTAAGCTTTCTTGGCATCCAAATTTATGAATATGCCCATTTTATTATTGGGAATGCAGAACTGGGACAAGCTTTACAGGCGACAGGCTTGAAAGGTGATTCTTTTCTTTGGACGTCCGGGACTTATGGCGCAACATTTTATGCAACCACATCCTTCCACGGATTACATGTTTTAACGGGCGTAATATATTTATCTGTTATCTTTTATCAATCAAATAAAGGTATGTATTCTTCGGCAAACTATGACCGAATTGAAATCGCAGGTCTTTTTTGGCATTTTGTCGATTTGGTCTGGATCCTAGTTTTCACTATCATCTATCTCATTTAGGATTTTATCATGGAAATCAATCATAAATCTCTCTACATTAAAACAACAATAATGTTATCAGTTTTAACTCTGATTGAAATTGGAATTTCTTATTGGGATATTGTTCGTTTTTACCAAGTTGGTCTCTTGTTAACTTTTGCATTAGCTAAGATGGCATGTGTCGCTTATGTATTTATGCATTTGTATTATGAAGAAAAAGTATTACGTCGAATACTATTTGTACCGATTCCCCTTCTCATCTACTTTCTTCTAGGTTTAGCTTATGATGCTCAATTTAATTGGGTGATTCAGTGAAATTTTTCTTAATATTCATTCTAAGTAATAGCCTATTAAATATTTTGCTAGGTTGCACCTATTGTGCAGGTCAAGATGCTTCAGAGACAATCAATGTCGCATTAATACCTTTAGCCATACTTATTTGTATTCCATATTTACTCTTTTGGATCGTAACAACTATCCTAAAAAAATTGTATGTGACTAACAATTATCAATCAAATAATTCGGACATTTCGGTCTAGGATTTGGATAATAACATTGATAAGCTACCGCGTGTTATACTCCAAATCAGCAGAATATGCCATTCAGGCCTTGATCTATTTATCAGAAAACCAAACTGATAAACCAACAATGATTTCTTCTATCGCAGAAGCGTATAATATCCCATATCAATTTTTGGCAAAAATTGTACAAACATTAGTAAAACGAAATTTGGTGGTAGCAAAACGAGGGCGAAATGGCGGGATTAATCTAAGTAGAAAACCAAAATATATTTATTTGACCGAAATAATTGATGCAATTGATGGTCCTTCTCCTGAAAAAGAGAGATGCGTTATTGGGCTGGATTTATGTAGTGATGAATCTCCATGCCCTCTACATCATAAATGGAAACCAATACGAACAGATATTCGGGAGATGCTTGCTGCAGAAAATTTAGAAGAATTAGCACACCGTATTGTAGAAAAACGAAAATTAATGTCTACTGATTAACCCATAGACAGATAATTCTCGGATTACGGGCTCTATTTAAATCAACAATAAAAACCACGAATGTGGAGTAATTAATTATTGTTTTTGCATTCCCTCATGGAAAATAATCAGCGGCTCCAATCGGTCCATTGAACTGGGTGGCACCGAAGAATAAAAAGAGTACAAATCCCAAGGAGGGCCGCGCCAACCACTACGTGAAAACTAGCAATATAGGGTAACCGTTCAGATAATACAGTTGCGGCACCCAGGGTAAATTGAATTAACACTATTCCAACTATCCACCAAAGAGTTTTATCCAATATGGGTATATTTTTTATGGTGGAACGATAGTGGTACACAACGTATCCAATCACACCGGTAACTATGATGGCTCCCAATCGATGGATGAAATGGAATATAACCTGAGCCCTGGCTACCATATCATGATCCATATCAAATAACGTGGCGTTTATATTATTGATCATGGTTTCAGAAAAAGTGGGAAACCATAGACCTCCCATGGTGGGAAAATCCGGAATGGCCATACCTGATGCCGTATGACGCATCAAGGCGCCTAAGATCAGTTGTATATAAACCAATCCGCCTATCAGCAATGCCCCTTTTCGAATATCGTTGGAAACATTATTATAGGAACGGACTGATCTTTCAATGGATAAGCCGTATGCAATAAAGATTAACATCATGAAAAAAGTCTGTGCCAATATTCCGTGGATGATAGATACGGGTGTGGGCAGAAAAAACAAAACAGTTATACCGCCAAAAAGTCCTTGAATGACCACCAGGCCAAGGGCAATATATCCGGATTTTTTCAGCCAATTTGGTGCATCTGAAAGACCCAGCCATATGGCTTGCACCATGGTGAAAAAACCCACAATGGTTGCCACCATGCGATGTCCATGTTCATAAAATATTCCTCCAACCATTTCTGAAAGAGGAAAAGCAAACATTTGTTTACCATAAGTGGTCGGCCAATCTGGAACGGAAAGACCCACTTCGTGGCTTTTTACCAATGCGCCCACAAAAATGAGAAACAATGTTGAAAACACATTCAATTTAGACAGGCGCCGCAGCCAGATGCCTGATGTTGAAACCATCAATATAAAACTCAACTTTATCTATTAATTATATGATTATCCTATCAAAATCTACCCATCTTCCCACAAACATAAAACCCCACGATTGTGGGGTTTTTTGAGCCAGAGGCGTTTCATTTTTCTTTATAAAATTCTGTTAATTTAAATATAGCAGGATTTACATATTCTTCTTTATCGTATAATCCAACGTGTGTTGCTCCTTCTATTTCAAAAAATTCTTTCGGTTCACTTGCTCTTTCAAATGCTATTTTACTTAATCCAAAAGTTAATGCTTTTGCTCCTGCAATTGCCAAATATGGTCTTGGCGATAAAAGTTTAATTTGGTCCGTAATGTCAAAACTTCTACGAGTATCTCTACTTATTACTGCCATTCTATTTTCTCCATAGTTTGGGCACAAACCTCTTGAAGTGCAATAATATTCATAGGCTTCTTTTCTTAATTGGTTAGAATTTTCATCCACATCAGGCATTTGTTTTATATATACAATTTCGCCTGTTTCAAAAAACTTTTGTCTGGCATCTGTGGATTCTTTCATTATTGAAAATAATCTTTCATTTTCATCTGGTTTTCCATTGACTATTTGACTTCTTAAATCAAAAAGTCCCGAAACAGAAGCATATGCTTTTATTCTTGCATCATAAATTGTTGCAGCAAGTCCAAAACCACCACCATTGCAGACACCAAGCATTGAAATCTTATCTTTATTTACAATATTGAGCGAAGCAATATAACTTACTGCTGTTTTTACATCTTCAATTTTCATATAAGGATTCTCATAATGTCGAGGTTTACCACCGCTTTCTCCATAGGTTCTATGGTCAATTACAAGAGTAAGAAATCCTTGTTCAGACAGTTTCTCAGCATAAATCCCTGCTGTTTGTTCTTTTACTGATCCTTTTGGACCAACAACCATAATTGCAGGTAACTTATCTCCATTTTTAAATTCATCTGGAACATATAAATTTCCAACTACTTTTGTTCCTTCGCTATAGAACCAAATCTTATTTTTTCCAGTCTGAAAATTAATTGGACTTTCAGAAGACATCTGTCCACCAAATTGATGTGCTTCTTGTATATTATATTCAGATTTGATAGGATTTTGTTTGCTCTTTTCCGTACATCCAAAAATGGATATTACAAGTATTAGTAGGAATATTTTTTTCATTTTATTCTCCGATATTTAGAGCCAGATGGTTGGTCTTTTGCCATTGGTATTTCATACAGAAAATTACACAAAATCACCCACGAATGTGGAGCTTGATGTTGAAAAAAATGAAGAATTATTTCAACAATACCATTTTCTTAGTTTGCCTAAATGCCCCTGCCTCTATCGTATAAAGGTACAGACCTGCTGATACTGGCTGACCTGCATTATTGGTAGCGTTCCATTGGATTGATTTAAACCCGGCATTTTGTTGGTTGTTAACCAGGGTTTTAACTTCTTTACCCATAATATCAAATATCCTGATTTTGACTTTTGCATCTGTAGGTAATTCATACTGAAGCGTAGTGGTTGGGTTGAATGGATTAGGGTAATTCTGAGATAGAGTAAACTCAACAAGCTGTGTGCTTTCCCAATGAGCATCCAGTTCTGGCAAGGGAATTTGGTAAGAATTAAGTGTACCTCCAGTTTTATAAAGATATTCATCTGTTGCAGCCAACTGGCTCACAGAATAGTCATACGATTCGAGCCCAGTGCTGAAATCTATCCAGGTTGTAAAATCAGTGGTATAGTATACACCAGAAAGTGTTGAAGCGGTTCCTACATAGAGAACATTATTTTTTGATGCAATAGCATTTACACTATGATCCACTGGAAATTCATTTAAAACTGTCCAGGATGTCCCATAATCATCAGATAAAAAAAGCTTACCCTTACCTCCGCCCCAATACATACTAATAATCAATTGATCATCATGACGTGCCATAGCCAAGACAGTGCTGCAGCTATAGGGCGATGGAAAGCCTACATCATCTAAAATACCCGTGATATCTTCCCAGGTCTGCCCCAAGTCCGCTGTGCGGTAAACTTGGCAACCATGACTAACATATAGATAATCATTTGTTGCCAAATTGAGCCTGATATAACCTGTAATAGGAGGCTCCGGTATTTCAGTCCAGGTTTCACCCACATCTGATGATATAGAAATACCATTTAAAAGTGTAAATATTAATGAATCATTATCAACGATACTTATTAGAGCAGATGACTGATGTGCTAGTTCTTGCCAAGGCCCCCAGCCTGAAAATCCTGATAAACAAATGTAATTATAGGGTCCTTCACCAATATTTTGAGTAAAAAATACAGCATCGCCTTTTATTAATAATAGGTCAGCTCCATAGGGTTGTGTATCCATGGTGTCTGCAAGCATTTCCCAAGAACCGGCCTGGTCAATGGAAGTGTATACCTGAGCTTGGTTGGTCGCAGTAAAAAGCTGGTTCCCATCTGCCAGGATGATACTGACCGTCCCAATATCAGGCTGATTAATTTCCTGCCACTGGCTTTGGGAAATAGACATGAAAAGCAGTAGTAGTATAATGCGTCTAATCATTCCCAAATCTACCCATCATCCACCAAACACAAAAACCCGCTTGAGATACATACCATACGTCTCTCAATCTCACTTCACATATAGTTAAATAGCAAATACCCGCGTTATATTAAATCCTAAATAAAGATTCTTATCTTCTATTGCCCCTGATGCATTTTCAATATAAGCACTTTCATATGACCCCTGGACATTGGTCACCATGATTTGGAAAACGTGTCCGCCAGTCTCAATATCACATCCTATACCCCATGATTGAACAAAAGTAGAATCTCGTTCCCCCACTGGGAAAAATGTATCTGCATTCAAAGAAACACGTTTTGTAATTTTCATTCTTCCTCCTACTCCCATGGAATAGAGATCATGCGCATCTTCATGTTTTTTTACCAGATTATGGTGGACCCAGGTAGGCATTATTTGCAAAGATAAATTTTGATTGAATTTCCTAGCCATTAACAATTGAGTATCATAAGTGAGTCGATTCACTAATTTAGCCGAAAATGAATTTTCTCGTTTTAAAGTTTCAATTTCTATGTCCGTAAAGAGAGCAATGGAGAATGGGGAAACATTACTCTGATTCATTAATTTAATTTTAGAAAAAATGTCATAAGTCTTTTTTAAGCTGCTCCGTCCCGCACCAGTGGAGATGCGATCATTGATGCCATATTTTAGATCAAAGCGAATTGCAGCCTCATCCATGCCAAACAGGTCATACACTCCATTCTTCATTGAGCCAAACCGGTGTAGAATCATGAATTCAAGTGTTTTTGGTCGGGCCAATTCTATAGATTGTGAATTAACAATACGAGTTGCTTTAAATGTGGCTGTAACCGGAACAACTGCGGCAGATTCTTCATTTATATGATCCAAGAGATCATTCTGAGCCATTAATGAAAAAATGACTCCAAAATAGAAAATGAAATATTTGTTCATTTTTTCTTCAAATTAAGGTTAACAGTTACTCCTACAATCTTGGCAATATTATCCCTTACAATTTTGGGAATCTTAATTTCATAATCTGCAACAATTATATTGAATTTTGCACTCCCCCGAACTTGTCCATCTATCTTTGAAATCTTTCCCGTGTCTTTAATCTCATGACTTACTCCATGAATATTCATCATTCCCGTCAATGTTACCTGCTGCGGGTCATCGGATATTTTGATTGAATCCCAAGCATCGATATTTCCTTTAAAAGATGCATGAGGATATTTTTCCGACTCCATATAATTTTCATTGAAATGTTCCTGCATCAATCTATTTTTAAAAATAAAGCCAGAGATTGGAACTCGAAATGCTACTTCACCTGTTCCCATGTCCAGGACACAGGTAACTTGTTTATTGACCGCTTCAATATCTTCTATTGGAGCAGATGAAAAAAATGAAATTGTTCCTGATCGAGTGAAATAAATATCCTTCGCAAATACAGGAAAAGTTAGGAAAATAATTAAAATATGGAATTTTATATTTTTCATTCGCTGCATTCCATATCGAAGAATGTTTGCAGAATATCCAAATTGGCATTCGATAATTTTTGTCCGCCTTGTGGCATAAATCCATTGTCACCGCTATTGCGATTTACACGATCCAAAACATTCCCTGATTTAATTGCAGAGTAAACACTTGTATACGAGTCCAAAGCTAATCCGGCCGCCGCCGTGGTCCCTGAATGACATCCATTACAATTCGATGATAAAATGGGAACAACATTTTCATTATAATAAGTCTCAACCGCGGAACAATCCTCAGAATTGTTTTCGTGGTCTTCTTCTACATTTTTTTCACAACCGGAAAAACAGATACCCAGTAACAATGTTATGGTGATAGTATTCTTCAATTTAAATTCTCCATTGTAATAACAAGATTATTAATAAATCTCCACCAAAATTTAATATGACATGATCACACGTAAAGAAATGAATTGGAAAATTATTCGCTCCATCATCCCAATCATCGCCCTGGGAGCAATATATTACTACACTCAATCAATGAAAATTGATTATAAAAAGGAAAAACCTGTTTTAGTGACCACTGCGAAAGATTTAATCTGGCGCTTCCAGGTGGATGCTTCAAAAGATATACTATTTAAAATTGTTGAGGTTGAAGGTAAAGTTACCGGGATGGATTCCCTTTTATTGATCCTGAACCATAAGTTGATTTGTGCACCTGAACCGGATACTGCAATAAAAACGGTTATAGGAGATTCAATTACAGTTAAAGGTCGCTGTATTGGATATGACGATCTATTAGACGAGGTTCGAATGGATCATGTATTCTGGGTACAGAATTAGTATAATCCCCAAAAGTAAAGTGCCTGCATTTTCTTAATCTATAGTCTCTTATTTTAAATAAAGAATTTTTCTAGATTCAATAAAACCATTTTGATTTATCTTGATGAAATAGACTCCTGAACTCATGCTAAAACGTGTAAAATCAAAATTGATTTGATGAGAGCCAATTGTGGAAAAATCGTGGATTGATGTTGAAATTGTTTGACCCAAAAGAGAAATAAAAGCGATTTCAATAGATTGATTCGGTTTGCCAACACTCATCTCAATAGTAATGGATGAATTGAATGGATTTGGAAAAGCGCTATGAATAGAAATTTCCGTTGGATAAATATTACTAACTAAAGATAAACTACTATTTGTAGACCCTGGCGTTGGCGTCATATAATCCCAGAATGTTAGTTCTTCCGCAATTCTTCCATAAGAAATATCTGCATCTTGTTCAGGGAATGTAATAGAATCAAGAATTGTACTACCATCGAGAGACACTAATGCTAAAAATTCACCTCCTGAAGAAAGTTTGAAATTGGTATGTAAATCGCCCTGTTCATCATCATTGTCACACCAAATGACGAGAAAACTATCTGGTTCAATTGTAATATTTGTAAATGGGAAAGACCACTTGGTTAGTTGATTTTGATTATCAGTTAAATAATAGCCATCTAATTCAACCGACGTTTCCCCATGATTAATGAGTTCAATCCAATCGTCAAATTCGCCATAATCATCACCAAGTGTTAGATCATTAATCGCAAGTAATTCATTTATTTGAATATCATTTGCATCATTCGGATTAACAATTGTCAGAGATTTATATCCTTCAATTGGATATCGTCCAACTTCACCATTTTTAATTGCCGTTAAATACCAATCAATTTCACCCTCTGTCTCCATAACAACTGTACCAAACCAGCGATCTTGCTCTTCTACCTTTTTTGAATTCTCAATAGGAGTGTAACTTAATTGAAATGTTTCCCAATCATTTGGATTTATACGATAATGGAAAATGATATTATCTATTCCAACCGGACCAAAAGCAGATACACTTATTGAAAGAGTATCATTCAATAACATAGATTGATGAGATGGAATAACTTCATAAATAAATGGTTCTTCTCCGGAGTAATAAAGTTGATCATTTAATGATGAAACACGGTCAGAAATAAATGTTTTTATGCCTTGCTTAACATGCTGATTTTGGTAGTTATTCCCATAACTTGAATTAAAATCCCACATATTAAACCCATAATCCAGCGTTCGCCATTCATCGTCCTGTGCTGCTGCCACGGAAGCATTGCGCCAAAAATCCAATTGATTGTCCCATTCCAAATTGTTAAAACTTGTATTTATATAAAATTCTAAAAAATGAGTAAATAAATTTTTGTAACGAGCATGACTGAAGAGATAATCAGTAAGTGGGCGACCATCCCCATCTATCACCGCATATTCATATGGATTTATGGATGACCAATCAATATCAAACCAATCGACGCTGAATGAATTATCATAATCATAAGGAATCCAATGAATGAGATCATCACTAGGATTGTGATATAAATAAAAGTTATTTCGAAGAAACCGATAGTCATCCCAACTTCCTGTTAAAATATTAATTGCAAAGTATTGGAGTGTTTCTTTAATACTTAAAACCAATTCTAAAGAATCTGGTACTTGGTTTATGATCCTGATTAAACGAGCTAATTTAGAATAATCATATTCTTCTTTATTCGTTTTTAATTCATAGGGTCGTGTATCATCATAATATGGATAATAATCTTCTGGATTATCCCCACGATAAGTCAAATCTGCCGGCCAAATACATTTCCAGAGATTTCCAGAATCATCCTCATAATTTCGTTTTAAAAAAGTATCATCAATATGTTCAATCGAAATATATAATCCATAATATTCACCATTGATGAACACCTTTGTGTGGGATGCTCTTGTTGAGGGAACACCAATTTCCTGATAAAAATCCCAACAGAGTTTTGACCGGACAATGGAAGGATCATTATGCTCACCATTGAGATTTATTTTTTCAACATCATAAAAGTCTCTTCCGGAAATAAAATGATTAAAATCCAATTTAAAGGATTTTTTTTGTGCATTTCTTGATGTGTTCCCTCGTAGCCTAAAACCAACTGAATCAATAATCTCATCAATATAGCCATTTTGAAAATGGATTGTTGCTAAATGAAAGGAATCACTGTCAACATTTTCATAAATCCAGATTAAATCTTCAGGGTCCACCGTGATTTCTATAATGGCCATTTCTGAATCATCATAAACTTTCCACGATTCATCTCCGAGAAGAAAACTTAAAATAATAATTGAAAAAATAAATCTATTTTTTTGAAAAATAGAAATCATGACTCAATGGATTTATTGTCAATTTTATCAGTTTATTATTCATCTCATAATGCCCTGGACCAATTAATTTAGTTAAAAGAGTGGTTTCAAAAGGGAATTCAATTTCGATGGTTTTAGAATCTAAACTATTGTTAAAAGCTACAAGAATCATTTCATTAAAATATTTTTTCAGGAGAATTAAAACAGGACCTTCATTATACAAAATCATTTGGTCCCCCAAAGCCAGGCTGGAATATTCAGCCCTTAAACCATTTAATAAAGAAAAAGTTTTTTTCAATTCCATTTCATTATCTGAAATATTGAATCGCATCATTCGTCGATTTCCCGGGTCTCCTTCACCCATCAATGCAATTTCTTCTCCATAATAAATAATAGGAATACCCGGTTGCGATATATTAAATGCATGAAAGTTTGCCATTTTAGAGTAGGTGGATAGTTGCTGTATCTTTCCCACCGGATTATCAAATGATCTTGCAGTTCCATTATCACTGAATTGAATTTGGCCATCTGCATAGCCTGAAAATCTAAGCTGATCGTGGCTACTGGTTATATTACCCATCAAATGAATTGGACCAAATGTACTTCTGTTTTCTGCTATAACATCCTCTATATCAGAGAAATTTGGTTGATCAGAGCTAAAAACTCCTCGTGAATTAAAGTAAATACTGAAATTGAATTGTGCATCCAATTCTGCAGGATTAACATAGGAACCAATCAGTTCGTCTGATCCAAAAGTTTCTCCTATTTGATAAATATTTTTTTCAGGAAATCTTATTTTTGCTGATCTTGTAAGAGATTTCCAAAATGAATGGGGAACATGTTTCACCGCATCCTGCCGAAATCCATCAAGATCATATTCTTCCATCCACCACATTGCATCTTCTACCACTTGATTTATTGCAACAGGTGCGGATGGGAAATCAAAGGAAGGAAGGAATTCATCAAACCAAGTTGTAAGACGGGTATCTCCATCCCATTGTCGAATATTCAGCCGACCATCCGGAAGATTGACAGTCCCGAACCAATCCCTATGATCTCTTAAATATGAATGGTCTTGGTGGACGTGGTTTGAAACAAAATCCAAAATAACTTTCGTCTCTGTTTGATGAGCCGCTTTTACAATGCTGTGAAATTCTTCACTTTTTCCAAATCTTGGGTCAATTTTCCGTGGTTCAATCGGCCAATAACCATGATAACCAGAAAAAGTCCTATTTGGTGGAACCCATTCCACCCAACTGCTGTCCGGTTGTTTTTGGATGGGAGATATCCATAATGTATTCACCCCCAAGTCTTTAAAATATCCTTCATCCAGTTTTTGTTGAATCCCCGCGAAGTCACCACCCATAAAATTGGCCAATTCATGAAGTTTTGGATCATGGATTGGTTTATTATTTGATGAATCTCCATCCCTAAACCGATCCACTATTATGTTATAAATAATGGCGAAATGCCAATCATCAGAATTAGATGACAATGGCTCTCCATTTCGAATTATTGTTTGATTCTCAGGAATCATACGTCCTTTGGAATCTCGTCCAAATATTCTCAAAAGCCCTTCCTTAACTCCAGAAATATTAACCTTTACCCCTCCACCAGATAATAGATCAAAAATATCAGGATGAAGTTCTTTATTGTCCACCAAAATAATCCAATCCTGGGGTGATGCCCCATCATTCGATGGTAAATATTCAAAATATAGCCAATTCCCTTTATGATGATTTTTTACTAGCATACCCGGTTCTGTAATATTTTGATCTCTTAAATCTAAAATAGAATTCCAACCACCAATATTATTTGAAATAAAAACAGGATTTTCCGGATCAATTTTTTCGATACCATCTACCACAAATTTGTATTCATGCTTTTTGGGGGACATAAAAACCGTCCTGCTAAATTGATTTCCATGTTTTAGTAATGGCAATGCAGACCGTGACCAATCATTAAAACCACCCATAACACCCACCGTTTTTGCTATTTCAGATTCAAATGAAAAGGTATGTCTAGCCATAAACTCATATTCAATTAAAATATGAATAGGTTGCCCATCTGCAATTACGGAAATATTTTCGAACCCGGATGTAACTGAAGAAGCATCTATTATTAACTGGTTACCCAGCAATGAAATATGTTGTAAAGATTCATTGTACAAGAGATTAACATTTTCATTCCTAAAATAATTGGAAAGATCAAATGCCTTTTCCTCTCCCATTTTCACTTTCAAAACCGGAATTGGATAAAGAGTATCCATTGCAGTATGAAATTCACATGAAACAAATATTAAAAGAGAAAGTGAGAGAATGTTTTTAACCCGAATCATTAGTTGTAATTTAGTAACTCTATTTAGAGTTGATAAATAATAATCATCCTAATAATATGAATAATTTGATAAAAACCTTTTACTCCATTTCGGTAATCATTATGATAAGTTCCTGCATACAACCTGTAACAAAACTTGGCCTGAGCTATGGTGCTTTCCTTAGACCGGGAGGCATTGAATTCAAGATCTATGCACCATCTTCTGATATAGTAAAACTTGTAATCTTTGAAAAGGTAGATGACAAATCTGGCTATGAATATCCAATGGAAAAATTAGAAAATGGTGATTGGAAATACTTTTTAAAGAATGCACCATTGGGCACAATGTATGGTTACCGGCTCACAGGACCATGGAATGATGAAAATGTAATTGTGGCAGATCCATATTCTAAAGCAACTGTCACACAAAATAATTGGCGACATGTAGCAAAATCATTGGTCATTGACCCATCATTTGATTGGGAAGGTGATACATGGACAAATATCCATGCTCGAGATCTCATAATATATGAAGCTCATGTTCGAGATATGACTGTTCACAAATCATCCAATGCTACCGCGAAAGGTTCCTATCTCGGATTTATTGAAAAAGATCAAAATGGTGGAATAGAACATTTAAAATCTTTGGGTGTAAATGCAGTTCAATTCCTGCCCCTTTGGGATTTTGCTAATTTTGAAATTCCATATAGACAGGACGCTGATGGGATGTATAATGATTGGAATCCATATGAGAGAAATCACTGGGGTTATATGCCCACATTTTTTATGGTGCCGGAAAGTTATTATGCAACCGATGGTACTAACGAACCATTAGCTTGGAATGGAACTGATGGCCGTGCTATTTCGGAGATGAAAAGTATGGTAAAATCGCTTCACCAGGAAGGAATGGCAGTTATTTTAGATGTAGTGGTGAACCATATTTCCAATTATGATTGGCACCCGTTGAAATACATCGATAAAACCGTCTATTTCAAATTGGATGAACAAGGTGATTTTCTTAGCCAATGTTGCGGGAATTTATTGGCATCCGATCATCAACCTGTCCGCAACTATATCATTGAAAGTCTGAAATACTGGATGACGGACTACCATATTGATGGTTTCCGCTTTGATCAGGCTCACCTCCTTTCAGCTGAAACGGCAACATTTATTATAGATGAATTAAAAAGGATCAATCCAAATGTGATTATTTATGGTGAGGCCTGGGATGAAAGAGAAAAGGAATTTTCTGAAATGGGATGGGGTTCCTTTAATGCAAGATTTAGAGATGTCCTTCGTGGCGACCTCCATAATTATGATGAAAAAGGATTTCTATTCGGGAATTTCCGAAACAGCCAAACTTTAGAAAACCTTCAAGCCCTTATTCTAGGCACACCCAATATTTATCAATCACCGGCCCATGCGGTCAATTTTTTAGAAGTCCACGATGATTATTGTTTGAACGACTATCTGCGCCTGTCCAGCAGCAGGAATTCAAAAGATGATATCATTGATGATCCCATGAAGCATATTGAGCTGGATGATGATCTTTTAAGGAAAAACAAACTGGGCGCCTTGATTCTCCTTACCAGCCAGGGAATCCCTATTATTCATCAAGGTCAGGACTGGGCTCACAGTCAAATCATCGCAGAAACAGATGTGTATGATCCAAATGTGGGGAAAATGGATCGGAACCCATACAATAAGGATAACGAAACCAATTGGGTCAACTGGCTTGAAAAAGAGAAAAATAAGAAATTAGCTGATTATTATAGCGGATTAATTGACCTTCGCAGAACACATACTGAATTCCGCCATGCTACTAAAAAAGATTTCAAATTCCAGGGATTAGCAGATCACGCTTTGGGATATGTGATCCGGAACCGAATTGCGGTTTATATTAATGGTGAAAATTCTACGAGTATTGAAACGGACTTGCCACCGGGGAACTGGCAATTAATGGTAAATCAGAATGAAGTGAATTTGAACGGGATTCGCCAAGTTTCCGGTAAAATTACCATTCCCCCCACTTCCGGAATGGTACTACAAAGAATTAATTAGCCTTACTATACCCGTAAATTTGTTCGCTTCTTTCTTCTCGTTGGGTCTGTTTCTTCCTTTTTTCAATTTCGGATATTGAAAATTGACCTTGAGTTCGGGTTTCTGAACCAGAAAATACTTTTTTCCATTCTTCCCTAATTATTTTCGGCCTGAATCCATCCAGCGCATTTCGTGCACGATTAGCCATGGATGCACGGTCATCAGGATGTGTGTCCCAAAATCGAATGATTGATTCCATAAAATTTTGGATATCCTTATCAAAATCCTGATCCACATGATATTCGAATACTGAATCTTTCACCAATTCACAGATTTCCTTTGGGCCGTCGATATCCTGAACAATAGCGGGTACTCTTCTGTCCAGGGTTTCACACATAGTATAGCCGAAAGGTTCATAGACCCCGGTAATGCAATTGGCGCCAACGCTATTCCAATAAAAGTGAACCGTTTCCTCATTGGAGCTGAAAGGAATAATGACCAGTTGTTTCGGATGTTTGCGACCCATCTCTTCCCAAAACGGGTTTCCTGTTTCACCGCGATAATCAACACCCATATTAAAAACACGAACGTCATTCCGATTTGAACGCTCAACCGCTAAAATGGGTAAATCCGGACGTTTCCGAGGCACATGCCGGCCAATATACCCAATATCATTTGAATCATAATTTGGCCGCCAATCAATCTCATCCAGTTTGGGAGTATAACTGTTATAGATAACGACTGGTTCGGCATCGTATTTATCATATCCAAACGATGTGTAATGCCCTAGTTCAGCCCGGCTGATGAGTACCACCGCATCGGAATATTGAAAGGTGATCTCCTGCTCGTAAAAACTTTTTGTCGTATCACTACCCAGATTGGTCAGATGTTCCATTTTGATCAGGGAGTGACAAACAGAGATCATTCGTTTTTCTGGATATCTGTCCTTGATGGCTTTTGTTGTATCAAAAGCCACCCACAGGTTATTTACGGTTATATCAATATCCTGGAATATTTTTTCTATATCCTGGGGACCATGGATAATTCTTATTCCAGGATAACGTTCAGGAAAGTCAGTTGGCGGCTCATCCAAGTGTGCTAAAAAAACAGGAATAACTTCAATGTCCGGATCATCTTTAAACATATCCAGAAAGTTGAGTATCCAAGTGGCAACCCCACCGTAAACGATAGGCGGGATTTCGTTGGTTAAAAGGGCTATTTTCAAGTTAAAAACTAGGGAGAATTAAAATAGTATCCAGATGGAATTATTATTTTATTGTACGAAATCGAATTGCTTGCCCACCACTTGAGACTATGCGCCGTTGCCCTGCACGGGGGCTATTGCCATTTTAGCCTTTGTTTCTCTTTGCTTACTTTTTCCGATTTTTCAACTTATTCCAAGCCATGGCGCCACCAGCACCAATTAAGAGTCCAAGTCCGCCAATAGGTGCTTGGGAAGGGTCGCTTGGAAAATCAACACCTTGTGCAATGATAGTATTTGTGATTGATATTATGGTAATCAGTAAAGTGTATAAATTTGTTTTCATGTCTCTCCCCCTATTTAATATATGTGACTTTCTGAGTAAAAGTCTGCTTAGCTGTGGTGAGTTTCATAAAGTAAACACCGGATGATAATCCCTGTGGCTCCCAGTTATAATGGTGTTTCCCAGGCTTCATGTGATTCTGCAACAATGTTTCCACCAGAGCTCCCTTAACATCATAGATATTTAATGCCACCAAACTTACATCAGGAATATCAAAGCTAATGGTAGCACTGGGATTAAAGGGGTTTGGATAAATAGGATGAAGGGCAAAGTCAGAAGGCAGAGTCGCATCACCATTCTGGCCCAATGCACCGTAAGTAACGCTCAGAGTAAACCTGGGCTCACCCACAACGGGATACGTGCCTATGGGTCCGTCATAATTAGCGCTGAAGCTCCCCTTTGGCTCTGTGGTGAAAACATATTCGCTTTCTAGGTCTAAATAGGTCTCTGAGCCTGTTATATTATCTGTTAGTGTCATACTTATATGATCCGGAAGCTGGTCCAAGTTCCAGCTTAGGTTCACTTCTCCAGCGTCCGTGACGTAGTTGGTTTCATCAAGAGTTAACAGCATCACATCTAATGGAAAAGAGAGCATCCCTTCATAAGTATAGGGAAGGTTATGAATATCAAGGGCTATCTCTTCAGTATAGGATAAACCAACAACACGGCTGCTGGCGGAAAAAGGAAGAAGTTTCTTCCCATCGGCATTATCCAGGCCTGCTTCACCAACATTCATAAAAGACATGAAAGTCTGATCGGTATAATCGGCAGCAACCACACTAAACGACACACTGCCGGTACTGTCATTGTCCAACGTTCTGTAAAAGGCACCCGATGAAGTGGATTTGTCCGCCGTCTCAATCGTAATGGAACCCGTTCCACCGCTGGCTTCAACCCAAAAACCCTGGTAAGGTGCGATGAGTCCATTTGTAAGGCTACCGGATGATCCATTCCAGCTTTTCCAGCCTGAGGCAGCATCATCCCAGACATTTACAGTGCCAGATAGATTTGTCGGTGATATGTCATCCCAGTCAATGGTTGTAGCATAAGGATTGCCGGCCAGGCCGTATTCACCATTGGCAATACTGCCCAAAGAAGCGCTGGAACTGTTTTCTGAGCCTGATACACTCAAAGACACAGGAAGATCAGAGTCTCCATCCCAATCGGTATCATCAAACACATAAACTAAAAATCCTGTACCTGCCGTTAGGCTTGCTCCACCACCGGAACCCGATATATCAGTCAATGCTGTCCAGCTCTGACCAGAAACATTCAGTGTCCATACATTAGCCGTTCCATCGGTTACATCGGCACCTGTCATTCCCTGAGTCCATAACTCCGCTAACAAATCACTATAAATCTGGCCCGCAACAGGACTCGACATCATACGAAAACCAGAATTACCAGCAATTGAAACTTTTGATAAATCTGGTGAAAATTCGTCACCAAGTGTAAAACTCTTATAATCAGCGATAGATTGGCTTGATGCTCTATTTCCAATATTTGAACTCCCGGGAAATACAAAATATCTATAATTAGAATCCCACTGCTGTTCCGTAAACATGCAAAACCTGATTTTATCTGTGGTGCTCGTTACACCTAAAATTGATCGTTTGATCTTGAACTCTAAATAATCTGTACCACCTGCCATTTGCGCATTATCAGTATTGTAGGTATAACTAGTTGTCTGCCCTGTTTGGCTCCATGAAGAACCACTATCATCATAATCCCTAAATTCTATATAAGCACTGCCTTCCGTAGAATTAAATTTGAAAACCAAAATATAATCTGCCGAAAAAGGAGCTGTAATATTATTCCCCCATGCATAAGCATCTGTTGTACCATTACTACCAGTAGGATCCGTATCAAAATAAAGAAAACATGCCTGATCATTGTAATCAATCTCAGCATCCCTGATACCGACATAGATATTTGTAGCATCCCAGGTGACATATGCATTATCTGCATCGGAAATATCTGTAAAGGTTTCATCACTGGCCCAACCACTGTTTGTGCCATTGACTGTAATTGTGGTATAGGATGTGGCTGATAAAATTGAACAAAGGAATGTTGAGATTAAAATACTGTTTTTCATGAAAGAACCTTTTAGCTAATTAATGTCTCACCTAGGGAATGAGCTTAGTGAATTTAATGAAATTTTTCATTTTTTCAAAAGTAGGTGCCATAATCTTGTTACTTCAAAAATAATATTTTCTGCTGGGTTACATTTTCACCCGTCCGGGTGCGTACAAAATAAATACCGCCACTGACAGTTTGATAATAAATATCTTTTCCATTCCATCGAATCGAATATTGTCCCGGCATGACTCTACCGCAATTTTTAAACCAAACCTGTCTCCCCATTACATCAAAAATGGAGACAGAAAAATTTGTCTCATTTGGAATGTCCCACTTCAAAACAACCACATTATTAAACGGATTGGGGAAGGCTGAATACGTATGAAATTCCGTTGGTACTGTATTCTCTTCCACCGCTAAGGGAACATCCTCAATGGTGATGGTGATAACAAGTGTATCGCTTTCCCCGCGCAGCCCCGAAAGAACAAACGCAATCAATATAATCCATTTTTGAATCATAGATTTATCTGCGGCTTAATTGTCTGGTATTGACTTGAGCTACCACCGTTCCACCCTGTCCATCACTCACGACAAACTGAACGCTGGAATACGTCCCACTCTGAGTATAATCAGGTGTCCATGTAAATGTAGCAGTTCCGTCCGTATTATCCGTAAATGCTGCACCCGTTGGCAGATTTGCCGATGTCCAGGTTAAGGCATCACCATCCACATCCGCAGCAGTGATCGAGAAAGTGAGTTCTGTCCCTTCTAACCCGGATTGATCCGAAAGTGATGCAATGACCGGTGCGTCATTCACTGCTGTTACTGTGACATTAAAAGTTTCCGTATCTGTCCCACCGTTTCCATCTGATACCGTAACTGTGAATGCAATGGCTGTTGTTGTATTATAGTTGGATGCTGCCGTCAAGGTTAGTGTTGTTCCACTGATGGATACGGACACAGTTTCAGAACTGCCACCGGAAACAGTATAAGTCAATGCATCGTTATCCGCATCCGTGGCAGAAAGTGTAAGTGTTGACACCACATCCTCCGTCATGGTCTGGGGACCAATAGTGGCAAGAACGGGCGCAGTATTACCTGTGATCGTGAGTGTTCCACTCACATTCGTTGAGCCATCCCAAAAACCACCGCCTCCGGAAGAATATCCGCCGTAAACATAGGTGACGCCACCATCAATGGAAAACCGGGTGGCATAATAGTAGGTGCCGATCGTTGTAATGCCTGTTCCAATGTCGGCCATATATTCATCATTATTTCCACTATCGCTGTTATAACTTGCTGTTACCCAAGTCCAATCTGTCCCCGATGGGTCAGAATTGGAAGATGCAAACCCAATCCACGTAGTGATACCACTTCCTTGTCCAGTAGCATCGGTCACACCTGATTCGTAGATCTGTCCGTAAGCGGTAAATCCACTGCCAACTTCAATTGTTCCGCTTTCAGGATACTGGAGGTTGGCCCAGTCGATGGTATTATCGGTGATAGTTAAACTGATGGATGTTGTGTCCGTGGACGCAAATCCAAGTGAGATAGTGAGAAGAATAAGCGCTTTTTTCATGGCAGCCTCCGGGGTTTATTTTAGGTAAAGAATTTTTTGTGTGGTTCGCCCAAATTTTGATTTTACTGAAACTAAGTATACACCTGATGATAATGGTTTCCCATCCTGAGAATCTCCAGACCAAATTAAAATATGAGATCCTTCACTTAATAAAGATTTATCAAATGATTTAATTAGACGACCCGACAAATCAAAAATAGATATGGAGCCAATTATTCCGTCTGGAATTGAAATATTGAACTGAATTTGGCCATTAAATGGATTTGGATAGGCGGATAAAATTTGGAATTTTTCCGGAACCTTGGGTTCTTGGTACTTCGTGCTTAAAACCCACTCTTGATTTGCATACACTACTGCTGATTTTGCGGGAATTGAATATTCACTGTAATTGCCATCTCCCGTATAAAGATCATTCCCGGGATCGGTTATGTTATACCAATTCCCGCCAGAGAGAAACGGTACGTCATTAACCGTCTGATCACTGGATGAAAAATTGGCAATCACAACAACCTGGTCATCACTGTTGCCTTCAGATTGGTCTTTATATCCATAAACAATAACTCTCTCATCCGTATAGCGATATAGATCGAAAAACGTACCCTTTGAAAAAACGGGATTCATTTTTCGAAATTTCGCCAAGGTGGAATAATGAGTTAAATGAGACTGACCCACTTCTGTTTCTAATAATGTCCAGTCTATAGGACGGTATTGCAATTTTTCTTCATAATCCCCATTGTTGTTGGCATCAGTCCACCCGGTCTGGAGGCCAAATTCCTGGCCTTGCCAAATCATTGGAATACCTTGAGCTGTAAAGAGTAAAGATGCATAAAATTTATCGATCGCTCTCGCCTGACTTAATGAAACACCATCAAATTCAACCATTTCCTGGATTAAGGATTGTTCATCGTGAGAAACCATATATTTTACAGCTTGAGTCAAATCAGCATAAGGTGTTCCCGAATTAGAATATTCATATAATCCAATTATTTGTTGCATTGCAGTCATTGTACCAATACTACTAAAAATGTGGTCAATCAAACGATCATGAAAACTATCATGCCAACTGGAAGTCAGCTTTGTGTTATTCACTAACCATGGATCTGATGGCAAGTGTTCAGCAATTTGGTAAACATTAGAATCCAATTCATCGATGGCATCAGCCCACGCTAAAAGTCCAAATTGCGGTTGATTCAAATCCCAGCCCACGTACCTCGTGGCATCAAAACGAAAGCCATCAACTCTATATTCTTCCAGCCAAATCCGATGAACTTCATTGATATATTCAATCGTTTTCTCATTAAAATGATCGAAATCCAACATTCCCCACGTTCCTTCAGTTTCGTTAGGATTTAAATCGTTAGAATTTTTAAAATATGGATTTAAAACATTATTCGGCTGAATTTTCCAGAGAGGAGTAGACGATGTTGCATGATTCCATACCAAATCTAAAATAACAGCCATATTACGGGAATGTGCCTCATCCACCAATTGTTTAAAATTTTCAGGTGTGCCGTATGTCCCTTCTACCGATGACATAATTTCCGGATTGTAGCCCCAGGATCGTCCACCGGGAAATTCAGTAATTGGCATGAGTTCAATTGCATTTATCCCCGATTCTCTCAAGTGATCTAATCGTATTATAACATCATCAAAGGTTCCTTGGCCACTACCTTGAGCAGCAAAATCATCCACGTGTAACTCATAAATAATCAGAGTGTCTAAACTGGGGCGGATAAAATCATTTGATTGCCAATTATAATCATCCGCTGTGGAAACGCCACCAGCACCAATTTCTACCCGTGTTTTGCCATTACTCAATCTTCTTGTGAATGGATCGGGTAACCTGCTACCATTTATTAATAAATATTCATACTCATATTGCCCGAAGGATAAATCCAATTCCGTCCACCAGACGTCGGTCTGGTCTGGATCCAGGTTCATTACAATGGCATCGGAGGCCAATCCCGTTTCACCCAGGCTTGTAACAATCACCTGCATAACAGGTTGGGAAGGTGCATAAACGGCTAAAATCATGTTGCCGTTCAACCAATTGGGGCCCATTTTAACGTCTGCAGGGAGAGATGCTTCTACAATCTCAATCTCCGGCTGATCGTAAACCGTATGAAGTTCCCCATCAATTGAAGCTTGTATCCAATAGGATTCAAACAATGTTTTCGGCGGATCCAAGGCAACGTAAAAAACACCATTATCATGATAAAACTCTGTGGCGGAGACCGTATCACCCCCAACAGCGTAGCAAACCGAATCCACATTGCCAGTTGTGAAAATTCCGACACCTAGTCCATCTACAAGTCCTTCTTCATTCAGGTGCCTTGCGGGCTGAAAAAACAAAGGATCGGTGACGTCAAGTATCGAATTGTTATTCTCATCATCTATTGTAAGAGGATTTAAAGGATCTGAAATCCAACTATAATCTGTTCCAGATGAATTATGGTGAAAATGAATTTTATATAAATACTCAGAACCAATATTTAAAGAATAAGTTCGTTTATAGGCATCAATAGCTTCATCATAATTCATTAAACTAGGAGCATTGGGATTTATCATTCCATTAGAATTTGGTCCCCAATCTTCATTGCTACCAGGCGGCATCGTGCCCGGAACAAAAATACGAATAAACTCTTCCCCTGGATGAGTGACATATCTAAATGTTACATCCAAAGATTGTGGTAATAATTGTCCGATTAATAACCCAATTAAGAGGTCTTTTTTCATAAACGCACTTCTTTAGATAAGTGCCGGTACCAAAACCAATACAATCCAGCAGAAAGAACAACGAGTAATCCAAAAAGATTAAACACATTTGACCATTGTTTCATAACGATCATCATACCTGTTAGGAACAAAACAACCTGCCACGGAACCGCAAAGAATATTGCAATAATATCACGCCGGTTTTCTTCATTTATTTGGTGCAATACATCTGTTGGTATTTCAGTACGGACAGACCCCCAAAACCCAAATGGCCGCGTAACCTTATAAAAATTGGAAAGTACAGCGCTCTCTGTGGGAGGCGTTAAATACGTCCCAAGAATACAACCTACCAGCGATGAACCACTGGCAATTAAAAATGAATTATATTCCGCAATTGGACCACCAAATCCTTTTGTTAAAACTGCAGCAATCATTCCCACAGCTGTTCCTATTGCAAACCCATAGCCATTAAAGCGCCACCAGTACCATCGAATAACTTGTGGAATAAACATGCCTGCACCTATTCCCATCGTAATCCAGCCCCAAATTTCATTGATATTGGAAATTGTTAAACTGAATAATAGTGCTAGTAAAACTATAACCAAGGACGCTAATCGACTTTGGAGAATCAAATCTTTTTCACTGGCATTTGGTCTTAAATAAGTTTGATATAAGTCTTTTACCCAGTAGGCAGCACCTGCATTTACTGTGGAGTCAAAGGTAGACATAGCAGCCGCCATGAGGCCGGCAATTAAGAATCCCTTCACACCAACAGGAATATAGTTTTTAATGACGGTTGGTAATACAAGTTCGGGATCAGCAATAACCGTTCCGGTCTCTATACCATGATAAATACCCAACATGGCAAAGGATGCAATTAAAGGCCATCTAAATGCTAAAAGACATGTCCAGAAAAGAGAAAGCAACCCTGCTTCTCGATCACTTCTGGCAGCAAAATAGCGTTGTAGCATATAACCCCCAGCACCACTTGCTCCTTCAAGTGTTACTTTAAATAAATAGAACATAATAGCTATTCCAAATAGGTTATAAATTGAGAAGGTGGATCCTTCAGGCATATTCATTTCCTGGGGGGGTGTCATCCGGGACCATTCTGCCAATGTTGTTTTAATAGCTGTAAATGAACCATCCATCATTGGGACAGACACTAAAAATTCATCAGGTAAGTCCACCGTTGTCATTGCCAAAACTGATATATAAATAATAACACCAAAAATAAATATTCCTTGAAAAACATCAGTCCAGACTACTCCATATAGCCCACTAGCTAATGTATATGTCATCGCAAGAATAATCATTAGGATGGAAGCATAGAGTGGTTCTATACCCAAATAATCTCCTATAAATTTTCCGGCACCAATGACAAAATAAGTAACCATAGCTACTGTCATAATAATGGCAGCAATGGCACTAATTATACGTGCAACATCGCCTTCTTTTTTAGTTCCGAATCGAAAATGCATCCATTCCGCCTGGGTCATCACTTGAGACCTGCGGTTCCATTTTCCCATAAAGACCATGAGAAAAGCCATGATCAATGTAACCCCACCTCTTATTTCAATAAAAAATCCTTTTGTTCCAAGGGCATAAATAAATGCTGTATTTATCATGGTACCAGCAATATCCGTATTCGAAGCCATCCCAGATGCACCCAATGCCCACCAAGGTAATTTTCGATTTCCTAGAAAATATGAATCAATACCAGCAGACGCTTTTTTTTGCATAACAAGACCAACCACAACAATCGCTGATAAATAGACGACAATAATTATAATATCAATTGTAGCCATATGTTATTTCCCCTGATAATATTTTTGATTGTATTCTTCGATCATTCGGTGTGCTGTAAAATCAACCCCTGTTTTAATCGCTTCTTTCATGATTGATGCCCATTTAACTTTTTCATTATAATACGTAGGAATCACTTGATTCTCTAGCACAGAATATAGATGATTTGCATCTTTCTTGTCATCAGGATTTTCAGGATCTCCTACCGACCAACCATTCACACCATCTCTACAACCTTCTGCCCACCAACCATCCAAAACGGATAGGTTTGGAACACCATTCAGGGTTGCT
>Ga0209362_1000637_pt1 | contig 30773 bp, 25 predicted proteins | sample SaaInlV_165m_DNA_FD_184680 | JGI IMG/M metagenome (GOLD analysis project Ga0209362, IMG submission 184680) | Marine microbial communities from expanding oxygen minimum zones in the Saanich Inlet - Saanich Inlet SI037_S3LV_110m_DNA (SPAdes)... | ecosystem: Environmental > Aquatic > Marine >... | reverse complement strand
CCATAACGGAGTAACTATAGCATCCAATACCTGCCGCTCGTAAAGCCGTACCGGCTATTCAAGGCGGTCCACCGGCAAATGCGGAAAGGCGCTCATTTCGTGGGGCAAGCGTACGGTTGTGCCTTGGGTGAGATAGGCCGGGCTTAACTGGTCCAAGCGGGAGACACCCAAAAGCCCCATGGAAATCTCGATCTCTTTCTGCAAAATCTCGAGCACGCGAACAACCCCCGCCGCCCCCGCCGCCGCCAGCCCCCAGGCCTGCAAGCGGCCAATGCCGACCAGATCGGCGCCCAGGCACATGGCTTTCAAGATATCGGTGCCCCGGGTAAAGCCGCCATCGATGATGATCTTGGCCTTCCCCTCCACCGCGTCGACAATCTCCGGCAGAATTTCGATGGAGCCGCGCACATAATCCATCTGGCGACCGCCATGGTTGGAAATATAGACAACCTCCACCCCGTGTTCGACGGCAAGAAGCGCATCCTCGGCGGTCTGGATGCCCTTGAGCATGAACGGGATATCGCCGAGCGCATCCTGCAGCATCTTCACCGTGTCCCAAGTCACGGTCTTCTGCCAGGTGCGATGGGCGACATCGCGCAAAGCCATCTGCGCCGGGTTGAGCCGTTCCCGGTTGCCGTAATAGGCGAGATCCACGGTCAACGCCACCATCGCATAATCGGCGCCCTTGACCCGGCGCACCAAGTCTTTCAGCCAATCGGAATCGCCGCGCACATAAATCTGGAACGCCTTGGCATGGGGCGAGTTGGCCGCCGTCACTTCCAGCTCCGGCTCGGTCACCGCCGAGACCATATTGATGACGCCGATTTGCTCGGCCGCCGTATCGACGGCCAAGGCCGCGCCTTCATGGATGCGCTGCAACCCGCCGATGGGCGCCAGCATCACCGGCATGGCCATTTTGTGACCAAGAAATTCAGTGCCGGTATCAACATCGGACACATCGCGCAACACTCGGGGGCGAAACGAAAGGCTGTCCAGGGCCTGGCGATTGCGCCGGAGGCTGGTTTCGGTTTCGGCGCCGCCGCACACATAATCCCATTCCGCTTGTTTCAAATTCTGGCGTGCGGCAACGATGATATCGTGGCTGGCCGGAAAGCGCGCCGCTATTTCTGCATTCTCGCTCATGATTGTCTCCCCCATTTCGGTTATGCTGCCGGGGAGCATTATCCCGCCAGCAACGGAGAAGAACAATGGCAACGGACATTCTCGGCCTGCGTACCACCATCTACAAAGTTACCGACCTGGAAAAGGCCAAGGCCTGGTACGCGGGCGCCTTCGGTGCGGCTCCCTATTTCGATGAGCCGTTCTATGCCGGCTTCAATATCGCTGGCTATGAGCTGGGCCTGATGCCGGATGATACGCCCGCCGGTGCCAAGACCGCCAACGTGCTCAGCTATTGGGGCGTGGAAGATATAGAGGCCGCCGTCGCCCGCTTTATCGCGGCGGGCGCCGAAGCGGACAGCGATCCCGCCAATGTGGGCGGCGAGATCATGGTTGCCTCGGTGAAGGATCCGTGGGGCAATGTGATCGGCTTGATCTATAACCCTGAATTTCAGCTATAATCGCTTTTGGAAGGGTTTGGGAGGAATGGAATATGGTACGCAACGCACATTTGGTCGGCAGCGCGCCCTACGATACCGCCGATGAAAGCTTTCGCGCCGCTATGGAGCATTTGGGCGGCCATTTGAAGCGCCTGCCCGATGGCGAGGTGGGCGAGCGCGACACCTGGATCCGCTGACAGAATAAACGCATCGGCCAAAGCCCGCAGATGCGCGTCTCCAAAACCGAGAACATTTATGTCCCCTTTCCGCCCTATGAAATCGTTCCCGGCGTCACTTCGGCGGACGAAATCGTCTTTCCCAATCTCGGTTATGGCGACGCCGCGATCTCCTCCTATGGCGTGTTCGAAAAGCTGACCATTGAAGGGATCATTCCCGGCGACAAACGCTTTATGGTCGGCCTTCCCACACCGCTCTCCGTCGCCGCCTTCTATGTAGAGCCGAGATCGCGGGATCTGTTCGAACAGGCCTATAGCCGCGCCCTCGGTCAGGAATTCGACAAGATGCTGGAGACTATTCCAGCCCACCGGCTTTCTATCCAGTGGGAAGTGGTCAGCGAGTTTGGGCTCTTGGAAGGCCTTATGGAAAACCACTTGGGCGATGACATGTTGGACGCGATTACCACCCGGCTGGCCGGGCTCATCGATCTGGTGCCCGAGAATGTGGAAGCCGGGATACACCTTTGTTATGGGGATTCCGGCCACAAGCACTTCATCGAGCCCACCGATGCCGGGCATCTGGTCGATGTGGCCAACGGCGCCGCAAACAAGGCGAAGCGGCCCATTGCCTGGATCCATTTGCCGGTACCGCGCGAGCGCGACGATGCCGCTTATTTTGCACCGCTGGCAAACTTGGCCTTGAGCCCCGAGACCGAGCTTTATCTCGGTCTGGTGCACGCGACCGGCGGCAAGGAAGGCACCATGCGCCGGCTCAAAGCGGCGACCGCCGTTGTTAGCGATTTCGGTATCGCCACCGAATGCGGTCTCGGCCGCCGCGAGCGAGAGAGCATTCCGGACCTTCTTGGAATTCATCAGGAATTGTGTGGTTGAATTCAGCCCCTTTGGCAGCGCACACTGGCGACCAAAGCAGCAATCCTTAACGCCGGAGGAATTCCATGAGCCTGTTCAAATACAAATTCCGCCCACCCCATATGGGCAAGTACCCCATGGAGCAGGTCAAGCGTGTGGATGAGCCGACCACCCGCATCGACAAAGAACGGGTGCCGAGGGTGCCCATCCGCGGCGCCTTTTTCACGCGCCCCAATTTCGGCGATTTGGGTGAGCGGGTGAAGTCGGAGCGCCAGCGCTTCATGGCCAAAAGCCCCTTGGGCCGCGCCATGGGCGAATCCCTGGCCGCCAACATTCCCTTGCAGGACGGCCCGGTGGCCGAGGACATCGCACCCGGCACCGATGATCCAGAAGAGATGATGAAGCACATCAAGTCGATGGCCTATTTCTTGGATATCGACATGGTCGGCATCTGCGAAATTCCAGAATACGCCTGGTATTCCCACGACAGCGACGGCAACGAGGTAACACCGGATCATAAATACGCCATCGTCATGATCATCGATCAAGGCTACGAGACCATGGAAGGCGCCTCCGGCGACGACTGGATTTCCGGCCCGCAAAGCTACCGGGCCTATTTGCGCGGCCAGGAAGTGGGCAACGTGGTCGCCAACTATATCCGCCAGTTGGGCTATGGCGCCCGTTGCCATTCCTCGGCCAAGGGCCAGGTTCTGCAAATCCCGCTAATGCTACTGGCCGGGCTCGGCGAATTGTCGCGCATCGGCGAATTGGTGCTCAACCCGTTCCTGGGCCCGCGCATGAAGACCGCCGTGGTCACCACCAACTTGCCCATGACTTGTGACAAGCCGATCGATTTCGGGCTGCAGAAATTTTGCGAAAGCTGCTGGAAGTGCGCCCGCGAATGTCCCTGCAACGCCATCCCGTTCGGCGACAAGATCATGTTCAACGGCTACGAGATTTGGAAGCCGGACGTGGAGAACTGCGCCAAGTACCGGCTGACCAATCCCAAGGGCTCGGCCTGCGGGCGCTGCATGAAGACCTGCCCGCTGAACAAGGTGGTGACCGAAGACGGCCCGCTCCTGCAACGCATGGCAAGCTGGCTTGGCATCAACGCCATGTGGCTAAAGCCTTTGTTGATTCCCATCGCCGTCAAGCTGGACGATTGGATGGGCAATGGAAAACGGGTGCCGGGACAGAAATGGTGGCTCGATCTGGAATACGGCAAGGAAGGCAAGTTGAAGATGTCGAAATCCAACGAGCGCGATATCGACGTTAACAAGAAATGGCCGAAGAACTTGACCACCGCCATCTATCCCGCCGAAGACAACCCGCCCGGCGATTCCCGCGACGCCCATCCCATCGACCGGCCCCGGGCCATGGAAAAGGGCGAGGAGGCGCGCAAGCCGGAAAATTCGCCGAAGAACACACCCAAGCCGGCGGCGAGCGAGGCGGCAAAATAGGCGGAAACGCGGAGGTGCTGCTAAGGAGACTCGATAAGTTTTTCGAAGGTTTTCTCGAATTCCTTCAACGCCCTATAGACGTTATGTGTGCACTCCTGCATCTCAAGGGATCTAGCCACGCCTCGGTACTGTGGAGAGGGTTTGTACATTACGGAATGCTCAACGTCCCAGAATTGTCCAATAAGCATCGACACCACTTGAAATTCGGCAAAGACATTGGTCACGGCATCTAATCGACCGTAATAGGTGAAGGCCAACGGATCGCCAGATTCTTCGGCGTCCATAACATGGTTCGGTACCCAGTCAGAAAATTGCTCGGCCAATGTAGCATTGAGTTCATGCAACCGGGCCTCCGGGAATACGAGAACCCGCACGCCGGCCAAATCCTTCAGATCGGTAAGCGTATAGAGATCGGGTTGTTCCTGGTTAAACTTGCGCACCTCTTTGTCTCGGCGAAGCGCATCAATTGCACTTTCGCAATCTTTTATTCGTGAGGTGACAATTACCTGTTCGTGTTTATCCGGCCTTCGAGATACCGGAAGAACGCAATGCCTGATTTTCGTTTCCAATTGTTCAGACGCGAACCGAATATCTGGCAGGAGTTTGAAGTATTCTTCTCGCAGCCGGTCTTCAACAGTCCGCTCGGCCATCAGGCAAGATCGTTCACTAGCTCGCGCTTGACCGAATCGGAAGGCTGCTCATTGAAATGGAAACACCAATCTTTCGCTGCCGAGTTTTCGCCAATGTATCGTTCTAGCTCTTCCGGGTCGTGGTCCTCAATGAACTCCACACTAAAGGCCATCCTGGCGTCGCGATTAAAGTAAATCATTCGCTCAAAGTTGTATTTGAAACGACCCCTCTCAAGCAGTTCCCGTTTTCTACCTAGCGTTCCCAATTCTTTGTTTCTCCGACAATTTGACAGGCAACAGACGAACAATTTCGCTACTATGTTTTTAACATATAACACAAATGTTAATTCTGAGCCAGCGGCAACCAATATTTTGAAAGCTTCCAGTGGGTTTACGGACGAATGATTGAACCTCGAATATCGAATTTTTTCGGCGTCAGCTTTCTCGCGCTTATGGCGCTCGCCACCGGCGTACCAAACCTGGTGAGCGCCCAAGCTGCCGGTGAGGTGGGTATCGACCGGGTCACGCGGGAGACACTTTGCGGCATCGGGCGCGGGAGGAACTGCGATATCAAGCTCGCCGTCCGGCTGGGCCTGTTCGAGACCGGGCTGCGGCCCCGCTTCCCTGCCAATGCCCAATGCCGGAATATCGACGAGCAATGGGCCATCGATTACACCCCTAAGCGCCGCCGCGAAGCCTATCATGGGGGCATCGATATGCCGGCACCGTTTGGGGCGCCAATTATCGCCGCAGCCGCCGGCACTGTGGTTTCCGTATCGGAGGGCGCGAACAGCTTTCGCGGGCGCGAGATCATCCTCCGCCACAGCCCCAGCGATACCGGCATCGATTTGTGGATTTATACCCAATACGCCCATTTCGACCGAGGCCCGAATTTGACGGTCGGGGCGCGCGTAGCCATGGGTCAGGTGCTCGGCCCGACCGGCAATTCCGGGCGGCGGCTCAAGCGCGGCGGGCGGCAGCAAAGACAGCGCCGCCCAGCCATCCACTTCGCCGTCTGGTTCTCAGACCATCCGGGCTATGCCGTGCATCGGAACAAGATTATCCCGGTGAAGGGACGCTGGATGGACCCCAACGCCCTCTACCGGAATACGTCACCCTTCGCCAGCAATGCCATGAAGGCTCTGCCGAAATCAGATAAACGCGTCCCCATCCCGGTCATGTTCGAAGATGGCAAAACCTACCCGACCGGCACAAAGCTTATCTGGCCCTACGCCTGCAAACGCAAATAGCCCCCCTAAACCGCGTCCAGGGCCTGGGCGATGTCGGCGATGATGTCGTCCGGATGTTCGATCCCCACCGAAAGGCGCACATAGCCTTCGGTCACGCCGGTGGCCAACAGATCGTCGCCTTCCAACTGGGAATGGGTGGTCGAGGCTGGATGGATCGCCAGGCTGCGGGCATCACCGATATTGGCCACATGGTAGAGCATCTGTAAGGCGTCGATGAATTTTTTGCCGGCCTCGGCGCCGCCTTTCAGCTCCATACCCACCAGGGCGCCATTGCCGCCGCTCAAATAGGTGTCGGCGCGGCGCCGCATTTCGCCGTCCTGGAAGCCGGGAAAGATCACCTTATCCACCTTGTCGTGGCCGTTCACAAAATTGGCCACCGCCTCGGCGTTCGAACAATGCTGGCGCATACGCAGCGGCAAAGTTTCCAGCCCTTGGATAAAGCTGAAGGCATTGAACGGCGCCATGGAGGCACCAAGATCGCGCAGCAAAACCACCCGCGCGCGGATGATATAGGCGATGGGTGCACCCAATGCTTCGGGGATCAATGTTCCCCAAACGGCGCCGTGATAGCTGGGATCGGGCTCGTTCAACAGAGGCTGGCGTTCCGGAAACTCGGTCCAGTCGAAATTGCCACCATCGACAATCATCCCGCCGATGGAGGTGCCATGTCCGCCGATATATTTGGTGGTCGAATAAACAACAATGGCGGCGCCATGCTCCAACGGCCGGCACAATATCGGGCACGCGGTGTTGTCCATGATCAGCGGGATGCCGTATTCGCGCCCGATGTCGGACACCTCTTTGATTGGAAACACTTCCAATTTCGGATTCGGCAGGGTTTCCGCATAGATGGCGCGGGTATTATCATCGATGGCGGCGCGGAAATTCTCCGGATCGGACGGATCGACGAAGCGGGTTTCGATGCCCATCATGGAAAGCGTATTGGCGAACAGGTTCCAGGTACCACCGTAAAGATCGGTGGACGATATGATGTTGTCGCCGTTGCGCGCCAAATTCTGGATGGCGAAGGCCGACGCCGCCTGACCGGACGCGACCGCAAGAGACGCGGCGCCGCCTTCCAGCGCGGTAATGCGTTGTTCGAGCACATCGTTGGTCGGGTTCATGATGCGGGTATAGATATTGCCCAGTTCCGCCAGGGCAAAAAGATTGGCCGCATGTTCTGTGGAATTGAACTGATAGGACGTGGTTTGGTAGATGGGCACCGCCACCGCGTTGGTGGCCGGATCGGCCCGGTAGCTGCCGCCGTGCAATACAATGGTTTCTGGATTTGTAAAATCACCGCTCATAATATCATCACTCCCAGCTATATTTGTTTATTGGATTTGCAGCTTAGGCCAGTGCTACGCATTATCCAACCCACAGCGGCAATCGCCGCATCGCCGATAAAAAGTGATCAAAGGCCCCGATTGTGCTAGAAACAGCGCCAATGATTCGCGAAGCGCAAAAGGAACGACAATTGCTGAAATCGGTGTTGCCACCCATCAACCGGGCCGGATGGCCATTTATCGCCATATTTGCAGGCCTCAGCCTCGCCGCTGCCTGGTTTTCCGAGCCTATGGGGTGGGCCGGCGCCGTGCTGACCTTGTGGTGCACCTATTTTTTCCGCGATCCCGCCCGAGTGACACCGGTGCGCGCCGGGCTGGTGATCAGCCCCGCGGACGGCGTCATCCAGTCGGTCGGCCCTGCCGAGGCGCCGCAAGAATTGAAAATGGAAGGCCAGGCCCTCAACCGGATATCGGTATTCATGAATGTGTTCGACGTGCATGTGAACCGCATGCCGCTCGCCGGCAAGATCGAAGACGTGCAGTACCGGCCGGGCAAATTCTTCAACGCGTCCCTCGATAAGGCCAGCGAACATAACGAGCGCCAATCTATCCGCCTCAAAACCGAAGGCGGCGAGAGCTTCGGCGTGGTGCAGATCGCCGGGCTGGTGGCCAGGCGCATCAAATGCGATGTGACGCCGGGCCAGGAAATGCAAGCCGGCGAACGCTTCGGGCTGATCCGCTTCGGCAGCCGCGTTGATGTCTATTTGCCGCAATCGGTGCCGGCGCTGGTCGCCGTCGGCCAGCGAGCCATCGCCGGCGAAACCGTGATCGCCGATATCCACGCCCAGGAAGAGCCCCGCCAAGGCGAGGTGCGTTAGATGTTCCGCCCCCGCCGCGAGCGCTTAAGGGCGCTGTCCATCAACCGGATGATCCCCAACATCCTGACCATGCTGGCTTTGTGCGCCGGACTAACGGCGCTGCGCTATGGGCTTGAACAAAAGTGGGAGCAAGCGGTGCTGTCGCTGGTGGTGGCCGCCATCCTGGATACTCTGGACGGGCGCATCGCCCGCATCCTCAACGAGACCTCGAAGTTCGGCGCGGAACTGGACAGCCTGTCGGACTTTGTCGGCTTTGGCGTTGCTCCGGCACTTCTATTGTATCTTTGGACCATGAACAGCGCCGGGCCGGTGGGCTGGGTGCTGGTGCTATTGTTCAGCGTCTGCTGCGCGCTCAGGCTGGCCCGCTTCAACACGCTAGTCGACGCGCCGGAGCCACCCGCCTGGGCCAAGAACTACTTTACCGGCGTGCCCGCCCCAGCTGGCGCCGGCCTGGTATTGCTGCCCATGATCCTTTCCTTTCAGATTGATGCGCCCTGGCTACGCTCGCCCATATTGACCGGCGCCATTATCTTTATCGTTGCCTGTCTGCTGGTCTCACGGCTGCCCACCTATTCGTTCAAGACGTTCCGGGTTCAGCACCGCATGGTTCTGTTTACCATGCTCGGCGTCGGCATCCTGGCGGCGTTGTCGGTCAGCGCGCCTTGGCTGACTTTGAGCATTATTCTCGCCGCCTATCTCATTTCGTTCCCGTTTGCCATTCGCTCGTTCCGTCGGCTCGAAACCGAAGCCGATGAATTCCACAAGAAAGGCGAGACCGTGCCCGCCGATTTCGGCGAACCGGACGAGGAAAACAACAACGACAATCAGGCGGCGGAATAAGCGGCGCCGAATTCGCCTCATGTGGAAGCCCCCCGAACGCATCAAGTTTGATCCCGATCCCGGCCCGGCCCCGGACGCCGCCGAAGCCGCTTCCGCGCGCCTGTTCAGCCCGCTTCAAGTGGGGCCGGTGCGATTGGAGAGCCGAACCTGGGTGCCGGCCATGGTGCCGTGGCGGGCCAGCGGCGACGGCATGGTTACCGATGATGTGCTCGATTGGTACGAGCGCTTCGCCAAGGGAAAACCCGGCGGGCTGGTGATCGAAGCAACCGGCATCCGCGACGTGCCGTCCGGCCCCTTGCTGCGCATCGGCCACGACCGCTTCATTCCAGGGCTAAAAGAGCTCGCGGCCAGGGTGCATCAAGCCAGCCACGGTGAAACCCGGCTGTTCATCCAGCTTATTGATTTCCTCGCCATCCGACGGCGCCCGGAACGGAGCCGCTACTTGAACGAATTTCTGGCCATCACCGATGCGCACCGGGCAGCCTTGAATATGGACGATGCGCCCGAAGCCGAGGTTCGCGCCGCCCTCGCCGTCTTAGGGGATGATGCGCTGGCGGAAATATTAAGCCCCAGAGAGATGGAAGCCTTGGCCATGGGCTACCGGGAACGGGTAACCGACGTCCATTTGTCGCCCATCGCCGATTTGCCCAACGCGCTGCCGGGTCTGTTCGCCGAGGCCGCGAAGCGGGCCGAGGTGGCCGGCATCGACGGCGCCGAATTGCACTATACCCACGCCTACACCATGGCGTCGTTCCTGTCGGCCACCAACGAGCGGACCGACGGCTATGGGGGAGAACGCGAAAACCGCATCCGCCTGCCCCTCGAAGTTTACCAAGAAGTCAGGAGCCGCACCGGCGCCGGTTTCGCCGTCGGCTGCCGAATGTCGGCGGAGGAATGCATAGACGAAGGCAGCAACTTGGACGACAGCGGCTATTTCGCGGCTGAATTTGCCGCCGCCGGCATGGATTTCTTATCCCTGTCCCGGGGCGGCAAATTCGATGACGCCAAGCAGCCAGGCATTGGCGAGGCCGCCTATCCCTATACGGGGCGAAGCGGCTACGAATGTATGCCCGCCGCCATATCCGATGCGTTCGGCCCCTTTGGGCGCAACGTTGCAGCCGCCGCGCAATTGCGCGCCTCCATCCGCGCCGCCGGGCACGCCACGCCGGTGATCGTCACCGGCGGCATCCACGGCTTTGCCCAGGCCGAGGCGATCCTGGCCGGCGGTGAGGCCGATGCCGTAGGCGCCGCCCGCCAAGGCCTCGCCGATCCCGACTGGTTTGAAAAAATCCGCCGAGGGCGCGGCGCCGAAGTGCGCCAATGCACCTATTCCAATTACTGCGAGGGGCTCGACCAGAAACACAAACAGGTCACCTGCAAACTTTGGGACCGGGAAGGCCTGGACAACGCCGGCGTCAAGCGCACCAGCGACGGCAAGCGCCGCACAACGGCGCCCGATTGGCGATGAGTGGCTCTTGCCCACAATTGAGCAACCGAATAGCTTGGGCATGGATGAACCCGGCGCACAGATTGTAAAGCGAGGATAGACAAATGGAAAAGCGGCATCAGGTATTGGTGGTCGGCGGCGGGCCGGTGGGCGCGTCGTTGGCGCTGGAATTGGGCATGCGCGGCATATCGGTCGGCGTCGTTGAGCGCCGCACCAACCCGCAGCGTATCCCCAAGGGCCAGAACCTGACCCAGCGCACGCTTGAGCATTTCTATTACTGGGGCATCGCCGACGAATTGCGCAGCGCCCGCGCCATGCCCCAAGGTTATCCTATCGGCGGCGTCACCGCCTACGGCAACTTGATGAGCGAATATTGGATCCAGCCGCCGCAGCGCGAAACCGTACGCGACTTCTATTTCCAGGCCAACGAACGCCTGCCCCAATACCATCTTGAAGAGGTGGTGCGAAAACGCATGGCCGACTTTCCGAACATCGAAGTCCAGTACGGCTGGACGGCGGAAACGGTCGAGCAAGACGATACCGGCGTCCGCGTCAGCATCGCCGAAGAAGACGGATCGGGCCACGAAGTCATCGAGGCCGACTATGTAGTCGGCTGCGACGGCGCCCGCTCGGTAGTGCGCGACCAGATCGGGATCGTGCGTTCCGGCTCCGATTTCGATCAATTGATGTTGCTGGCGGTGTTCCGCTCCACCGAATTGCACAAAGGCTTGGAGCGCTTTCCGCCGCGCTCCACCTACAATGTGCTGCATCCGGACCTGAAGGGCTATTGGCAGTTTTTCGGGCGCATCGATGTGGGCGAGGGCTGGTTTTTCCATGCCCCGGTGCCCGCCGACACCACCCGCGACAATTTCGATTTTCACGGCCTTATCCAGGAGGCCGCCGGCTTCGAGTTTGCAGCCGAGTTCGACCATGTAGGGTTTTGGGATCTGGCCGTCTCCGTGGCCGAGGATTATCAAAAAGGGCGCGTCTTCATCGCCGGCGATTCGGCCCACAGCCACCCGCCCTATGGCGGCTTCGGCCTCAACAATGGCCTGGAAGACGCGGTCAACATCGGCTGGAAGCTGGCCGCCAGGCTGGACGGCTGGGGCACTGATGCGTTGCTGAAAACCTATTCCGAGGAACGGCGCCCCATTTTCCGAGACACCGGCGAAGATTTTATCGCCGCGCGCATCAATAAGGACGCCGAATTCCTAGAACGCTACAGCCCGGAAAAAGACGAAGAGGAATTTGCCCGGGTCTGGAAAGAACGAGAATATACCGGCGGCATGCGCGCCGAAATATACGTACCCCATTACGAAGGCTCATCGGTCGTGATGGGCGAGGACGGCGCCGTATGCGGCGCCCATGGGGTGCACAGCTTTACCGCCCGCACCGGCCATCATCTGCCGCCGCAGCCCTTGTCATCGGGCCGCAACGTGTTCGAGGAACTGGATAGCGGCTTCAACCTGCTGGCCTTTGGCGCCGAGGACAAATCAGTTCAGGAATTCGAAGCGGCCGCCAAGGCGCGCGGCATTCCCTTGAACTGTATTCGCGACAGTTTTGAAGGGGGCCGCGAAAAATACGAGCAGCGCCTGATCCTGGTGCGCCCGGATCAATTCGTCGTCTGGACCGGTGATGATGGCCCGAACGATGCGTCAGCCATCATGGGCCAGGTGTCGGGACAGGACTAAATCTCTAGACGGCAAGACTTTTGGTCATGGCGCGCACGGGCTTCTGCAAATCGCCGGCCGAGAACGGTTTCGCAATAAACTGACTAACGCCCGCCGCCAACGCCGCTTTCACGTTTTCGATGGAGGCGTCGCCGGCCAATATCAATATGGGTATGGTCGAATTCACGGCGCGGATTTTTTCGATCAGTTGCAACCCGGTCATCCCCGGCATGGTCCAGTCGCAAACCACGAAACTAACGAAATTTGGATCTTCGCCGAACATCGCCATCGCCTTGGCACCGTCCAGGGCCCGTTCGATATGGGTCATGCCCATGGATTGCAGGATCGTGGTCACGATGGACACAATCCCGGCCTCGCTGTTCACGATAAGCGCGCCCATTTTCTCAAATCGTCTACTGTCGTCTATCATCGTTGGCTCCGGCACTCGCTTTTGCACAAGGTCGAGGCACTAAACTATAAAATTATTTCCCCGCCGCAAAGCTAGAAGCCATCATTTTTTGAAATAATTTTCCGGCACCGCAATTTCCGCGTCTTACCCCTTCAAGACCAAGCCGCAAACAGTTAACATGACGCCGGAGGCGAGCAGTATGGTAGGCAAGGCACCGGGCGGAGCAACCGCCCACGACGATACATTCGCGGCTGATCAATTGCCAGGCCGGGACCTATGGCCGGCGTTCGATTATTCGGGCACGCCTGAGCTGACGCAAATCCCGGACCGGCTGAACGCCGCCGCCGAATTGCTGGACCGCAACATCGCCCTCGGCAATGGCGGGCGCCCGGTGCTGCATCTGGACGATATCACTTGGAGCTATGACGATCTGTTGCGCCGCGCCAACCAGATCGCGGCAGTGCTTGTAGAAGATTGCGGATTGCGATCCGGCGCACGGGTGCTGCTTCGCGCGCCGAACACGCCGATGCTGGTGGCCTGCTGGCTGGCGGTGTTGAAGGCCGGCGGTATTTGCGTCTCCACCATGGCCCTACTGCGGGCCGGCGAATTGAAATATATCATCGAAAAAGGCGCCATCGCCCACGCCCTCTGCGACGTGAATTTCGGCGATGCTTTGGAAGAAGCGCGGGCGATAACCGAAGGGCTCAACCCTATCCTCTATTTCTCCGCCGCAGGTTCAGCGCCGGAGGCCGCCACGCTCGAAACCCTCGCTGATAGCAAACCCAGCACCTTCACCAACGTCGATACCGCCGCTGATGATGTGGCCCTGATTGCCTTCACCTCGGGCACCACTGGCAATCCCAAAGGCACCATGCATTTCCACCGAGACCTGATTGCCGCCGCCGATTGCCTTCCGCACTCTATCGCCCGCGTCTTGCCCAGCGATATCATCACCGGCACGCCGCCGCTGGCCTTCACCTTCGGGCTTGGCGGGCTGACCTTGTTTCCCATGCGCTATGGCGCCTCCACTCGGTTCGTCACCGACAACGCGCCCGATGCGCTCCTGGCAGCCATTCAACAATACCGCATCACGCAGATATATACGGCGCCCACCGCCTATCGGGCGATGGCCGGGCTGGCGGTTGATTATGATCTAAGCAGTCTGCAATTGGGTGTCTCGGCGGGGGAAACCTTGCCGAAAGCCACATGGGAGGCGTTTTTCGAAGCCACTGGCATCCGCCTGATCGACGGCCTTGGCGCCACCGAATTATTGCATGTGTTCGTTGCCGCCGCCCCAAACAATATGCGCGCCGGATTTACCGGCACCGCGATCCCCGGATATCAGGCCCGCGTGGTGGACGAAGACGGCCAGGAATTGCCGGCGAACACGCCTGGATTGCTGGCCGTCCGGGGCCCTACGGGTTGCCGTTATATGGACGACGAAGCACGGCAAAAAGACTATGTGCGGGACGGTTGGAACTATCCCGGCGATATCTATGAACAGGACGAAGACGGCTATTTCCGCTATGTGAGCCGCGCCGATGACATGATCATCTCGGCAGGCTACAACATCGCCGGGCCCGAGGTGGAGGCGGCCTTGTTGGAACATTCGAGTGTTGCCGAATGCGCCGTGGTCGGCACCCCGGACGAGGCGCGTACAAATATCGTCAAGGCCTTCGTGGTCTTAAGGGACGGCGTAAACGTGAATGCCGAGGCCTTACAGGATTTTGTCAAAGCCCGCATCGCGCCTTACAAGTACCCCCGCGCCATCGAATTCGTGGCCGAGTTGCCGAAGACCCAGACCGGAAAGTTGCAACGTTTCAAATTGCGAACATGAGGTAAAATATGAAAAATTCCACCAAATATATTCTGATCGCTGGCGCCGTCGTGGTTGGTATCGGCGGCATCGTTGCCGGGCAAGGTGGTTTTCGCCACGGCGGATACCACGAGGCTGGATTTCACGGTCAGGCGGGATTTCGCGGCGGCTTCCAGGGACAACGCCTGTTCACGGCGTTCGATACTGACTTGGACGACGTGCTGACCCAGGCGGAGGTAGACAAAGCACGCAGCCTTCAATTCGCCAAGTTCGATAAAGACGGCGACGGCAGCCTAGGCATCGAGGAATATCAGGCCTTGTGGATGGCGGTGATGCGCGAGCGCATGGTCGACCGCTTTCAACGCCACGACGATGACGGCGACGCCAAAGTAACGCCTGAAGAATTTGCCAAGCGCACCTCCCGCATGGTGAGCCGCCTGGATACCGACGGCGACGGCAAGGTAACGCGGGCCGAGTTGCGCGAGCGGCGGTTATCGCGGCGCGGCCACCGGCGCGGCGGTTAATCTTTTATCCGCCAATTTTTTCCGCCAGCCCCGCACATTGGCGCGCAGCATCAGCGAGGCCGGCGTCACCAATAATGTGAGCACGGTGGCAAAGCCGAGCCCAAAGACAATGGCCGCCGATAATTGCGTCCACCATTGGGTCGAGGGTGCGCCGATGGTCACCTGGCGGGTGACAAAATCGATATTGGTGGACAACATCATCGGCATCAGCCCCAAAATTGTTGTCGCGGTGGTCAACAATACCGGGCGCATACGCTGGATGCCGGTGCGCAGGATGGCCTCCGCCGGGTCTGTATATCGCCCCTTCAAATGATCGTAAGTATCGATCAGCACGATGTTGTTGTTGACCACAATGCCGGCTAGCGCGATGACCCCGACGCCGCTCATCACAATGCCGAAAGGCTGGCCGGTGGCCAGTAGGCCGATGAACACGCCGATGGTCGACATAATCACTGCCGACAGGATCAAAAACGCCGAATAAAAACTGTTGAACTGAGTGACCAGAATGATGGCCATGATAAACAACGCCACGCCGAAGGCTTTGGTGAGGAACGCCTTGGCTTTCTCCTGCTCCTCATCTTCACCCTTGAAGGTGATATCGATGGCTGGGCTGATATTTTGAGCACCGATCCAGGTAGTGATTTCACGCACCTGTTCATCGACGAGAACGCCCGGGCGCACATCGGCCTTCACCCAATAGGCGCGCTTGCCGTCGATGCGGGTGATGGTGCTGACTTTTTGCTCGGTCGTCCGGGTCACGAAGTTGGATAGCGGCACCAGCCCCGCATCGGTGGAGATTCTGATCCGGTCCAATTGCTTGATGGTGCGATAATCGGCTGGATAGCGGACCCGGATTTCCACCTCTTCGTCGCTTTGATCGGGGCGAAACTCATCGACCTTGATGCCGGCGGTTACCAGCTGCACCGATTTGCCGATGGAGCGCACGTCGGCGCCGAACTTGGCCGCCTGCGCCCGATCGACACGCAAGGCCCAGGTAATGCCAGGCAAAGGCCGCGTGTCTTCCACATTGAACAATTCGGGCATGCTGTCGAGCTTGGCGCGTATGCGCGCCACTTCCGGTAACAAAAGCCCCGCATCGCGCGCCGCGATCTGTAGCTGCACCGGCTTACCCACCGGCGGTCCCTGCTCTTCTTCGCGCACATCCACATGGATGCCGACCAGATCGGCGGTGCGCGCCTCGATGTCCTTGAACACCTGCTTCGCCGGACGGCGCAATTGCCAATCGATGAATTCCAAGGCCACAGTGCCAATGATGTCTTCGGCTTCCTGGGAATTTTCCTTGCGCCCGGTGCGCGTGTAGATGGTTTCGAACTCGGTCATATCCAGGATGCGGCTTTCCACCTGGCGCATGAGGGCGTCTTTTTCGTGGATCGACAGATTGCCCCTGGCGCGCACCTGGATTTTGGCGTTGGTGGGCTCGATCTCGGGGAAAAATTCGACGCCGTTGCCATTGGCGGCATAGTACCACTGCACGCCGATCAGCATCGCAAAGGCGGTCAGAACCACCTTGGCCGGGTGGCGCAGCGCCACTTTCAGCACGCGCACATAGAGACCGGTAAAGCCCACCGCTTGATCGACGCTGCCGCTTTCACCTGCGGCAATATTGGCTAAGGATTTGGGATCGAGAGCGCCGGGCTTACCGAACAAAGCGCCCAGCGTCGGCACAAATATTAATGCCATCAGCAAGGACGCCGACAAGGTCACAATCAACGTAACGGGAAGGAATTTCATAAATTCGCCAACCACGCCGGGCCAGAATAACAAGGGCAGAAATGCAGCCAACGTGGTCGCCGTCGATGCAATGATCGGCCAGGCCATGCGCTTGGCGGCGGCGGCGTAGGCGGCGGCGCGGGGCACCCCCTCGATCATCTTGCGGTCCGCATATTCGGTCACCACGATGGCGCCGTCGACCAGCATGCCGACCGCCAATATCAGGCTGAACAGCACCACGATATTGAGGGTCATGCCGAGGGTTGCCAGGGTCAAAATGCCGATCAGGAACGAGCCTGGAATGGCAATGCCCACCAGCCCCGCCGTGCGCAAACCCAAAAAGGCGATGATCACGATCATCACCAGCAAGACCGCGCTGATCACGTTGTTCTGCAAATCCGCCAGCATGTTGCGGATGTCGTTGGACTTATCCTGGGAGAAGGAAACATTAACCGCCTGGCGCAAGGTCAGCGGCCAGACCTTACGTTCCTGTGCCACCACTTGGCGGATTTGGGCGATAGTATCGATAATGTTTTCGCCGGTGCGTTTTGATACTTCGAGGGCGATGGCGTTCTTGCCGGCTACCCGGGCAAAGCCCTTGGGATCCTTGAAGGCAGCGCGCACATCGGCGACGTCACCGGCGCGCACCGTGCGGTCGCCGGCCACCACCACTGGCATGTTCATAATATCTTCGACATTCTCAAACACGCCGGGCACGCGCACCGAAAAACGCCCGGCCCCGGTATCCTGGGCGCCGGCCGCAATCAGCAAGTTATTGGCGCTCATGGCCGAGGTAACATTCGCCGCCGAAATACCATAGCTTTCCAGCTTCGCCGGATCGATCACCACCTCGACCATCTCGTCCCGGTCGCCGGCAATCTCCGCCTTCAAGACGCTGGGAATCCCTTCGATGGCGTCCTGTAAATCATTGGCGAGGCCCAGCAACGGGCGCACCGGCATGTCGCCGGACAGGATCACCGTCAGCACCGGGAACAATGAGAAATTGACCTCGTTCACGGTCGGATCCTCGGTCTCGCTGGGCAACTCCGGCTTAGCCCGGTCGAGCGCTTCCCGCACGTCATCCAGGGCCTGGTCCGCATCGAAACCGGCATCAAATTCCATGATCACATTGGCGCCGCCTTCATAGCCGTTCGACTTCATCTCCTTGACGCCTTCGATGATGCGCATTTCCTGCTCGATGGGCCGGACAATCAGGCGGGTCGCATCGGCGGGCGATACGCCGTCCAGCTTGGCCTTGACGAAGATGATGGGGATATTGATGTCGGGATCGGATTCTTTGGGAATATTGATATAGGAAACCGTTCCGGAAATCAGGATCAGCACCAGCGCCAACACCACCGTACGGGCGCGGCCAATGGCGGCATCGATGATCGAAAGTCCCATTATTTGGGCCCGCCGAGCTTGGTGACGGCGGCATCTTTATCGGGCAGGGTTTGCACCATCTCACCGGCCTTGACGAATTCATGGCCGACGGAGATCAGGCTCACTCGCTCTGCCAATGCGCCATCCCGCCCGGTGATCCAAACGCCGGCGATATCTTCGTCGATGACATCGACCTTATGAAAGACCACGCGGCCATCGGCAGCAACAATTTTGACGCCGACCGCGCCGGTGTCCGACAGGCCGAGCACCGCCGGGCTGACTTTGTGGGCGCTTACCGGCGCCAAGGGGATGGAAATTTCGGCGGTCATGCCGGCGACCATTGCGCGGTCCCCATTGGCAACCTCCACTTCGATTTTAAATGTGCGGGTGGTGTCGTGGGCTTCAGAGGCAACGAGCCGGATACTGCCTTGAGCAGACTTACCGTTGACCAGTTTGACCGTGGCCTTCATGCCTTGGCGGACCGCGCCGATATTCAATTCGGAAACATGTCCGGTGATGCGGATCGGCGCCAAGTCAATAAAGGTGGCCACCGGATTGCCGATTTTGACGAAATCGCCAACTTCAACGACACGCTGATCAAGCACGCCGGTGAAGGGCGCCGCAATCACTGTACGCTGGAGCTCAACGGTTGCGCGGGCGCGACCTGCCTTGGCAACTTCCAAATAGGCTTCGGCCTCGGCCAGCTTTACTTTCGAGCGGAACTTACGCACCGACAATTCTCGGGCCGCTTGATATTCGATACGGCGCTGGCGCAAGACAGCCTCGGCCTCGGCCAGGCGCGCCTTGCGGTCGTCCATCGCCAAACGCACGATAACAGCGCCGCGCTTGATGCGGCTGCCTTCGGCGGCGGGAACGGCAACGATGCGGCCCGCCGTTTCGGCTTTGAGCGATACTTTGCGCGACGCCTCGGTACGCCCCAGGAACACCAATTGGCGGGAGCGTTCTTCCGCCATCGATGCACGCACGCGAACTTTTGGCGCCGCCCGCTTTTTGGTAACGCTGGCGGTTTTTTCCAATGCCGCGATGGGCGCGTCACCGAACTGCCCCGACACGATCCAGGCAATGGCGCCAGCGCCAACTACCATGGCGATGATATAAGAGGCTCTCATTGCTCGGCTCCAATTTTGTCGTTGGCTGTCTTACCGTCCAGAAATTCGTCTCCGTGCTCTTCCAGATAACGCACGGCAGTCTCGTAAATCGCAAGGCCAAAGCCATGCACGAACTGGCGGCCAAAGCCTTCGCGGGATGTATCCAATTCATGCAGCCCGGCCAGAACCTTTGCATAATGGCCGTGATATTTATCCAGCACCCTGGCCCGTTGATCGGCTGAGAGCTTGTGCCCGAAGAACATCATCACCAGCGCTTCGGAGCGGATATGATCAATGGCCGGCTCCTCGTGCAGGGCGCCCGCCAAAACCTCGTGCCCCGCATCGGTGATGGCATACACCTTCTTTGCGGGCCGCCCCGCTTGCGCTTCAACCCGGCAGGTCACTTGCTCCGCCTCCAGCAATTTGCCCAGGGCGGGATAGATGGAGCCATAGCCGGCATCATAAAAATGGCTGAACGGCCCTTCTTCGAAGAGCTTTTTAATCTCGTAACCGGTTGCTTCACCCATGGAGAGCACGCCTAAACAAATGGAACGGGTATCCATAATAGGATCCTTGCATCAGAGGTTATGTGAAGTGGTTCACATATATATCATTTAGATATATGGTCAAGAGACATATATCTAAATGATATATAAAATTCACCCCCAACCGTCACCGCGTTCAACACTTGCAACATTCCCGCTGCAGACTATTTAACAAGCAGGGCTATTATAACAATTGAATAGACAGATTTGGTCCCAAACCGGACAGCAACCGGGCTGTGGACCATGCTCTTGCGAATATGCGCCGTTAAAAACCGTTAGGAACCGTTAGGAAAGCTCGTGAAACGGTATGGTCGATTACGCGAAATTAAGTCGCATCATCGCAGCCTTTCGCCGCCCATCGGCGCAAGTTAGACTGAACGGAAGGGAGTACTTAAATGCAATTGCGTAAAATTCCGCGCTGCGGGATGGAAGTTTCGGCGGTCGGCATTGGCTGTAACAATTTTGGCAACCGCTCTACGGTGGAAGAATCGAAAGCGGTTATCGAGCGGGCGCTAGATATCGGTATCACGCTGTTTGATACCGCCGACGGCTATCCGTTGGGCAACCGGGGCGCATCGGAAACCATAATCGGCGAGACCCTGGGCGCGCGGCGCAAAGACATCGTGCTGGCCACCAAGTTCGGCATCCGCTTCAACGACGACATGCGCGGCGGCGCATCGCGCGCCTATATCATGCGCAGCGTCGAGGCCAGCCTGACCCGGCTGAAAACCGATTGGATCGATCTGTACCAGTTGCATATCCCCGATGGCACGACGCCCATGGAGGAAACCTTGCGAGCCCTTGATGATCTGGTGAGCCAGGGCAAGGTTCGCTATATCGGCAATTCCAACTTCACCGCCTGGCAGATGGTGGACGCCGATTGGACCGCCAAAGCCAATGGTCTGTCGCCATTCGTCTCCTGCCAGAACGAATATTCCCTTCTCAACCGGGAAGTGGACCGGGAATTGTTGCCGGCCATGGCCAAATACGGGCTCGGGTTTTTGCCCTTCTTTCCACTGGCCAGCGGACTGCTCACCGGCAAGTACCGGCGCGGCACCAACGCGCCGGAGGGCACCCGCTTCAACAAGACCAAAATGCTTGGCGACCGGTTCATGACCGACGAAAATTGGGACACAGTCGAAGCCTTGCAGGCCTTTTGCGACGCCCGCGGGCATTCAATGTTAGAGCTGGCCTTCTCCTGGCAGCTTGCCAACCCCACCGTCTGGAGCGTCATCGCAGGCGCCTCCAGCCCCGAACAAGTGGACGAAAACGCCGCCGCCTCCGAGTGGGAATTGACGGCAGAGGACCTGGCCGAGATCGATCAAATTACCAACCCGCCGACAGGCCCGTCGCATGGATAAAAATCCGCAACCATCCCTAAATAACAGCTATGAGCGACAACCCATAGATGGATATCTGGCAGGATGCCGATGGCACGGGTGCTGGCGCCCGGCGGACGCGGCATGATCATGGTCTATAACCGCAACTCGCTGCGCTATTACCTGAAGGGGCTGTACCAATTGTTTGGGCGCGGCCTGATTTTCAAGGGCGAGAGTCTGGCATCTGTGCAGAAATATTTTACCGACGGCTATTTCCACACCCACTACAGCCCCACCGAATTTGAGGGCATCTTGAAATCCAAGGGCCTTCGCCCGGAAAAAACCAGTCTCAGCCATATGGCCAAGCGCTATATCCCGTTCATGCCCACCGGCATCGATAATTTTCTCAAACGCAAATTCGGCTGGCTGCTGGTGGCTGAGTTTTCGAAACCATAAAAAAACTTAAGAGAGGCACGCGATGGAAATCAATATCCCCGAAGTTCAGGCAGAGGTAACCGAAGCGTTCTGGCAATATGACCGCGCCCTGCTAGAGAACGATATCGATACGGTCATCAACCTGTTCTGGGACAGCCCGCACACGCTCCGCTATTCACCCGGCGAATTGCTCTATGGCATTCAGGAGATCAAGGATTTCCGCCAGACCCAGCGCGGCTCGCCGCTCCTTCGCGAGGTTACCAAGCTGGTGGTCATCACCTTCGGGCGCGATTACGGCACCGCCAATTGCGAAACAAGGCGCACCGACACCGGCGCACCGGGGCGGCAAAGCCATAGCTGGGTGCGCTTACCCGAAGGCTGGCGCATCGTCGCCGCGCAAGTCTCGGTTCCGCTGAAAAGTTAGAGACGGGCTAGGCGTTCAAAAATAAATAGGGGCCGGTAAATAGCGCCGGAGCCAACTGGCGTTTCCGGCTCCGGGCCGCTATCGTTCGCCGATTAAAGGAGAAGTCCATGGACCAGAAATCCAGCCCCGCCACTTCCGACCGCCGCAATTTCAACCGCCATGAAGATTTGCGCGATCTGCTTGTCCGCTTTCAGGAAATCGGCGAGTTGGAAGTGATCGAGGGCGCAGATTGGAATTTGGAAATGGCGGCCGTCGGCGAGTTGGTCACCGCGCATAATCCAGGCCGCGCGCCGGCCCTGTTGTTCGACGACATTCCGGGTTACCCGAAAGGCTTCCGGGTTCTGTCGGGCGCCGCCAATTCCTACAAAAGGCTGGCCATGGTGCTTGGTCTGCCGGAACCCGAAACCGCCATCTCGTTCGTGCAATCCTACCGGGACCGCATGAAAACCGATTTTGAGCTGATCCCGCCGGAAGAGGTCAAGACCGGTCCGATCATGGAAAATATCCAGCGCGACGCCGAGGTGGATATCTTGAAATTCCCGGCGCCCTTCATCCACGAATATGACGGCGGGCGCTATATCGGCACCGACGACATCGTCATCATGAAGGACCCGGACACCGGCTGGATCAACGCCGCCACCTACCGCATCATGGTGCATGACGAGAAAACCGCCGGCATCTGGATTTCGCCGGGCAAACATGGCCGCTTCATCCGCGAGAAGTATTTCGACAAAGGCGAACCTTGCCCGGTCGTCGTCTGCTGCGGCCAGGACCCGCTATTGTTCCTGGCTGGTCATGCGGAGATTGATCACGAATTATCGGAATTCGATTACGCCGGCGGCCATCGCGGCTTCCCGTTCGATGTGATCCCGTCGGAATTACACGGCCTGCCGATCCCATCCCATGCGGAGATCGCCTTCGAGGGCGAGATTTACCCCGACGAGACCCGCACCGAAGGCCCGTTCGGCGAGTTCATGGGCTATTACGCCTCCGAAGCCAGCCCGCAACCGATCATCAAGGTGCGCCGGGTCTATCACCGCAACGATCCGATCCTGACCATGGCGATCCCATCGCGCCCGCCGGCCAACTTCACCTTTGCCCGGGGCGCCGTGAAATCGGCAATGATCTGGGACGAGGTGGAAAAGGCGGGCCTGCCCGGCGTCGCCGGTATCTGGTGCCACGAAGCCGGCGCCGGGCGCATGTTCAATGTTATTTCCATAACCCAAATGTATCCCGGCCACGCCAAACAGGCAGCGCACCTCGCCGCCAACTGCCACGCCGGCAACTATGCCGGGCGTTGGGTGGTGGTGGTCGATGAAGATATCGACCCATCCAACCTGTTCGACGTGGTCTGGGCCATGTCGACCCGGTGCGATCCGCCAGAAGATACCGAATTTACCCGCAATGCCTGGTCAACACCCCTGGATAGCATGCTGCAGGGCCCGCCATACACCAATAACCGCGGCATTATAGACGCCTGCCGGCCCTGGGGCTGGAAAGACGATTTTCCAAAGGTGGCGGAATCGAGCCCCGAGTGGAAAGAAAAGGTGCGCGCCAAATACCCGCACCTTTTTGAATAAGAAAGACAATTGTTCAAGAGACAAATGTTTTGTTGCGTGTTAGAAGCAGATAAGAACAATAGTCACTTTACTATTTATACTAGAATGGGAGAACAATTATGAATGCGAAGATGAGTTTCCTGGCCGCCGTGGTGGCCACCGCCGGATTTGCTGCCGCGCTGCCGGCGGATGCGCAGCAAGCGATCCGTATCGGCACCTCCAGTGTCGGCAGTAACTTCTACACCCAGGCCGTCGGCGTCGGCGAAGTGGTCAACAAAAAGGCCGGCATCAACACCTCGGTACAGGCGGTCGGCGGATCGGCCGCCACCGTGCGCGGCCTCGGCGCCGGCAAGATCGAGTTTGGCATGGCCAATTCCTTCGCCGCGGTTACCGGCTACAAGGGCACGTATTCGTTCAAAAAATCCGGGGCGGTGAAAAACCGTTTGGTTGTTCAGGGCGGCGCCAACCACCGCGCCATCGTTTTCACCAAGGGCAAGGGCGTCAATGGCCCCAAGGATCTGGAAGGCAAAACCTTTATCGGCAAGCGCCGTCCGCTGCCCGAATTGGCTCTGATCACCGATGCCATGTACAAGGTCTATGGGGTTGATCCGTCCAAAGTTAAAACGGTCGGCACCACCAATACCGGCCAGGCGATCAAAAATCTGGTTGTCGGCAGTGTCGCCGGCGCCGCCGTACCGCTGGGCCGCAAGGCGGGCAATATCCAAAAGCCTTTCTCCGACGGCGCTTTCACCTTCTTCCACCCCACCAAGGCCAAGCGCGATGAAATGTTGAAGCTTTTGCCGCCACTGATCTTTGGGCGCACCTTTGATACCGACAGCTTCACCGGGTTGAAAGAAGAAGTGCATGTATTCGCCATGAACACCTTGTTCCTGACGGCGGCTGGCACATCGGACGACACCGTCTATAAGGTGACAAAGGCGATTATCGAAAACACCGCGCTGATGAAAACCTACCACCCCGAGCTGGCCAACTGGACAGCGGCAAACAGCCTGAAAAATGTGCAGCTTCCATTCCACAACGGGGCCATCAAATATTACAAGGAAATTGGATTGTGGACGCCGGCGCTTGAAGCCACGCAAACGCGCTTGCTGCAATAAATAAAAACAATGGGGAGGCACGGCGGCGGTTGCAGGGCCGCCGTGCCTTTTTCCGCTCATAATACGCCATGGATGAATATCAATGGCCCAAAATAAATCAAAGTGGATCCTCGGGCTGACGACGCTAATCGCCGTCTACCATTTCTTTTCGGTCGCCCAAATCCATACCTTCCTTGGCCTGTTCGTGCCCGCCAACGTACATCTGGCGATCAGCATCTCATCGGCCATGACGCTGATATTTTTGTTATTGCCGGCATTCGGCAAAAAGCACGGCGAGGATACCGAAGCCGAAGGCAGTTTCCGGCGCGTGCCCTGGTACGACTGGACGTTGATGGCATCGGGGCTGACCGGCGCCGGCTTTGTAATTTTTTTCCACGAAGCGGTGCTTGATTACGGCGAGTATGGCTTCCTCGATACCAAGGGCATCATTCTGGCTTCCATGCTGGCGGTGCCGGTGTTGGAAGCAGTGCGCAGGACAACCGGCCTGGCCTTGCCGATCATCATCCTGAGTTTTGTCGCCATCACCGTCTTTCAGAATTTCCTGCCGGGGCTTTTATACGGTCAGGGATTTGCCGTCTCCAACCTGCTTTACAGCGCCTATATGGGCGATGCTGGCATATTCGGCCTGCCGCTGGGCATCGCCGCCAATATCGTCATCGTATTTTTGATATTTGGCGCCTTGATGGAGCGCGCCGGCGCCAGCCGCTGGTTCATGGAAATGGCCCTGGCCCTGACCGGCTGGTCTAGGGGCGGCCCCGCCAAAGCCGCCGTTGTCGCCAGCGCCATGTTCGGCTCGATCTCGGGCTCGCCATCGGGCAACTCGGCGACCACCGGCGTCTTCACCATCCCGATGATGAAAAAGATCGGCTACACCCCCGCCTTCGCCGCCGCCGTCGAGGCGGTGGCCTCCACCGGCGGTATCATCCTGCCGCCGGTGATGGGTGCCATTGCCTTTATTATGGCCGAATGGATCAACACCACCTATACCGCCATCGTCATCGCCGCCACGGTGCCGGCGATCCTCTATTTTCTGATCGTCTTCGTCTCGGTTCATCTGCAGGCGCGCAAAGACGGCATCGAGGCTTTGCCGCGCTCCGAATTACCGAAATTTTGGCCGGTGTTTATCCGCGGCTGGTACTATCTGATGCCGATCGGCGTGTTGATATATTTCCTGGTCATCAAGACCTTCCCGCCCGGCATCGCCGGCATTTACACCTGCGCCGCCGTTTTCGCCACGTCCTTTCTGGCGCCGCGCGAATTTTGGCTGACACCGGCGCGCCTCGTCCAGGCTTTCGATGAGGGCGTTCGGCGCTGGATCACCGTCGCCGCCATCACCGCCGCCGTCGGCATCATGATCGGCGCGTTGGAGCTGTCCGGCGTCGGCATCAAGGTGTCCCGCTTCATCGTCGATCTGGCCGGCGGTGATCTGACCATGACCTTGATTTTGGTCGGGCTGGTCAGCCTGATCGTCGGCATGGGTCTGGATGCGACGCCAGCCTATATCACTCTGGCGACGCTGATGGCGCCGGCGCTGATCCAATTGGACGTGCCGCCGATGGCTGCGCATCTGTTCGTGATCTATTGGGGGCTAGCCTCGTTCTACACGCCGCCAACTTGTATTGCTGTTTTCATAACCGCCAGTATCGCCGGCTCCAAGGTGTGGGAGACCGGCTGGGAGGGCGTGCGCTTAGGCATCGCCGCGTTCCTGATCCCCTTCGCCTTCGTCTACAACAACGGTCTGTTACTGCAAGGCGGCTTGGAGCAAATCATAACCGGCGTAACCACCGCTATCATCGGCGCCATATTGCTAGCGGGCGGCATTCGGGGCTATATTTTCGGCCTCCTCAACGTACTGCAACGCCTGGTGTTGTTCGGCGGCGGCTTGCTTCTTATCGCGCCGGGGATACTGTGGCCACTGATCGGCCTAGGGGCGTCAGCTCTGGTATTGCTGCCCAAATTATCCCAGCTTAGAGTGTCCGGAGAAAACGCCTAGTCCAAAATAGGCGGCCAAACAGAAGACCGAGGCCCGGATGCCCCAACTTCAATTCCCAAGGATGTATGCGTAATGACACAGGCTTTGAGCGTCCGTCTTGCCGCCGATATTGGCGGCACCTTTACCGACATCGCCGCCTTCGATGAAGAAACCGGGCGCTTGAGCTTCGGCAAAAAACTTTCGACGCCTGACGCCCTGGTGGACGGCATCGAAATGGGGGTTGGCGAAGCCGGCATCAAATTTGCCGACGCCAATCTGTTTCTGCACGGCACCACCGTTGCCATCAACACCATATTGGAGCGCACCGGCGCCAATACCGCCCTGGTGATCACCGAGGGTTTCCGCGATGTCTACGAGATTGGCCGCGTCAACCGGCCCGACGCCTATAATCTGTTTTTCAAAAAACACGTCCCCCTGGTCGAGCGGGCGCTACGCTTCGAGATCAACGAGCGCATGTATGCCGAGGGCGAGGTTTACCGGCCCCTGATCGATGCGGAGGTGGAGGCACTGGCCGAGAAGCTGGGCGCCATGGGCATCGAGGCCACCGCCATTCTGTTTTTGCATTCTTACCGCAACCCGGATCACGAAATTCGCGCCAAGGCCATTTTCGAGCGCGTCAATCCGGGTATGTTCGTCACCGTCAGCCATGAATTGAGCCAAGAATACCGGGAGTTTGAGCGCGTCTCCACGGTCGCCGCCAACGCCTATATCGGGCCCAAGGTGCGCAGCTATCTGAACGGCATCGAGGAACGCATCTCTGCTGAAGGGTTCGGCGGATCATTTTTGGTGGTGCAATCGACGGGCGGGCTCTACGAGGTGGCACAGGCCAAAAACGATTGCGTGCATATGCTGGAATCGGGGCCCGCCGCCGGTGTCATCGGCACCAAGGCGCTGTGCGACGTTCTTGAAATCGAAGACGCCATCTCGTTCGACATGGGCGGCACCACGGCCAAGTCCGGGGTCATATCGGGCGGAGTGCCGCTGACCACCGGCTCGGCTCTGATCGGCGGCTATGATCAAGCCCTGCCGATCCAGGTGGCGATGATGGATATCGCCGAAGTCGGCACCGGCGGCGGCTCCATCGCGCATTTGAGCGACGGCGGCTCGCTCCGGGTCGGCCCGGAAAGCGCCGGCGCGCGTCCCGGCCCGGTCTGCTACGGCCTTGGCGGCACGGAACCCACCGTCACCGACGCCAATCTGGTGCTTGGCCGGCTGGCCGCCGACCGCTTCCTGGGCGGCGATATGCAATTGGACGCAAGCGCCGCCGAGGCCGCCATCAAAAAACGCATCGCCGATCCGTTGGGCATGGATGTGATCGCCGCCGCCGACGGCATCTTGAAGATCGCCGCCACCGCCATGTCCTATGCGGTTAAAGCGGTGTCCACCGAGCGCGGCCTGGATGCCGCTAGTTTCGCCATGGTCGCCATCGGCGGCGCCGGGCCCCTGCACGCCTCTGACGTTGCCCGCGAGATCGGCATGGGCCGCATCATCATTCCGCAGGCGCCGGGACATTTTTCCGCCTTCGGCATGTTGTTTTCAGATTTGCGCTACGACTATGTGCGCACCTGGCCGATCCGGCTGGCCGACGCCGACTTCGGCGATATCGAGCCGATCTATGCGGAAATGGAAGATGCCGGGCGCGCCGCAATTGAGCGCACCTCGATCAACGCCGGCGAGACCGTGATCCAGCGAGCCGCCGATATGCGCTATGTGGGCCAGGAACACGCGGTCACCGTCGATCTGTCCCTGGCATACTTTAGTAATCAGGACCGGGACGGCATCAAGGCAGAGTTCGACCGGGTTCACGAGATCCGCTACGGCACCTCGGCGCCCGCCGAACAGGCGGAAATCGTCAGTTTGCGCAGCGCCGTCACCGGCACCATGCAAAAACCGCCGTTGGAGCCCATTGAAGCCGGCGCCGAGGCGCCAGTCGATGCGGCCAAGGCGGGAAGCCGGCGCATCTATTTCGGCGAGGAAACCGGCTTCGTCGATACCCCCGCTTATAACCGCAGCCATTTTCTAGCCGGCAACCGCATCGAAGGCCCGGCGGTGATCGACGAGCACGCCTCGACGACGCTGATCGAGCCCGGAGATTTTGCCATCGTCGATGCTTACGGCAACCTGGTAATTTCGGTGCACGGGATCAACGCCGAAATGGCAGCGGAACGAAGGGACAGCGCATCATGAGCAAGACGAAATATCCGGCCACCAACCCGGTAACCACCGAGATCGTGCGCAACGGCGTCATCGCCGTAACCGAGGAGATGAAGACCAATTTGATGCGCACCGCCTACAACACCATCATCTATGAGGCGCTGGATTTCACCACCGGGCTGTTCACGGCGTCAGGCGAGACCATTTCTATCGGCATCGGCCTGCCCATGTTTATTCGCGGCATGTCGGAAACGGTGAAGGCCAAGTTGAACCATTTCGGGGCCGAAAACATCCATCCCGGCGACATCCTGGTTACCAATGATGCCTACACCACCGGCAGCCATCTCAACCATGTCACATTTTCGATACCCGTATTCGAAGACGGCGAATTGATCGCCTTCGCTTGCTGCATGGCCCATTGGATCGATATCGGCGGCACCTTGGGCGGCATGACCACCGATATTTTTTCCGAAGGACTGCAAATCCCAATATGCAAATATGCGGACAAGGGCGAAGTGAACACGCTTCTGGAAGACATCATCCGCATGAATGTGCGCATCCCGTCCCGTGCCATGGGCGATCTGCGCGCCCAGCTTACCGCCATCAAAACTGGCGAGCGGCGCTTTTTGGAACTGGTGCACCGCTACGGCAAGGACGCCGTGCTGCAATCCATATCCGCCATCATGGACAATGCGGAGGCGGCAGCACGAAAACGCACATTAACTATTCCCGATGGCGTTTATGAGGCCGAAAGCTTTATGGACGATGACGGCGTCAGCGTCGGCAAGCCGGTGCCAATCCGGGTCCGCGTCGAGGTCAAGGGCGATGAATTGACCGTCGATCTGACCAATGTGTCGGAGCAGGTGCGGGGCTTTTATAATTCCGGCAAAACGGCCGGCTATGCCTGCGCGCAAGTGGCCTTCAAGTGCCTCACCTCGCCCACCGACTACCCGATCAATGATGGCGCCTTTCGCAACCTGAATGTGATCCTGCCGCCCGGCAAAGTGATTTCCGCCGTGCGCCCGGCGGCCATGCGCTGGTGGATGACGTTCCCGATGACCGTGATCGATACTGTCTTCAAGGCCATGACCCCGGCCATCCCGGACAGGGTGATCGCCGGACACCACGCCGATCTGGTTGTCTGCATGCTGCACGGCATCAATCCCAAGACCAAGGAATTCTTCATGGCCAATTTCGGCCCGCAGGGCGGCGGCTGGGGTGCAAAACGCTCTGAAGACGGCATCTCGGGCACCGTCTGCATCAACGACGGCGACACCCACAACAGCCCCAACGAGCAGACCGAAGCCAAGGCACCGGTGATTGTTGAGCGTTATGCCCTGATCCCCGATTCCGGCGGCGCCGGTGAATATAGGGGCGGTCTCGGCGTCGAGCGTATAGTCCGGGCGCGCTACAATTCGGTCTTCAACACCCAGGTGGACCGGGTGCATTGCACGCCGTGGGGGCTGGAAGGCGGCGGCGCAGCCATGGGCAACGGCGTCGCGCTGGAGCTGGAAGGCGAATGGAAAGACGACTTCGCCAACGCCAAGGTACTAACCGCCGAATTAAAGGCCGGCGAGGCATTCAGCTTGCGCGCCGGCGGCGGCGGCGGCTTCGGTAACCCCTACGCCCGGCCCCCGGAAAAAGTGCAAAACGACGTGCGCCAGGGCTATGTGTCCCTCGATAACGCCCGCGCCCTCTATGGCGTCGCCCTGGATGCAGAGACGTTGGAGATCGACAACACTGAGACCGGCAAACTGCGCGGCGGGTGACAGAAGTTCCATGATATGGCAGCTTGAACCGCAAACGCGGGTCAGGATTGATTGAAACCATGGCGAGCCCGAAACCCTCAAAAATATTGGTGGTCGATGATGTTTCCATCGCCCGCGATACCCTTGCCGGGCGCGTCGCCAATCAGGGCCACGCCGTCACCAAAGCGGAAGATGGCGCCGAAGCCTTGGAAGCCCTGGCAGCCGAGACGTTCGATCTGGTATTGCTGGATCAGGTGATGCCCAATATGGATGGCTTCGAGGTGCTGGAACGCATGAAGGCCGACACCGATTTACGCGATATTCCGGTCATCATGATTACTGGCGCCGAAGAAACGGACAGCGTCATCCGCTGCATCCAGGCCGGCGCCGACGATTACCTGCTGAAAACCACCGAGCCGGCGTTGCTGCAGGCGCGCATCA